>CXWL01001397.1_pt1 | contig 11391 bp, 12 predicted proteins | sample 590931 | NCBI WGS metagenome assembly CXWL01 (sample SAMEA3498368, study PRJEB10139) | groundwater metagenome | biome: water well; material: biofilm material | place: Germany | collected 2015-04-27 | reverse complement strand
CGCATATCTCCATGTGACAGCGCACAGCTTAAACTGCTGTCTTGAAATTGGGGTCCACTATAGGGAGCCTCTGAAGGCCATGATGGATGGCTGGAAGGATGGAGGCCCCTACTAGGCTACTGTCGCGCCGCCGCGTAGGGCTGTTTCTTTAAGAGGGGTCAGCAACTCTGGCGCAACACGTAATGAGCCTCGCCCCACCCCGACTTCGATATCCGGTTTGGTGACGCCATGAAAATCACTGCCACCGGTGACGAGCAAACCGAACCGCTTGGCAGTATCCAGATAGCGCCGCGTGTCTTCAGGCCGATGCGTGCTGTAATGGACCTCAACCCCCATCAGCCCCTCGCCTTTGAGCTTTTCACACACCTTGTCGAGACGCACGGCTCCCCGATCCAGCCAGGAAGGATGGGCCAAGACCGGCACGCCCTTAAACTGACGAATCAACGCGATGGCCTCAGCCGGCTCTGGCAACACACGCGGGACATTCGCCGCGGCGCCATCGGCGAGATAGCGATCGAACGCTTCCTTGGCCGTTTTGACATAGCCCTTCTTCATCAGCACCCGTGCAATATGCGGACGTCCGATGGACGCCGCGCCTGCCAGCTCTTTCACCTCTTCGTCCGTCACATCCAACCCGAGTTCGCGGAGTCGCTGCACAATCTGCGAATTGCGAACCTCGCGCGTGTGCTGTAACCGATCGAGTTCCACCTGAAACAGCGGATCCTGCCAGTCGAGAAAATACCCGAGAATGTGCACATCCCGCCCGTCATAACGAGAGCTCAGCTCAATCCCAGGAATGACTTCGATCCCGAGATTCTCGCCAGCAGCCAGAGCCTCAGCGACCCCACCGACCGTATCGTGATCCGTGATGGCCAAGGCCGTCACCTTCGCCTCGTGAGCGAGCGCCAGCACTTCGGTCGGAGTCTGGCTCCCATCGGAGGCCGTCGTATGCACATGCAGATCAATACGAACCATGGGATGGATCTTTCTCCGCAATAAGGCGAGCGGTATAGGGAACAGGATCAGGAGACGGGGGTGCCGCCGGGGATGGGTGCTGCCCCTCGCTGTAGTACCGAACCCGAAGCCCCTGCGTCAGCGCCAACAACTCGTTGGGAAGCAGACAGAATTCCTTCCGCCGTGGATGTTGGTGTCGAAGATGATTATCCACGGTGAAGGTTTCATAGACCAGCATCCCACCTGGCCGAAGCGCCCGCACCAACGCAGGAAACAGTGGCCGGTGCAGATAGAAAAACACGAGAATCACATCATAGCGTGCCTCGCCCAGGTCCAGGGGATGCTGCGGATCACGCTCCAGGTCCAGGTTTGTCGTCTGTATCTGCACCCCGGCTCGTTGCGCCCGTCCAGCTAACTCCTCAAGCGCGTCAGCATCCCGATCAATGGCCTCGACGGCAAAGCCCTTCTTCGCCAACAACAGCGCATGGCGGCCTCGTCCGGCAGCCAAATCCAACGCCCGCCCTTTGGGCAAGAGATGCAGATGCTCAAGTAAGAACGTCGATGGGGCCTGGCCCCCTTGTGCCGATTCCGCACTCGCAGACACACCACCTCCAGCCCGTCCCGTCCCGCCTCGGGCTTGCGACAGACGGACGCCGACCGACCCATGCACCCCTGACACCACAGCACTGGTTTTTCGGAGCCATAGACGAGCCGACTCGACCGCAAACTCCTGAAACACGAGGTCGAGCATCCGCTGTGCCAAGGTTTCCAGCAACGCACAGGATTCGTTCTGCCCAAGCTCAATCAACCGGGCACTAACCGCTTGATAGTCGATGGCCTGCTGAATCGCATCGGTTCCCGACGCCAGCGCCGCATCGCCAGAGCGATAGTCCAGTTCAAGGTCGATCGCCAGCGGCTGTGGCCGTTGCCGTTCAGCTAGCAAAACTCCACAAAACCCTTGAAATTCAAGATCTTGGATAGTCACAGTGGCAGACATGGCCCATTGTCCCTACCGCACCGGCAGGAAGTCAAGGCGCAACTCACCCGCCTTCAAGCAATATCAAAAGTAGGTGAGAAGAAAGGGATAGCTACTCGTGAAGACTTCCCTTGTCTGACAATCTCATCGGACTGAAATGACTGCGGACGGCAACACAGAGACCGTTCTAGCGTCCCCAGAGCAAACCATATTTATTGATTCAGTGCTTATCAGTGCGGCTTCCACGAATAGGCGAGACCAACAAGTTCTGAGCCCACGAACGAGGCGCTAGCGGAGCTTCCTCCCACCACGTATCGGGCCGACTTTGAAGCCAAACATTCTCTGCTGCCCCTGCCTTCTTAACGGGGATACTGACAAAGTTCATAGGCTACCCCTCCGCAGACCCTTGCTTGACTTGGGAAAAAACCGACTTCTATAATCCAGCAGCCTACCGAATGTTTTCCGCTCAATACGCGTGTACGAGGGGGAGTGGTTCGTCATGGGTGAACTGACGCATTTCAATGACTCTGGCCGAGCCCGTATGGTGGATGTATCCGCCAAGCAGGCGACGGAGCGAGTGGCGGTGGCCCAAGCGGTTGTCTCCATGCGTCCTGACACTCTTGCCCGCATCCAACAAGGCAACATCGCAAAAGGTGATGTGCTGGCTGTCGCCCAGGTCGCCGGGATCATGGGTGCAAAAAAAACCCCAGACCTCATTCCCATGTGTCACCCCATGCTGCTCACAAGCGTCGATGTCGGGTTTCGTGAATGCGCGACACCGGATACGCAGGGACACTGTACGATCGAGATCACGGCCACGGCGAAAACCACAGGGCCGACCGGCGTCGAAATGGAAGCCATGACCGCTGTGTCCGTTGCCGCGCTCACCATTTACGATATGTGCAAAGCCATCGATAAGGGGATGAGCATCGGGAACGTCTTTCTGGTGTCGAAGTCCGGGGGGAAATCTGGGCAGTATCTCCGCAGCGCCGAGGCCGCGGAACCGACCGGCACGGCGAGGTAGTGATGATCACCGTGAGACTGTTCGGCCAGTTAAAGAGTTTGGCGAACAATCAGCCTGAGTTATCCTTCACGCTGTCCCACGGCCGGCAGGTGAGAAACTTGGTGGAAGCTGTCGAGGCGGCGTATCCGATGATCGGGGAATTGCTTCACAAGAAGAAAGTGTTGATTTCCGTCAATCACGAAATCGCGCATCAGGACACGATGATTCAGGATGGCGATGAAGTTGCGTTATTGCCGCCGTTCGCCGGAGGAGCGCTATGAACGTCAACACGGCCGACGACACGCTGTTGGTGCGTGTCCAACGAGACAACTTTTCCATGGACGAGGAATTGGATCGCGTCCGCAGTCGCTCCAAGCGTATCGGTGGCATTGCGACCTTCTTGGGCATCGCGCGCGACCGGTCCAAAGGCCGCGACGTCAGTACCATCACCTTCGAGCATTACGAAGGCATGGCGCAAAAAACGCTCCGACAGATTCGCGAACGCGCGCTCAAAGACTTCGACGTCATTGAAGTCTTGATTCTGCATCGCTACGGCCAGATCGACGTCGGGGAAAACATCGTGCTCATCATCGTGGGCGCCGAGCATCGGGCAGAGGCCTTCCGCGCCTGCCAATGGTGTATCGACGAACTCAAGCAAATTACCCCCATCTGGAAGTTGGAAACAACACCGGAGGGCGAGGTATGGGTCGAGGAGCATCCATGACGCCGACACCCCAGCCAGAGGCGACAAGCGGGCTCCGGGACGTCTTCGGCCGGCCCCTGCGAAGCCTTCGCCTCTCGGTCACCGACCGATGCAATCTCCGCTGTAACTACTGCATGCCGGAAGAAGACTATGGCTGGCTCCCCCGTGACAGCATCCTCAGCTTCGAGGAAATGTCCGCCCTGACCCGCAGTTTTACCGATTTAGGCGTGGACAAGGTCCGCATCACCGGTGGGGAACCGCTACTCCGTCGAGATCTCCCCACATTTCTACGCCTCCTCAGGCTGAACCCCGCGATTCAGGACATCGCCCTGACGACCAACGGCACCCTGCTCGCCGAGCAAGCCTCATCGCTTTTTGACGCGGGGCTCCATCGCGTCACCGTGAGCCTCGACACCCTGAAACCGGATCGTTTTCATACACTGACCAGACGGGATGGACATGAAAAGGTTCTGGAAGGGATTCACGCTGTCCGCCAAGCGGGATTTTCAGGACTGAAAATTGATACCGTCGCGATCAGGGGATTCAACGACGACGAACTGATTTCGCTCATCGAGTACGGGAAAACAGTCGGGGCCGAGGTCCGGTTCATCGAATATATGGACGTGGGCGGCGCAACCAACTGGTCAGTGGCCAAGGTCCTCTCCCGTGCCGCGATGCTGGCAGACCTGTCCGCGTGGTATGGCGAAGTAGAACCGATCATCGAGGACTCGTCGGCTCCGGCACAACGATTCCGCCTCCCTGACGGCACAACCTTCGGGATTATTCCGTCGACCACGACACCCTTCTGCGCCACCTGCGACCGCAGTCGGCTCACGGCCGATGGCCTCTGGTATTTGTGTCTCTATGCAAAAAAAGGCTACGACCTGCGCGCGCAAATTCGAAGCGGCGCCTCACCGGAGGACCTTCGACAGTTCATCTCCACCATCTGGTCAGAGCGCCAAGACCGGGGCGCAGAAGAGCGTAAGGCGCTGGAGCAGCAGGGACTCAGAGAAGGACACCTCATTCAGGTCGATCGTCTCAAAGAAGACCCACACCTCGAGATGCATGCCCGCGGCGGGTGAATGGCTCATCTCCCATGAGCCATTCCACCCCCTCGCTCCCCACCTTTTCTGAATACACCGACTTGAGCCATTGCCGTGCCATCGAAATGAGGCAATGACGTCCGCACAGCCAGTTTTTTATCGCTCTCCACCCACGAATGTTCGTACCGGGCGCTTGCCAAGTCCCCCTTCGTATGGGATGGTAGGCTCGACTGAGGGTCTTCAGGCTCCACACCCTGTTCGATACGATCGTGTTTGTTTGCTGTCGAGGTAGCGGCGCGCATGGCAGCCCCCTCAGCACTCATCTCGATCGAATCGACTGCCACCAGCAAGGAGCACCGACACCCATGGCACCTCGAACCATCACATGAACATCAAGATTCTCGGCTGTCACGGGTCTGAGCAGTTGGTCCCGCGCCGCTCAGGCACATCAGAGGCTTGCCGCACCTGTGGTTTCCTCGTCAACGACTCCATGATGATCGATGCCGGGACGATCGGCGCGGCACTGACGTTGGAGGAACAGCAACGCATTCGGACCATTCTGTTGTCGCATCTCCACTTCGACCACATTCAAGGGCTCCCGACGCTCGCCGACAACATCGCTGACCTCAACCATCACCCTATCACCATTGCAACCTTGCCGAGTGTCCTCGATGGCCTTCGATCGTTCGTGTTCAACGATCAGGTCTACCCCAATTTTTTTGCGCTTCCCAGCCAGCAACAGCCAGCCTTTGTTTCCTCTCCCCTGCAACCTGAGGTAGAATACCGCTTCGGGGCACTAGAGGTCACCCCGATCCAGGTCCATCACACCGTCCCGACCGTTGGATTCCTTGTCAAGGAGGGAGACACCTCCGTGCTCTACAGCGGAGACACCGGGCCGACGAACCGGATCTGGGAAATCGCAGCCAGGGAACGGACGCTGAAAGCGTTGTTCATCGAGACCTCGTTTCCCAATGAGTTAGCGGATCTGGCCGGCATCAGCCAGCATCTCACCCCAGCCCTGCTGGCAACAGAACTCAAGAAGTTGGGGCGTACGGATGTCCCCCTGTATGTGTATCATCTCAAACCGAGACACCGGGACCGAATCCGGCAACAGTTAACCGATCTGACATATCCAAATCTGACCGTTGTGGAAGAAGGCCAGATCATTTCACTCTGAGGACCGCCCATGGCATGGTTTAAGAAGCAGGAAGAGGCCACCCCGGAGCCGCCGAAAAAGTCAAAACACCTCGAGGGCATGTGGCTCAAGTGCAACCACTGCCGGGAGATCGTCTACCGCAAGGAAGTCGACCGTAACTTTAAGGTCTGCCCCAAATGTGATTACCATTTTCCGCTGTCGGTCCAGGAACGAATCGCCATGCTGCTCGACCTGGGGTCCTTCACCGAATGGGATATGGACCTGGAACCGGTCGATCCCCTCAAATTCACCGACACACGACCCTACAAAGACCGCATCCGCTCCCACCAGGAAAAAACTGGCCGGAAGGATGCCATCGTCACCGGCGAGGGACTGATCCATGGGCGCAAGTTGGTCCTCGGGGTGTTCGACTTTCATTTTATGGGTGGGAGCATGGGCTCGGTCGTGGGAGAAAAAATCTGCCGGGCAGCAGACCGGGCTCGGGAGTCGAAGACGCCGTTTCTGCTCATCACCACCTCCGGCGGCGCCCGTATGCAGGAAGGTATTCTCTCATTGATGCAGATGGCCAAAACTTCGTCGGCCTTGGCTCGTCTCAGCGAATCGGGCGTCCCCTTTCTCTGTCTCCTGGCCGACCCCACCTTCGGCGGTGTGAGCGCCAGCGTGGCCATGCTGGGGGATATCATCCTCGCCGAACCAAAAGCGCTGATTGGCTTCGCTGGCCCCCGCGTGATCGAACAGACCATCAAGCAACAGCTGCCCAATGAATTTCAACGCGCAGAATTCTTGATGGAGCATGGCATGATCGATCTCATCGTCGACCGCAAGACCTTACGAGATACCGTCGGCACCTTGCTCGGGCATCTCTAGCCCGCATGATCCGGCCTTGTGTCCCTATCTCCCGCCGTTTCCAGCCGTTACACAGAGCGTGTCATGGCAGCTGACTATTCGCAGGCCCTAGACTTTCTATTTCAGCTCCAACACCATGGCATCAGACTCGGCCTGGAGACCGTGTCCGAACTGCTTCGCCGAATGGGCCACCCACACACGCACTATCCTAGCCTCCACATCGGAGGCACCAACGGCAAAGGATCCACCGCCGCGATGGTGGCGGCCATCGCTCACGCGGCAGGCTACCGAGTGGGCCTCTACACCTCTCCACACTTACTTGACTATCGTGAACGAATTCGCGTTAATGGCGCGCCGATCCAGGAATGTGACGTGTCGACCCTGACGACCGACCTCCAAGCTCAATTGGGTGACGACCTTCAGCCGACGTTTTTCGAGTTTACGACGGCCATGGCCATGGCCCATTTTTCACGTATGGCGGTGGACCTCGCCGTGTTCGAGGTGGGATTGGGCGGCCGCTTCGATGCCACCAATGTGGTCACTCCCCTGGCCGCCGCCATCACGACCATCGGATTGGACCATGAAGACTTGCTCGGCTCCACCATCAGCGCCATCGCCTATGAGAAAGCTGGGATCGTGAAGCCTGAACGCCCCGTGGTCGTCGGCAGACTGCCGCTGGACGCCATGCAGGTGATTGAGCCCATCGCACTCGAGCGCTCCAGTCCCCTGTCTGTGCTTGGCCGAGACTTTGAGACGACCGGCACGTCGACGACCGACTTTGGCTATCGAGGGCGCCACACACGCCTAGACCACCTCTCGTGCCCCCTCACCGGTCGGTTTCAATTGGACAATGCGGCATGTGCCCTGGCCTTGATCGAAGCCTCTGGCCGCAACGGGTTTCGCATCGACGAGACGGCTATTCGGCAAGGCTTCGCCGCAGTTCGATGGGAGGGACGATTGGACACGGTGTGCTCCAGCCCACAGATTGTGGTCGACGGAGCCCATAACCCCGCCGCAGCCCACGCGTTAGCCGAGTATCTCGCTGGAATCAAGGCCGAGCATCCTACGCGGCGCGTGCTGCTCCTGGTCGGCATGATGCGTGACAAAAATAGAGAGGCCTTCTTGCAGACCCTCCTGCCCCAGGTCGACGAGATATTCATCACGCAGGCCCACGTCCCGCGAGCCTCCTCCCCTGAAGAACTGCTCGCCTGCCTGACTCGGATCGGAGGAACGGGCAGATGCTTCGACACCCCCGCAGCGGCCTTAGCCGAAACGCGGCGCGTGGCACGACCCGACGACCTCATTCTTGTGACAGGCTCACTGATGCTGGTGGGAGAGATGACGGCCCTCCTGACGGACCGCCCGGTCTCTCCAATTCGGGGATGAGATGAGCCGACCCTCGCGCACACGACGATGTTCGTACCTCCTGCTGCTAGGCCTGTTCCTTTTCCTTGGATGCTGGGCTCTGATCACCCCATCCATCATTGTGGCCGGCCAGGGCGCCTCTCGCGCCTCAGGTACCTCTACAACTCAAGGCAGTGGACCCATCGATATCCAAGCCGAACACCTGGAGTTCCAGCAAACCTCTGAAACCTATCGTGCCAATGGATCGGTGGTGATCACCCAAGGCACCATGCGCTTGACCGCAGATGAGGTGACCATGCATATGCTGACCGGCACACTCACGGCAGTTGGGCATGCACACCTGACCGAGCGAGGCGCCGATCTCTGGGCAGAACGATTACAGCTGGACATCAACACCGACTCCGGCGTCCTAACCAACGGGAAACTGTTCGTGCTGGACTCGAACACATTCGTGGAGGGCCGGCTTCTACAACGATTTTCCGAAGACCATATCAGGGCCAAAGAGGGCTCGTTCACCAACTGCGACGCCAAGGATGGCCAAACCCCGGCTTGGCGGTTCACCTTCAAAGATGTCGATTTAAATCTGAGCCAGAGCCTCTACGCAAAAGATGTGTGGTTTTGTGTCAACGACGTCAAACTCGTCCCCTTGCCGACCCTGACTTACCCGATTCAAACCGCTCGGCAAACGGGTTTGTTGATTCCCACGGTAGGATACGACTCACGGTTTGGCATGCATTTTCGGGAAGGCCTGTTCTACGCCATCAACCCCAGCCAGGACCTCATGGTCACCCCCGAGCTCTATACGAACCGAGGCTATGGCGGAGACCTCGCCTATCGCTACACCTTGGACCGTCAGTCCAAAGGGCAGTGGCTGATATCGTTTCTCCAAGACACCGAGGTCAACAAAGCCCGAGCCACCATCACTGGCAATCACGTGCAGCGATTCTCGGAGAGCCTCTCCCTCCGGGTGCAAGCCAACTTCCTGACGGATCGATCCATTCTGGAGGATTTGAGTAACTCCAGCGTCCTGCGAGCGTTGCCCAGCCAAGAATCCAATGTGTACCTCACTCAGCGACTGTCCACCGGCAATCTCTATATGCTCGGCCAGTTTCTCCAGCCGGTCGGGGTCGGGGGAAAAGATTCCTTCCAACGCATGCCGGAGTTCGGCTATCGCATGATCGATGTCGCCCCCTTGGGCGGACCGTTCTTGATGGGACTCGACACCACACTGGCCAACTTTTACCGAGAAGAAGGCTTTGCCCTTAATCGCGTAGACTTTGCGCCCTCTTTCTCAATGGAACCCATCACCCTGAATCATGTGGTCGGCATCACACCCCAGGTGCGTCTCCGAGAGACCTACTACACCCGCGGCGTCCAAAACCAACACTCTGTGCACCGTGAAACCTTGTGGATGGGCATCGAAACCAATTCCCGATTAGCACGACGCTATCAATCAGAGGGCCACGGGTTCCTGCACACGTTGGAGCCGCGGCTGTTCTACGAGTACGTGCCTCCCACCGAGCAATCAAACATTGTGCAAGTCGACGATGTGGATGACCTGAAAAAGAAAAACCTCCTGACCTACTCTCTCCGGAGCCGATTCTTGGAAACCGGCGGTAAAGAGGGACCGTTCAATTGGCTGGACCTCACGCTTGCCCAGAGCTATCACGTCGGCGAGACGCAAACCCAGGCTCGGCAATTCCCTTTTGCCGGCACAGCCGACTACACCACGATTACCCAACAGATACAGCCCACGACCGTCGCGGTACAGGGTCGAAAATTCTCGGACCTCTGGGTCCGCGCCGTCGTCGGCAACACAACCGCGATCCCTGGCACCAATCCGATGTCACTCACCGTAGACGCCTTCTTCAACCCCTATCGTGGAGGCTTCAGCCAGTGGAATACCGATCTTCGTTATCAATCGGACAGCGCCTGGTATATGGAAATCGGTCAGCGGTTTGCGCGTGACGGCAACCGCGTCCGACGCGGCGACATTTGGAATCCCCTGTCCTTCAACGAAGTCTATGCCCCCACAGCCGAGGTCCAGTTCCTGACCGCTGCCGCCGGGGTACGACTCCCCCATGGCTGGACCGTGGGTGCTCGCACCTATTACGACGTCAAAGAAGGCAAGAGCCCAGAAGTCGACGTCGTCAGCCTCTACCAGAACCCCTGCCGCTGCTGGTCGCTCGGCCTCTTCTACCTGAAGTTCCCCGATCGCACCCAATATAACTTCCTCATCAGTCTCACCGGCCTCGGTGCGACCGAAAGTGTCGGCACACAGGTCGTCAGGACCCTGCTGGGCCCGCTCCTTCGAGAGGAACGCGGACTCCCCTGGAATAACCCCACGGCCAAACGCCCGGTGCCTCCCGAGACGCAATCGTCACCCGGAGATATCCCACCCCTTCGCCCCTAGCGTCAGACCATTCCTCTCCGCCATACTAAAAGATAGGTATGCAAGTTACTCCGTCACCATGTCACTTCGCCTGGAGGAGGGTCCCGCGATGGCTGATCGTCACCATGAACCGCTTCATCTATTACGGGCAACCGGCATCGTCTGGCTGCTCAGCATCCTGCTGTGTTCCACGGATGGGATCGCCGCCGGCCCAAGTATTGCACCCGCTGGAGACCCGCTGAAACGGGCGAAAATCTATTTGGCTGCGGGAGACTACCGTCGCACACTGGAGGCCTGCCATCAGGTCATCGACCAGACGCCCTCCGCCAGGGGGTACGTGTTTCTGACCTATGTCTACCAAGCCTTGGACGCCCATCTTGAATACCTCGCACAAACCGATCGGTGGAGCGGCGTCGAGCATCTCTACTTGAATCTGGCCGTTCGGGACCCTCAGGACTTGCTCGAACATCTGGATGTGCTCCCGCGCATGGAGAAAGAAATTATCCAGTCTGGATCTCGCCGCTTGTCCGATATGACGGCGGAGATGGCCACTCGCCTGGATAAGAAAGCGACCGATGATCTCTGGCAACAACAAACAGCCTGGCGCCTCCAACATCCGCAAAGTTGGTGGTCAGGAGTCCCCGACAGCTGGGACTGGTAACCCCAGCGCATGCGCTCGGACCTCTCTCCCTCATCGGGAAACCTTCCCCAGGGGTAGCAAGTCGTACGCAATTACGCACTCGACAGCCTCACCTGACGTCATCCGGCTGAATCCCTAGCAGGGTGTGGAAACACTCAATGTCTGAGGAATTGACGATTGATTCATCGGGTCATTGACGAGTGACGGAGCCTTCCAATGACACAATGATTCAATGCACACATCGGCAATCCTCCCACGAGAGACGCTTCACAGGTGTCAAGCACGCGGCTGGCGGCCAGTGTGACCCTCCTGC
>CXWL01000403.1_pt1 | contig 11393 bp, 10 predicted proteins | sample 590931 | NCBI WGS metagenome assembly CXWL01 (sample SAMEA3498368, study PRJEB10139) | groundwater metagenome | biome: water well; material: biofilm material | place: Germany | collected 2015-04-27 | reverse complement strand
CACCCGATCTGCCCCACCAGCGTGAAGTTCAGGATATTCAGCGAACTCCCGAGCAGTCCGGCAACAAAACCAGCACGAGCCCCCAACAGCCATCCTGCCACTGCCACCGGGATTACGGTGAATACAGCCACAACATCACCCGCCATCTGATGCAGGGACGCAAATGCCAGCTCATAGGCCGCCGCCGCTCCGAGGACAATGGCAAGGGACATCCATCGACGCTGGTTTATCGATATCTGTGTCATGGACATAAGAACATGACCCGACATGGCCCGGTAGCCCCGCAAAAAAAGAGAGACGTCTGTCCCGAAAAGAGGAAGAGAAACAATGAGCGAGCCGGACTCAGATTTTCCATAGCGGGCAAGATCATTCCCCTGCACAGGTCCGGAGCATTGTGGATCGCAAGCTACTGAATAGAGAGTGGAAGTACGTCAATACAGGTATTTTGTCAAGATGCCCACGTTCTCAAAAAAACATGACACACAGCCTGCCGGGTCTTTCTGACTCAAAGATGCCAAATGTGCCGGCATGATCGGCATTCTTTGCCTGGCAACCGATATTCAGATTCCACGCAGCAGACAAATTGAGGGACATTTGAGCGATCCCTCCTCTGTTGTGCGCGGCACGGAAGTTGAGAGGACTTTGCCTGGGTCGATGCCTTTACGAGCCCATCGTGCATGAACTGAGGATGCGATGATCGACATATCCAATCTGTGGGAATTCTTGAGCCGTGATGCCTCCTTCTTCGGAGGGCCCCAAAGCCCGATGTTGAGCTGGCTTGGGTCGTTTGGGATCGTGCTCTTCTTCCTTTGGCAGGTCATGCGGCTACGCAGGGAAGTATCCGGCGCACAGCGTCCGTTTGATCGACTACGACCGATGCTGATTACCCTCGCGAATGAGCGTGGAGACTTGGATCGTGAGCGCTTCACGAGTCGTGCGCTGGTGGGACTCACGGCTCCGGCTGGGCAAGCGGCCTCAGCACCCAAACGGATTGACTGCGACGACCTCACCACCCTCGAAACGGCCATGCAGAAAGAGCCCATGTTTCGGCAGCCCTGGGCACAATTCCGCAAAACGCTGATCCTGGAGCATGTCCCCTGGTTCGTGGAACCGCGCATTTTCAGCACCCGCCGCGCAGAAGATATCTTCACGCAGGACACACTACTGAGCCATCGCGTCAATCTGGCCTTCTACAGCCAACTGCCTTCCCTGGTGACGGGGATCGGCTTGCTGCTGACGTTCCTCGCCTTGTTTATCGGTCTCAGCAAACTTCACGCGGAGGGGCAAGAGATCGTCGGCATTCAAGGGCTCATCAACGGATTGGCCGGGAAATTCCTCACGTCCATCGTCGGACTCATCGCCGCCAATCTCTTCACGCTCATCGAAAAACCGATGGTCTTCCGGCTGATGCACGAACACCATGCGTTCCTGGGCCTCATCGACAAACTCTTTCCCCGAAAGACCATGGAGCAGATGCTTGAACAACTCACGCCGACGCATCAGGTGCAGGGGAAAGGCCTGCAGACTGCCGGAGGAGAACCGAGGGAACGTATGGGAGGGATGGGCACAGACAGCCTGACGGCTCCTCTTGCCGAGCTCACATCGGCGGTTCGATCCTTCACGAAATTGAAACAGGATGAACAGGCAGCCGGACGCCGCATGACGGCCGAACTCCCGCACGTGATCCGTGAAGAATTCACGGCGCCGATGACCGCACTCAACGACTCGATTCATGAGCTCACCACGTTGCTCAAGACGATGCACAACCAGCAGACGCAGTCGACCGCGCGGCTCGATGAGCTCATGAGCCACCTGGCGGACCGGCTCAGCGAGCAGCGAGCCTCGTCTGGCAACGGACGCTCTGAAGGCAGCCGGTTCTGGCCGAAACGATCGCTCGTATCCACGCAAGGGCTCTCCGAATGATGCGCACAACCGCACAGGGAGCCGGCGCTTCCCACACCACCATCGGCATCACCGATCTCATGACCTCGCTTGCAGTCGTGTTCATCTTGCTCTTCGCGGCACAGATGACCAAGACCTCCTCTGCGGCGCAGTCCGAGCTGCAGGAAAATAGAGAGGACGTGCAAACAGCACTACAAGACCACATTCAGCGCTTGGGGCTCTCGCTCGATGCGGACCCCCGCGACCCGCTCGCGCTCCTGATTGTCGTCCCGGAAAACCGGCTGACATTTGAGTTCGGGAAAAGCACGTTGTCGTCGACTGCGGATGCGTTTCTCGCAGAGGCCCTCCCCTTCTATGTGGGGGCCTTGTGCGGGCCGCTGCGCGACAAGATCGACTCGCTCGCCATCGAAGGGCATACCGATGATCATGGCAGCGATGCCTTGAATCTCAAGTTGAGTCAGGAGCGCTCGCTGGCTGTCATGGTGAAGGGGATGGAGATCATTCAGACCAAAGAGCCATCGGCCTATCAATGCTTTCAAGAAATCACGTCGGCAACCGGACGCGGCAGACAAGACCTGATCTATGATGCGACGGCGATCGTCAATCGCGAGAAAAGCCGCCGGGTGATTTTCAAGATTCGACTTCGCGCTGCCGAGCAACGACACTACCTCGACGGGGCAACCAAGAATCTGTAACCTCCGACGGTCGGACCGCCCCAACAGACTGCCTTCTGTCTGATTACGGACTGCGCCGAAAGCTTCACATGTAGAAGCCGGGGAAACTCACACCGGAGTCCTCTCAGACTTCACCTGGCGCGCCAACCCTTCAGCCATTCAGAAGTGGAGGTTGCAGCTGTCTAAGGGGAGGTTCGTCCGACCAAACTGCCGAGACAGCGCTTGGCCCACAGATAACTGGCCGGCAATCCAGGTTGATTGGCGCTGCGAACCAATTCAGCGCCGACAAGAATAATTGCGCCGCCTACCATGGTGCTGAGCTGAATAATTTCGCCCAAGTAGAGGTGGGCCACAAGAATGCCTCCCACAGGGGCCAGGTTCTGGTACACCGCGACTGTGGCGGGGCAAATGCTTTGGAGTGCCCGATACCGCAGGAGAAAGACGGAAGCTGTGGCCACTCCAATATACAGCAGGGACGATACCATCGACACTGAGAGATCGACGCTAGGGGGATCATCCAAGACCGCATCCACGACCATGAGCAGAAGCGCGCTACTGCCAAACATGACGGTATTGGCAGTATTGGCTCCGAAACGCTTCACGATATTGACGCTCCCCACCAGGTGCGCAGCCATCATGACGGTGAACAGGAGAATCAGTAGATCTCCCAGTCCAAAATCCGCCTGAAAATTCGCCAGCTTTTCCGCCATGGCAATTCCACAGCCGGCCAGTGAGATGATAATTCCAAGCACCCTAAGCGGGCTACCGTGGCTTTTCCTGAGCACGATACTGAAAAATGCTGTTAACGGTGAAACCAGGCTATAGATCAAAATATAATGAGTGACACTGGTGAGGCGAAGACCCCAGGCCGCGATCACATACGATCCCACGCCGAGGCTTCCCAACAGGGTGAGCTGGAAGATATCCCCCGCAGTCATCGCGCTCAACCCTCTCCGGTCCTTCGCCAGAGTAATCGCGAGCAGGAAGAAAAACCCGGTCGTCACTCTGATGAGAGCCATCCCAAGTGGATCCACCGTACTGTGCTGAAAAACATACTTCGTCACGGTCGGCACCGTGCTTAGAAGTAACACAGCACTCAAAAGGCAGAAAAATGGCTCAATGGTTGATGCCTCCCCTGACAAACCGCTCGACTCATCTGGAAGCGTCGCCATGAATTAAAACCCTGTCAGATTGAGTAGATTTAATTGTTCGATGAACTGAGTCAGACAATGTTGGTGCGCGGGAGAAATGCTGGTGATGCGGGCGCCGAATTGAGGGGCTGCTGCATAGGTGATCTCGACGGTGCAGTGAATCGTGGCCGCCTTGGTCAACTGGAACTCGAGCTCAAGCCTGTCTCCAATTGCACCAGCAAGGTCCGTGCTGATCTGAAATCCCTTTTCCGTAAGATCGAGCACTTCGCAGGGGACAATCTCTGCCCCTCGACTGATCTGGCCATTCCGTTCGATCGCGACTCTGAAGAATTCGCGCTTCTGCGTCATGTCGTCAGCAACCTTTCATACGTCCGGCTCATGATCTATCCATGCAGAACCAAGTAGAATAAAGAGGAGCGAGTCCTTCCGAATTATAGCAGGCTCTCGATTGCCCCCAGGGCACCGGCTCTGAGACAGCGCCTGGCGGCGAGAGTTTCTGGGCGAGAACCCGATGGGTCTCTGCTATAATCCGCCCGACCAGCAGCAGATCTTTCAACAAATTCAAGCCGTTGGAATGGCATGATGCCTACCCCTCACCGCGACGATCCTACGCTCGCACGACTGCTCATCCTTGATGAGCTCTTCGACCTTTCGCTCTACAAAGCACTGCGCGATATTTCGACGGATACGGATGCTAGAAATACACTGGATGAATTAGTGCTGATTGAAACCAGACACCTGGCCTTCTGGCAAAAATTCTTCGACATGAAGTTAGAACGCCTCAACCTGGGGCGCAGGCTGAAGCTGTGGTGCTTTATATGGCTCTGCCGCCTGTTCGGCTCCACCGCGGTCCATCTCGTCTTGGAAGCCATCGAAGTCTACGGGGTCAGAAAATATCTCGCCCTCTGGAATTCCTACCAGGATCAACCCCTGGGCGAAGCCCTCAAGGGGATTTTGCAAGACGAGTTCAAACATGAGGATGTGCTCGTCACGAAACTGACCGAGCGGAAAATCAATCCCGAAAAGATCCGCAATATCTTCTTGGGCCTCAATGACGGCTTAGTGGAAATCCTCGGTGCAGTCAGCGGATTTTTCGGCGCCTTTGGCGACGCCGTGACCGTCTTGATCGCCGCCTCGACCACGGCGGTAGCCGGTGCACTGTCGATGGCAGCCGGGGCATTTCTGGCGCTGAATTCAGAAAAAGAAGTGCGGGCGATGGAAGCGGCGAAGAAGCGATTCCTTGGAGAGGAGACCGGCTCGGCAGAGATGCAGGAGCAACCGTTGCGCTCGGCCTTGTTTGTGGGCGGGGCCTATGTCATCGGTGCACTGGTGCCGGTGCTCCCTGTGCTCTTCGGCGCGAAAGACGCGCTGGTGTCCGTCCTGACTGCGGGGACCATGGTCATCCTCGTGTCGTCGATTCTCGCGTTCTTGTCTGGGATGGAGATGAAACGCCGGATTCTGCTGAATCTCGTGATCATCACCGTCGCGGTAAGCGTCAGCTATGCAATTGGATTGGCGGCGAAACAGATCTGGGGAATTGCGGTCTAACAGGAGAGCTGACTTGCAGGATGCTCAACACGTTCGTCCAGCAAGGCCGCAGGCGGAGCAAGAACCGGAGGCGTACCCTCAGGGGTACGTTGAGGATTCTTGCGAGCCGAGAACGATGCTGGCGGACGTGTTGAGCATCCTGCCTCTAGCGGCTGTGGACCATGGGTAACTCGCGCGACCCTTCCGCTTCCTGCTGAATGCGTAATCGCTCAAGCCGAGACTCTTCCATCACATGCTGAAGCACTTCGTCCGTCATCTGAGTCATCTGTGCCGCCGCATCCTTCATCTCGCCATGCTCGACCGCCCGCGAAAGCACCTCCGCCTTCGTGGCGCCCTTCTTCTGGCCGAGGAACGGCTTGACGATCAAGTAACCGACATCGCGCGCCGGCATGAAGCGAAGGAACCGCCGCAGCAGCCGAGCCGTTTGCAGGGGATAATGCAGGAGCTTATAGATGAAGAGCCGCTTGAGCCCCTGACGACGGACCTCGTTGATCACTTCGCCAGGCAAGCAGGTCGGATCGATCTCCGAGCACTTGAAATACTTGTACCAATCGGTGGTTTCGCTGACCAAGCCGCGTTTCACATATTCCTGCCAGAGCGGCGTCCCACGATAGACACAGAGTCGATTGAAGCCGAACGTATCGAGCGGGAGTTTGGACGCCAGATCGAACGTGGCGTTCATATCTTCGACCGTTTCATCGGGGTTACCCACGGTGAAGAAGCCATGTACGATTTCAATGCCAGCCTGCTTGGCATTCTTCACTGCCGTCGCCACTTCCTCCAACGTCTGTTCTTTCTTCAGACGATCGAGGATCTTTTGGCTCCCGCTTTCAATTCCGAACATTACCGTCCGGCAATGGGCCTTGGCCATGGCGGGGAACAAATGCTGCGCGACCGAGTCCACCCGTCCTTCGATGCCCCACTGAATCGTGAGCTTCTCGTCCATCACGCCTTGGCAAATCGCCTCGATGCGCTTGGGCTGCAGAAGGAAATGGTCGTCGACGAAATAGACGGACCCGTAGCCGCATTCTTCGAGATACTTCAGCTCGCGCACCACATGTGCTGCTGTCCTCGCACGCCATTTACCTTCATTGAAGATTGGAATGTCGCAGAACACGCAGGGCCAGGGGCAGCCGCGCGACGTTTGCATCGTCGTAAAGCGCTCCATCGACAGCACCGCCGGCACATCCAGCGGCATCGATTCCACAAAGTCGAGCGGAAGGCCTTCGCGGTCCGGAAAGGGCCATTGATCGAGATGACGCTCCATCGGCCGTCCTGGGTTCTGCACGACCTGGCCATCCTTGGCCCAGGTCAACCCGGCGACCGAAGCGGGATCGTCGAACTTTTCGAGTAGGTCGAGGAGCAACTGCTCGCCGTCGCCTCGGCAGACAAAATCTACTTCAGGGCACTGTAATTTGACCAATGCGGCATTCAAGCTCGCAAAGACGCCACCGAAGGCCAGCTTGACCTTCTGGTTGGTGGCGCGAATCTGACGGGCTAAGATCTTCGCGTAGGGATAGCTGGTGGTACTGAGGAAACTGAGTCCGACCAGGTCGGGCTGCTGCCGATTGATCTCTTCGAGGATGACCTCGTTCGGCGTATCGGGATTCGCCTGATCGAACATCACACATTCGTGGCCTGCTTGTTTGAGCACCGACGAAAGCGACATGATGCCGATGGGCGGAAATCCCATGACCCTGATACGGCCGTTTTTTGCTCTAGTTTTTGCCGGGAGGGCGTAGAACTGCGGGTCACGCACATGGATCAGAAATACACGCATGCATCCACCCTAACACGAATGACGGGAGCAGGAGAAGGGAAATTACCAGGCTCTGATGAACTGAGAATGAGTGGGGAGAGAAGGATTGAAATAAGAAGTGGGGATGCGGTGATCATTCACCCATCCCCACTTCTCTGAATATCTTACAGACGACGAGACGAGATACTGCCTACCGCCCGAGCGCCAGCTTGATGGCATGACCGATTTCAGCCGGGTTCTTCACCACCCGGACACCGGCCGCTTCGAGCGTCTTCATCTTTTCAGCTGCCGTGCCTTTTCCGCCTGAAACGATGGCGCCGGCATGGCCCATACGGCGGCCTGGAGGCGCCGTGATTCCGGCGATGAAACTCACGACCGGCTTCTTCACGTTCTTCTTGATGAATTCAGCGGCTTTCTCTTCCGCGTCGCCACCGATTTCACCGATCATGACGATCCCCTGAGTCTCGGGATCTTTCTCGAACAGGGCCAACACATCGACGAAACCCGTTCCATTGACCGGATCGCCGCCGATGCCGACACAGGTCGTTTCACCTAAGCCAAGCGTCGAGAGTTGATGAACCGCTTCATAGGTGAGGGTCCCACTGCGGGAGACGACGCCGACGATCCCCTTCTTGTGGATGAAACCAGGCATGATGCCGATCTTCGCTTCATCGACCGTAATCACGCCTGGGCAGTTCGGTCCGATCAAGCGGACATCGCGGCCATAGAGCGCGCGCTTCACCTTGACCATGTCGTTCACCGGGATGCCTTCGGTAATGCAGATGATCAACTTCACGCCGGCATCGGCGGCTTCGAGAATCGCATCGGCGCAAAATGGCGGAGGCACGAAAATCAGCGAGGTATCGCACTGCGATTTCTTCACGGCATCGCGCACCGTATTGAATACGGGAATGCCCTCGACCTCTTGTCCTGCCTTGCCAGGAGTCACGCCCGCGACGACCTGCGTCCCGTAGGCCTTGCACTGCGTCGCATGGAACGAGCCTTCCTTGCCCGTGATCCCCTGCACCACCACCCGCGTATGCTTATTAACGAGAATGCTCACAATGTCCTCTTCTTTCTTCCACTCGTCCCCTTATGGCTGGAAAACATCCCCAGGGGAGCGACAGGGTTAAGGCCCTGACTGCGGCCGTCGAGCGAGCACATTCCAATCGTGCGCGCTCCGGGAGCAAAAGGGCCTAGCCCTGTCGCTCCTCACTCATCACGCCGCTTTTCCAGTCAACTTCACAATTTTTTGCGCCGCTTCCCACAAATCGTTCGCCACTTCCAGCTTCAAGCCGGACTCGGCCAGCAACTTGCGGCCTTCTTCTGCGTTCGTCCCTTGGAGCCGGACGACCAATGGCACCGTAATCTTCACTTCTTTCGCCGCTTCAATCACTCCGTTGGCAATCCGCTCACAGCGCACGATTCCGCCGAAAATATTGATGAAGATGCCCTTGACGTTCGGGTCCTTGAGCAGGATCCGGAATCCCGCCGCCACGGTTTCCTTGGTCGCGCCGCCGCCGACATCCAGAAAGTTCGCCGGTTCGCTACCGGCCAGCTTGATCACGTCCATCGTCGCCATGGCCAAGCCCGCGCCATTCACCATGCACCCGATGTTGCCGTCCAGCTTCACGTAGTTCAGATTGTTTTCTCCCGCTTCGACTTCAAGCGGATCTTCTTCATGGAGGTCGCGCATCTGCTGCACATCGGCATGCCGGAATAACGCACTGTCGTCGAACGATACCTTGCCGTCCAGCGCGATGAGTTTCTTGTCGCTGGTGATGACCAACGGATTGATCTCCACCATCGCCGCATTCTTCTCCATGAACATCCGATAGAGATTCCCCAGCATTTGGATGAAGGGATTCACCACGGCTGGCTCCATTCCGGGAAGCCCGAGCGCAAACGCGATGTTTCGCCCGTTGTAGCCCTGGAACCCGACGGCCGGGTCGATCGCTTCGCGAATGATCTTCTCCGGCGTATGCGCGGCGACTTCTTCGATCTCCATCCCGCCTTCTGTACTCGCGATAAACACAGGCCATCCACTATCCCGATCGACGACGATGCTCACATACAATTCCTTGGCAATCGCCGCGCCTTCTTCGATCAGCAATCGCCGCACTTCCCGCCCCTTGGGACCGGTTTGGTGGGTGACGAGCGTCTTGCCGATGAGCTCCTTGACCAGGCCCGGAACAGCGGCTTTATCCTTCGTAATCTTCACGCCGCCGGCTTTGCCACGGCCACCCGCATGGATCTGCGCCTTGACGACAAACACCGAGGTGTTGAGCTCTGCCACCCATGCAGCGCCCGCCTCGGGTGAGGTGATCTCTTTCCCGCGCGGAACCGTAATCCCGAATTGCCCGAACAATTGCTTAGCCTGGAACTCATGAACGTCCATATCGCTCCTTCTTGTCGCGTCAGTCCTAAGTCCTACGTGCTGAGTCCTGAGTACGGAAAGACGTATCCCCTCTCAGCACACAGCACTCAACTCTCGGCACTAACTCTCTTTTCTTGTGTATGCCGGCAGGATCATGGGCGAGACGACTCCGCTCGCATTGCCATGCTTCTTCGCTTCGGCGCGGAAGCCTTTCAGGTGCTCGACCGTCAATTTCCCCTGTGGCATAGCAGCCGCACGAGCCGCAGCCGTCAATCCAGATCGTTTACCAAAGACCATCAAGTCGAGCAGGGAGTTTCCCATCAATCGATTGCGTCCATGCAATCCGCCGGATGCTTCTCCCGCCACGAAAAGATTCTTCACATCGGTCTCTGAATTCGTATCGATCTTCACGCCGCCGTTCTGATAATGCAACGTGGGATAGATCAGCACGGGATCTTTGCTGATGTCGATACCGAATCGCTCGAACTGCAGCATCATCGCGGGGAAATGCTTCTCCATCGTACCGGGACCACTTGCGGCATCGAGCAGCGGGGTGTCGAGCCAGACACCGATTCGCCCGGACATGGTTCGAATCCCCCGGCCCTCTTCGCATTCCCGAATAATCGACGCCGAGACGACATCGCGGGTATCCAGTTCATTGACGAACCGTTCGCCCTTCGCATTGACCAAATGTCCGCCTTCGGACCGGATGCCTTCTGTCACCAAGGCCCCAATGAGCTGTTCGGGATAGACGGCGCCTGAGGGGTGATACTGGAACGTATCGACATGCATGAGTTTCGCGCCAAGCCGATAGGATAAGCAGAGTCCGTCGCCTGTCGCACCGTAATGATTGCTGGTCGGGAACCCCTGAATATGGAGCCGGCCGATCCCGCCCGTCGCCAGAATGACAGACTTGGCTGCAACGACGACGTGGCGCTGGTTGTCGAGGTCTTTGAAAATGGCGCCGGTGCAGTGGCCCTTCTCGTCGCTCGTCAGCTCGACCGCGGCGCAGAACTCGAGTAACTGAATCTTTTGATTCAGGACCTCGTCCTTGAGCACCCGCATAATTTCAAGGCCGGTGTAGTCGGAGCAGGTCAGGAGGCGAGGCTTTGAGCTCCCGCCGCCTTTTTTGACATGGAGGTTGCCGTCTCCGTCACGATCGAACAACACGCCTAGGCTCAAGAGCCATTTCGCGATCGACGGGCCTTCTTCGACCATCACCTTGAGCAGCTGATGGTCGTTCTGCATGTGGCCGCCCTTCAGCGTATCCACGAAGTGCGTCACGGGTGAATCTTCCGGCGCCACCGAAATCTGCATACCCCCTTGGGCCATGACGCTGTTGGAGTCGCCGAGCCGAAGCTTCGTCGCCAGCATGACCTTGGCACCGGCTCCATGCGCATGAAGCGCTGCGGCACAACCAGCTCCACCACCGCCCACCACCAACACATCGGTCGTATAGTGGGGCGTCAGATCGAATCCGTCGGCAATAGAGCTATCGCCCTCCAGCAAGGTCGCCAGCTCAATAGCCGTCTTGTCGCCCACATTGGGACCGAAACGGATCGGACGAAAGGCGCTTGCACGAAAGTCCGGATGGTACTTATGGATCAGTTGATCGCGATCGGCAGGTGAGAGCTTAGGAAGGGTCTGCTTGCGTCGAGCATCCCGCGTCTGATGTACGATCTGTTGAAGGGCATGAATGTCCATGAATGTGCTTTCAGCGTTCAGCCATCATCATTCAGCAGTTGCCTCAACTTCAGAAGCTGAGAGCTGACAGCAGATGGCTTGTTAGGCTACTTGACCGTCGCGCAGTGATCGGCCAATTCTTTCTCGGTCATCTTGAGGATCTTGGCCCATTCATCCGTAAAACGGCCGTCCTGGATTTCCTTGATGCGCGTATCCAGGCCCACAGGCTTCTCGGTGAAATGAGCCCCCTGCGCCCGGCTCACGTACAGAGCCACCAGATTGGGGGCGATGTCCGCGAT
>CXWL01120269.1_pt1 | contig 11394 bp, 6 predicted proteins | sample 590931 | NCBI WGS metagenome assembly CXWL01 (sample SAMEA3498368, study PRJEB10139) | groundwater metagenome | biome: water well; material: biofilm material | place: Germany | collected 2015-04-27 | reverse complement strand
CATAGGAGCCAGGGGATAGATGGCCTCGATATTGCGGGAAAGTGCTTTGACCTTGTCGTTCATACCGAGGGTCTCCTTGCCATGGGCTGGGGGTGTGGGGGCGCCGGGGGTGCTCATTGCAGTTGCTCGAGCAGGCCGAGGAATTCGTCATCGGAAAGCCCCGAGTCGGCAAAGTCGGCAGCAGTGGCGCGACCAACCTCGGGGGCCAGGCAGTGTTCGAGCAGGTCTTCGATACCCTGCTGGAACTGCTTTGCCAGTGCGCCGATCAGGGCCTGCTCATGCACGTGCGGGGCGTAGCGCCATTCGATGTACAACTGGCCCTGGTCGACCAGAGCGGTCACGTCGAGCAGATGCGTGCGACGGGTGTCGGGGGCACGCATGGCCGGGCAAACCGGCTGCGCCAGGCGCCACAGCCGCGAGCCACCCAGCCACTGGTCGACCCGTCCCAGGTAGTTGAAGGTAAGCAGCGAAGCAGCACCAAGCCCGTGCTGTGGATCGAGGCGCAGCAGGCCGTAGCCGATGCCCTGCTCCGGAACACGGCGCAATGCCTCCTTGGCGGCGATGATCGCCTCCTCCGGCTGTTCGGCGGCGCGCACGGCCAACGGGTAGCGGCTGGTGTGCCAACCCACCGAGCGCGACAGATCCGGGCCTTGCTCCCAGCCACTGCGACCGTGGCTTTCCATCTCCAGGGTGACCTGCTCACGCCCCAGCCATTGGCCGATCACGCCAGCCAGTGCCGCGACCAGCAGATCCTGCACCTGGGTGCTGTAGGCCCCATGGCAGTCGCCCAGCAACAAGTCAGTTTTCTCAAGGGACAGTTTCGTTTCCAGCGTGCGGCTTTCGCCATACAAGCTGACATCACGGGCGACCTCGCCCTCCTCGGCCAACTGCGCCTGCCAGTAGCCGAGCTGGGCCAGCACCTCGGGAACATGACGATGACGCTGCAAGGCCTCGCTCCAATGATCGAAGCGAGTGGAAACCGCCGGCAATGAAGCCTGCGGGTCGTGGTACAGGCGTTCCAACTCATCGAGCAGCACCTGCCAGGACACCGCATCGACCAGCAGATGATGTGCCGTGCACAGCAGATGCCCGCTGCCGGTGAAATACACCCATCGGATCAATGGGGCTCGATCCAGTTGCCAGCCCTGCTGCCACTGCAGCAGCAGCGCGTCGTCCAGCGGCTGTTCGACCACCCGCAGCAGCGTGTCGGCCATCGCCGCCGACAGCGGCTGATAGCGTTGCTGGCAGCCCTGCCCGCTCTGCTCGAAGATCAACCGCAGGCTGCTGTGACGCTGCAACAAGATCGCCAGTGCCTGGGCCAGGCGCGCCGGTTCCAGCGGCTGGTGAACGGCCAGCAACAGTGACTGGTTCCAGTACTGTGGCGTGGTCTGCCGCTGGTCGAAGAACCAGGCCTGGATCGGCGTCAGGGCGAACGCGGCGCTCGGCTCGGCGCTATCGACCTTGGCTTGCTCGGCCGCACTGGCGAGGTCCACGGCCTGCTCGGCCCAGCCGCTGACCGAAGGGAACTCGAATATCTGCTTGGGCTTGAGCTGCAGGCCCTGCTGCTTGGCACGGGCGATGATCTGCAGGCTGAGGATCGAGTCGCCACCGACCGCGAAGAAGTTGTCGTCAGCTTTCAGATCAGGCTTTTCCAGAATCTCCCGGGCGATCACCAGCAGCCGCTCGACCCTGGCGCGCTGTGGCGTCTGCGCCACCCGCGCCAGCGCCCGCACGCTGGGCTCGGCGAACAGTTGCTTGGGGGTGAGGGTAATCTGTTGCTGGCGTGCGCGGGCAATGATCTGCAGGCCGAGAATCGAATCGCCGCCATGGGCGAAGAAGTCGTCGTCCGGGCCGATGTTCGGGTGACCCAGCAGTTCACGCCAGATCGCCAGCAAGGCGCTTTCCAATGCATTCAACGGCTGTTCGGTACGCGGCTCAAGATTGCGCGGTGCTTGCTCGGCCAGGTTCAACAACGCCTGACGATCGACCTTGCCATTGGCCAGCAGTGGCATCGCCTCCAGGCAATGCCACTGCGCCGGTAGCATGTAGTCCGGCAGGCGTGCCTGCAACGCGGCCTGAATGTCCGCCAGTGCGCTCGGCCCGGCGACCAGGAAAGCCAACAAGCGGTTGCCGGTCACGGGCGTCGGTGCGTTGAGCACGCGCACGTCATCGACCTGTGGCAGCGCACGCAATTGCGACGCCACTTCCGAAGGCTCGACGCGGTAGCCGCGAATCTTCACCTGCTCGTCCAGGCGCCCGAGGAACAGCACCCGCCCCAGATGATCGAGGCGTACCCGGTCACCCGTGCGGTAACCCAATGCACCGAAGCGCGCCCGATCGGCCTCGCTGGCACTCAGGTAGCCACGCGCGACGGTCGCGCCCTCGATATACAACTCGCCGCTGACGCCAGCCGGCAGCACTGCGCCATCCGGCCCGCGCACGCTGACTCGCACGTTGCCCAGGGGGCGTCCGAGCGGTGCGTCCCCCTCACCTTCGACGTCGTGAGTCAGCACGCCCACCGTGGTTTCGCTGGGCCCGTAGTGGTTGACGATGCGCAGCTGCGGGCTTAGGGCGCGCACCCGCGCCAGCAGATCGGCGCCCAGGGCTTCGCCACCGAGTACCAGGCACTGGCGCGGCAACAGGCGCTGCGGCTCGCTGGCGACCAGCAGGGCGTTGAGGTGCGAGGGCACGATCTTCAGCATGTCCACCGGCTGCTGCCCGAGCAGCGTCGCCAGCTCCTCGGCATCGAAGGCTAGCGCTTCGTCCAGCAGGCGCAAGCGCCGGCCGCTGAGCAGCGCGCCGAACAAGGCAGTGTGGCCCAGATCCGTGGCGCAACTGGCCAGGCTCGTCAGGCTGGCGTCGGCGCTCAAGCGCAGCCGTGCCAGGCAGGCGCTAACATAGTGAACAAGGTTGCCCTGGGTCACCTCCACACCCTTGGGCCGCCCACTGGAGCCGGAGGTGTAGACCACGTAGGCCGGCAAGTCTGCCAGCAGGTTGGTGCGCAGCGGCGCATCGCTGAACAGCGCCTCGCCCGGCACGGCCAGCCACTGTACCTGCTTCGGTAACCAGCTTGGCCGTTCGCCCTCACCCACATAGACCTTAGGCGTTGCATCCAGGCAGATGTCTTGCAGACGCGACGCGGGCCACTGCGGATCGAGGGCCAGATAGTTTGCGCCGCACTGCCAGGCGGCGAGCATGTGCATCACCAGTTCGCGGCTGCGTGGCAGGCAAAGGGCAACCCTATCACCGCTCGCACTCAGCGAGCCGTGCAGGCGCTCGCCACGGGCGACCACGGCCCTGGCCAGTTCGGCATAACACAGTTGTCCCTGCTGATCCTCCAGGGCGATGGCCTGGGGCTTCTCCATGCAGTGTTTGGCAAAAGCATTCCAGGCGCCCTCTTCCGGGACCGGCAGGCTTTCGCCAGACAACTGCGAACGCTGCTCGAGAGGCAGCCAGTCCAATTCGGCAAACGGCACGTCCGGCTGCTCCATAGCCGCCATGACCAAGGCAATGAACTGCGCCTGAAAACGTTCGGCGCTCTCGCGCCGATACAGCGCCTTGCTGTAACGCCAGCGCCCGACGAACTCGGGCAGGTCATCGATGATCACCAGGTTCAACTCGTGGGCCGCACCACGCTGCTCGCCAATCACGCGTTCGATGTAGCGCTCGAACGGCACGTCACGCTCCTTGTTCAGCGTGAACATGTGCTGGAACACCGGTGCCCGGCCCATCTGCCGAGGCAGATCCAGATGTTTGGCCAGGCGTGCGAAGGGATAGTGACGATGGCGCAAGGTCTGCCGGACAGTGGCAGCCACCTGCTTGGCCCACTCAGCGCTGGACAGGTCAGGACGCAAACGGCAGCGCACCGGCAACGGGTTGACCAGATAGCCCGGCAGTTCAGACTGCTCGCGCTTCAAGCGCCAGCCACTTGGCGTACCGAGAACGAAATCGTCCTGACCCGACAGCATCCCGAGAAACTGCTGGAACAGTGAGAACCAATAGACGTAGGGCGTCACTCCCAGGCTTTTGGCGACCGCACGCAGCCGCTCGCTGTTGTCCGCGCCAAAATGGAACGACAGCTCTCCGCCCTCGAAGCCCTGGATGCTTCCACGGGCGAAGTCGATGGGCAGCTCCAGCGCCGGCGCTTCGGCCAGTTGCGCCTGCCACCAGGTCAGTTCCTCGGCCTCGATCGCCTCGCTGCGCAGGTACAACGCGCTGCCCCAGTTGCGATAGGCCTCGGGGTCGACATCGACAAGCTCGTCACCATCGACGAGGGCGAACAGCTCACTGAACAGCACGTCGAAGGTGGTCAGGTCGGAGGCGATATGGTGGATGCCCAGCAGCACCGTGTACTCGACACGATCACCCAACTGGTTGCTCAACAGCACCAGCCGGCTGATCTCACCGGCAGCCAGATCGAAAGGTTTGTCGGCCAGCTCAATGATACGTTGCTGCACACTGGCCGCATCCGCGTCCTGACAGATTTCGCATTGCAGTGAAGTGGGCTGCGGGCGACTGTCCCACTGCAGCAACTGGCCGTCGCGTTCGACATAGGCACTGCACAGGTGCGGGTAACGCTGCTGCACCGTCTGCCAGGCCCGCTCCAGACGATGCGGCAGATCTGCCCAGAGGTAGTGCGGCCTGATACGCCCGGCCAGGGCGATGTTGTAGGCGCAACTGGCGGGCTCCATACGCTGCAGGAACCACAGGGCCCGCTCGTTATCGTTGAGCGGGCGTGCCTGGAAGTAGTCCGGGTGGCGGGCCAACCAGGGCAGAATTTCAGTACAGCGCGCATGCAGCTCACGCTCCAGCTCGGTACTCAGGGCCTCAGGCAAGCCAGTGGAAATCATCAGGCGGCCTTCGCTCGCGGACATGCGGATACCACGCAGCCAGCAGTCATGCATCAAGCGATCGAGCATGTGTCGTCCTTCATCGTGCGGATTCAAGGTCAGCCACCCTGGCAGTGGCTTCGAGGATTATTCAGCGTCAGATCGCCGACGCGGACTCAGCCATGGCCACCACCACCTTGCGTGCCCCTTGAAAGGTGGAGCGACCATGGGCGACCAGCATGTTGTCGAGCATCAGCACATCACCCGCCTGCCAGGGGAAGCTGATCTGGGTGCGCTGCAGGACATCGCGCACATGCTCCAGCGCCTCCAGCTCGATGGACGAGCCATCACCGTAGAAGACGTTTCGCGGCACGTCCTCCTCGCCGACGATCGACACCAGCGTTTCGCGTAACGCTGCCGGGAGGTTGGAGATGTGGAACAGATGCGCCTGGTTGAACCAGACCCACTCCCCGGTCACCGGGTGCTGCGCGACGGCCTGGCAGACCTGGCGCGTACGCAGCTCGCCGTCGTCCTTCCACTCGAAGTCGATGTGGCTGAGCCGACAGAAGCGCTCGACCTCGCTGCGGTCCTCGGTGCTGAACGCCTGCTGCCAGGAGAGATCCAAACCATTGCCGTAGTTGCGCACGTACATCAGGCGCTTGTCGGCGAAACGCTGGCGGATGGCGGGATCGATGCGCTGATAGATCAGGCGACTGTCGGCGATAGGCGTCTCACCGCCGACCGGCGAGGCCTGGATGCAGTGGAACCAGATTTTCATCGGCCAGTTCAACGAGTATGACTGCTCGTTATGCAGCGGAATGACCTGGTGAGCGGGATATTCGGTCGAGGTATAGACGCGACTGTTGAGTTTGGTGCGTGGCGTGGAGGCGTAGTCGTAGGTCAGCAGCTCGTGATCGAAACTGCGGGCGAAATCCTCGAAGTCATTGGCATCACGGAAGGCGAAATCGCGAAAGAGGATGCCACCGGTGGTCTGCAGGTTGCTGTCGGCGGCATGCCGGATCAGCTGCGCGTGATCACGCCAGGAGTCGCCTGGCACAGGGGCGCGCAACACGAAGGGCAGCGGTCCCTCGACACCCGCCTGAACCTCATCGAGTGAACGGTTTGCACGATTGAGCAAATCGGTAAGCATCTGCGTTCCTTACTGCTACTGACGAGGAGCACAAAATTATCGCAAAACCGACTCATTATCAAACAGGAATTAATACTATTTAAGTNNCAGACATTATTTAGCTATCACCTGGGCCGCAGTAACCGCTACTCAGGCTGTCTGGCTCATTTTTCCTGCAGGTTGTAATCGCGTTCGCCGATATGCGACAGCAGCAGGTAGGCCGAACCGATCATGCCTTGCATGGTGTCGGCAAAACGACTGCGGTTGAAATATAGGAACTGATGGTTCTTCACCGCGAACAGGTTCTGCCATTGCGGCGATCGGCGGAAGGCCTCGGTGCCGGCCTCCGAACCGAGCATTTCCTCATAGGTATCGATGATGAAATCACTGTCGAAGTCGCCAATGCGCTCCAGGCTGTAAGGCACGTTCTGACGCGCCTCCTTGAAGGCGGACACGCGCCCTAGGCCGAAGTCGGCGATCACGTCATCCATGCCGGAACGGCCGATCAGTTGAAAACCATCCGGATAGACCTCCAGGGTGGTTACCGTGATACGCCCCGGCTCCTTCACCCGCTTGGCGAATTCGCCGACGATCCATTGGTATTCGTTTAGTAGCTTCTCGTATCGCTGCTGCTTGCCTACCAGTTCGGCCAGCTCTTTGGCGTAAGTCTTGATGTCGGCCTCGCGCGCCGGCAGCAGCACCACAGGGGCAATGCGACTGAGGCGCTCTTTCAGGTCCTGGTGATAGGACAGCCCAATGATCAGGTCAGGCTTGAGCGCTGCGATGGCCTCGAGATCGGGCGACTGGTGCGAACCGACATAGCGAATGCCGGAGACATCGAAGCGCTGCTGAGCACCACGGAACAACACGTCCGACAACAGCTTCTTGCGCCCCGTGGACCCGCAAGGCGTTATGCCCAGCTCGAGCAGTTGAGTGGTCAGGCTAAGGTCATGCAGGGATACCACGCAACGTGGTGCGACTGGCACTTCGACACGGCCGAAGCGGTTCTCGAACACACGGGTTTCGGCGGCGACAGCCTGCATCGAACTCAGGCCCAGTAGTACACAGGCTATCAGGGAAAGGGCTTTGAACTTCGCCATCATCTTCGTCATGTCCTTCAGTGACGACGCGTCAACGGTTGCGTTGCCGCGCCAGCAAAACCAATAGATAAGGCGCACCGATAATCGCCACCACCAGACCGGCCGGCAGTTGCAACGGCGGCAGCAAAGCGCGCCCCAGAGTGTCCCCCAGCAGAACCAGTACGGCCCCAAACAGGGCCGACAGCGGCAACAATGCGCCATGCCGGTCACCGCACAACTGCCGCGCCAAGTGCGGCGCTACCAGGCCCACGAAAGTCATCACGCCGATATTGGCCACCGTTGCCGCGGTCAACGTGACGCTACACAGCAACAGCAAAAGCATTATCACCGGCGCATTCAGGCCGCGACTGAGCGCCACGCTCTCGCCCAACTGCAGTAGGTTGAGCTGGCGATGACAGAACAGCAGGGGCATGCCCGCCACCAGCAGCCAGATCAGCAGGCTCTGCACCTGCGGCCAACCACTGCGATGCAGGCTGCCGCCAAGCCACATCAGCGCCGATTCGACCCGATCGATATTGCCGTAGGTGATCAGCAGATCGGCGACGGCACCGAGCATGGCCGTTAGCCCCACCCCAACCAGAATCAGGCGCAGCGGGGCAATACCACCGCGCCAGGATAGCGCGACTATAAACAGCGCCACCGCCAGACCGCCGAGCAGCGCTGCCAGAGGATAGAGCGGCAGCGGCAAGGCCTGCGGCCACAGCACCAAGATAAGCAACATAGTGACGCTCGCGCCCGCCTCCACCCCGACCAATCCAGGCGCAGCCAGTGGATTGCGCGTCAGTGACTGCATCAACACGCCCGCCAGAGCCATCGCCGCGCCCCCGAGTATCGCCAGCAGAATGCGCGGCAGGCGCAACTCCCATAGCACGCTGGCCGACAGCGCCGTCTTATCGGCGAACAGACTTTGCCAGAGCTGAGCAATGCCCGTCGTGTAGCTGCCTACGCTCGCCGCGTACAGCGTCAGGCCCGTCAGCAACAAGAGCAGCACTAACGCCGCCAACACATCAATGGGTCGGCCGACCCAGGGCAACCCGGGGCAACGCCTTGGCGTGGTCAGCCAGCGACTCACTTGAGCTTCCTCAGTACCAGCGCGACGAATACCGGGCCGCCGATCAGCGCGGTGACGATGCCGGTGTTGAGCTCGTAAGGGCTCACCAAGGTGCGCGCCACGACATCGGCCAGCACCAGCAGCAAGCCTCCCAGCAGCGGCGCGGCCAGCAGCGCCTGCCGCAGGTCGTGGCCAACCAGCAGCCGCGCCGCATGCGGCACTACCAGCCCGACAAAACCGATGGGGCCAGCCAACGCCACCGCGCAACCGGACAGCAGCACCACGGCCGCCAAACTCAACAGCCGCATCCGCAACAGGTTGACGCCCATGCTGGAGGCCACCTGCGCGCCCAGCCGATAGGCATTTAACGCCCGGACATTGATCAGGCAAAGCAACATGCCGACAATCAGGTAAGGCCAGAGCCAGCTTGGCAGGTTTGCCCCGCTGATACCCAGCGAGCCGGTCAGCCAGCGACGCAGGCTGTCCAGCCCCTGCTGATCGAGTAGCAGCAGAATCGCGGTGATGGCGCCGAACAGCGCGGCCATCATCGCTCCGGAAAGCGTGAGGCGTACCGGATTGGGCGTGCGCCCTGCCAGCAGCATAACGCCGATGGCGGCCACCAGAGCGCCGCTGAAGGCAAACAGGGGAATCATGGTCATGTCGTTGCCGGGTAGCACCAGTAAGCCAATGACCACGAACAAGGCCGCACCACTGTTGATGCCGAGGATGCCCGGGTCGGCCAACGGATTGTCGCCCACCGCCTGCATCACCGTGCCGGCCAGACCCAGGCAGGCGCCCACAGCCATCGCCACCCACAGGCGCGGCAGGCGCGACCCGCGGATGACGCTGTGATCAGAATTGCTCGGGTCATACGCCAGCAGCGCCTGCCAGACATCGCTCCAGGGGATCGACTTGGCTCCCACTGCCAGGTGCAGCGTCGACGCCAGACCGATGCCGATCAAGATCGATAACCAGATCGGCCAGCGCCACCCACCCGTCATCGGGCTACCTGGCTGTCGAGCGCCCGCATGCGAGCAGGCGAAGCCGGCACACACAGAGGATCACCGGAATGCGGATCGATGAGAATGTGCGCATCCAGATCGAACACAGCCTTGAGGTTGGCCGGAGTGAAGACGTCGGCAGGGGTTCCCTGGGCGTGTACCTTGCCGTGTCGCAACATCACCAGTTGATCGGCATAGCGCGCGGCCTGGTTGAGGTCATGCAGAACCGCGACCACCGTGCGCCCCTGGTCACGCAGCTCGGCGAGCAGTTCGAGCAAAGCGATCTGATGAGCGATGTCGAGAAAGGTGGTGGGCTCGTCGAGCAGGATGACCGGGGTCTCCTGCGCCAAAGTCATGGCAATCCAGCAGCGCTGTAACTGCCCCCCGGACAGGCTGGTCAGGGTTCGGTCCAGCAACATGCCGACGTCGGCCAGTGCCACGGCACGGTCGATCGCCTGCTGATCGGCGTCACTCCACTGCTGCCACCAACTTTGCCAGGGATAGCGACCCTGCATGACCAGCTCGCGCACGGTTATCCCGGCAGGCGAAGCGGTGCGTTGCGGCAACAGCGCTATTTGCCTAGCCAGATCACGTCGCGACAGCTGAACGTGTGGCTTTCCCTGCAGCAGTACGTCGCCGCTGGCGGGTCGTAGCATGCGCGCCAGCACGTTCAGCAAGGTGGTCTTGCCACAACCATTGGCACCGATCAATGCGGTGAAGCAGCCCTCGGGAATGGTCAGACTGATGTCATCCAGCACCTTCAATCCGTCGAATTGAAGTTGAAGCCCCATCGCTCTCAACATGCATACACACTCGAATTCGAACCACCGCGCCNNAGTAGCTTGCAGTAATATCCTAGTGATGACAATAAAGTGTTAGCTAGTACAAATCTTTCTCATTTAGATGTAGAGTTCGCGCGCTACTGCTGACTGCCACGGCGCACTGGCGTGAAGGATCACAGAATGTCCTCCGCATTGCGCACACATACTAAGAAGACCAGAGGATGTTCCTTCGCCATGCGCCAAGTTACGCACCTAAGCCCCGAACGTTTCACCCGACGCCCAGCCTTCAGCCTTACTGCACTAGCTCTAGCCATGGCAAGCCTGGGCTCAGGTAGTCTGTATGCCGCTGAGACCAACCAGACACCCACGGCTGCGTCCGTGGAGATTGATGCCATCAACGTTACCGGGCAAAGCGTCGAACAGCCCACCGAGCATGTGGATGGCTATGTCGCCAAACGCAACATGAGCGCTACCAAGACCGATACGCCGATCACAGAGACGCCACAGTCGCTGTCGGTGGTAACGAGCGACGAGATCCGCGACCGCCAGGCGGAAACGCTGGCCCAGGCGCTGAGCTATACGCCAGGGTTCACCGCCAGCGCGACCTCTTTCAACCGCACTGCGGACCGCTTCCGCCTCCGCGGCTTCTCCGTCGAATCCGCCACCGGCGGCTCGCTGCGAGACGGCCTGCGCCTGCAGAACAACTCCTACGACGGCATTCAGGAACCGTATGGCCTGGAGCGCGTCGAGGTCATCCGCGGCGCAGCCTCGGTGCTCTACGGCCAGCTCTCGCCCGGCGGAATGGTAAATGGCGTCAGCAAGCGCCCAACCGAAACGCCGCTTCATGAGCTGCAACTGCAGGCGGGCTCCAATGACCGCAAGCAGCTCGCCGCCGATTTCAGCGGCGCACTGCCCGGTAGCGACACCCTGAGCTATCGCCTGACCCTGCTCAGCCGCAACAGCGACACCCAGCAGGATCATCTCAATGACGACAAGATCTACATCGCCCCGGCGCTGACCTGGCGCCCTGACGAAGACACATCGTTGACCCTGCTGTCCTTCTACCAGAAGACCGATACGCGTTTCCCCGCGCCCCTGCCCTATCAGTTGGTCAAAGGTGTGGGTGACGGCGCCTTCAAAATCGGCCGCCACGACTTTATCGGCGAGCCGGGCTACGACGACATGAATGGCGAGATGTCGGCCCTGGGGTACGAATTCACCCACCACTTCAACGAGCACTTCACGCTTAATCACAAGCTGCGTTACTCCGAGTCCGATGTGAAGTGGAAATACCTGCAAGCTCAGACGTCCGCAGCGGCTATCCGCAATGCTGCCAATACCGGCATCCTTGCACGGCAATACAGTGATCGCCGTGAGCGTGCTCGAACCCTGGGTAGCGATACCAATATCGAATCGAAATGGCAGATCGGCAGCGTCGAGCACACCGTTCTGGTCGGTTTCGACGGCTATGACACTTCCTACGACTCCCATAACTTCCGAGC
>CXWL01013222.1_pt1 | contig 11394 bp, 1 predicted proteins | sample 590931 | NCBI WGS metagenome assembly CXWL01 (sample SAMEA3498368, study PRJEB10139) | groundwater metagenome | biome: water well; material: biofilm material | place: Germany | collected 2015-04-27 | reverse complement strand
CTCGGCGACCATCGCCAACGATGTTCTGGGCATGCCGCTTTCAGGCATCGAAGGCGCCCGCGAGATCGTGTTTGTCGCCACGGATGCGGCGGGCAACGAGGCCACCACGTCGGTCTCCGTCGTGTTCGACCGCACCCCGCCGGCTCTCAGTGTCGCCTCGCCGCTGCAGGGCGCGATCATTCCCTCGTCGTCGGTGGCGGTGTCGGGCACTGTCGCCGATGCGACGGCCGTGACCGTCACGGTGGAGGGAAATCCGGCCACGGTCACCGGCCAGGCTTGGTCGACGACGCTGGCAGATCTGGTTGAGGGCTCGCTCATCATTGCGGTGCGCGCCGTCGACGCCGCGGGTAACGAGTCCACGGTAGTTCGCGAGGCGGAGGTCGATCTCGGCCCACCCACGGTCGCGATTACGTCGCCCGCCGCAGGCACGCTCACTCGCGACGCCACCGCGCTGCTGGCCTATACCGTCCTGGATCGCTCACGAACCGCGATTCGCATAACCGTAGGGGCAGGCCTTGTGCCTGCCCTAGACGGACCGCCCCAACCCGATTGCCCAGGCGTTCTTGCTTGTAATCGCACGCAGTCGGTGGAACTGGGAGATGGGGATAACACCTTCACGGTCGAGGCCACCGATGCCGGCGGCCGGACCGCCTCGGCGCAGGTCACCATCACCCGCGACAGCAACGCTCCGAGCGTCGAGCTTCTCGCCCCCGAGACGGCAAGCCGCGGCCGTGTCGCCACGGCGAGTGTGTCGGCGGTGGACAACCTCGCTTTGGCGAGCGTGGAATTGCGTGTGGCGGGCGCCGTCGGCTCCACCGTCCTCTGCACGGGAGTGGCCGCCTGCTCCGGCCCCATCGTCATCCCCGAAGAAGCACGCCCGGGCGACTCGCTCACCCTCACCGCGACTGCCACCGACACGGCGGCGAACGTCACCACCACCAGCCGAACCGTCCGGATCACCTCCGATGGCGTCGTCACCGGCACCGTCTTGAACGACCTCACCTCGTTGCCGCTCGCGGGCGCCACGGTCACTCTGCTTGGCCCCAACACACGCTCGACGACGACGAACGAGCAGGGCCGCTACAACATCCCAGTCGTCGAGATCTCGGCCATTCTCCGAATCGACAAGGCGGGCATGACGTACGTCGATCGCGTCGTCTCGGTGAACAGCGGGGCGGGTACGGTGCTGGTAGATGCGCGCCTCACGCCCCTTGCCGAGACCACCAGCCACAGCCCCGTGATCCCGGCCACGAACCCGCCCGCGGTGATTCCGTCCGCATCATCCGGCGATGTCGAGGGCACACCCGGCCCTGTGTCCCTGGCCGCCGAGGGAGCCCAGCGCGTGACGCTGCTGTCGGCCCAGGGCTTGCCGAATCTCCTGCCTCCCGGGTTCTCCCCGCTGACGGCGTTCAATTGGATGCCGGACAACGCGTCCACCGCAGCGCGCGCCACCATCGCCATGCCCACCGGCATTGCTTCGCTACCCGAAACAGTCCTCGTTCGCTACGACACGGCGATGCGCGATTGGCGCGTGGTCGCGTTTGGGTTGACGGCTACGGATGGCACGGTCGGCGTCGATCTCGTCGGCCCCGGCTCCTACGCGTTGGTCATTCCCGATCCCCCCAGAACGGTCCCTGAGCCCGTCGAGGGAAGCCCAGTCGAAGGGACCATCGCGATTGGCAACGTCGGCGAGCCGCTCGCGGGCATCGCGATCGCGACCATCCCCGCCACCGCAACATCCGAGGGTCGGGTGGATCCCCCCGTCCTCCCGCCCACCGGCGGCACCGCCACCGGCCTGCTGCGAATCGACTCGCCGACGCCGCTACCTTCGGGCACCATCGTCCAGGCGGATCTCGAGGAGACGTACACGCTGGCTTCGGGTGAAGAGGCGAGCGCACCGAAGCGATCGATCGACGTCGTCGCGTTCAAGCACTCGACCCTTGCCACCGCCTGGGGGACGGGCGACAACGCCGGCACGATCACGGGCGCGACCACCTCGACGACATGTGCGCCGTCAACGCCGCCGGTGGCGGGTAGCGAGCCGCTCGAGCACCTGTGCGCCGCCTTCCCGATAACGCCATCGCGCACGTATTCGAACGCGTCGTTGAGAGAGGGAAGGGTCAAGCTCGACCTCCTGGCCGGCCGAGAAAACGCGCGAGGCGTTGTGGGCGGCAGTGAGGCCATGTCGGTGGTCGCGGGGAATGTGCAACTCAACGTCGCCGCGGGCAGCCTCGCCGAGGACACCGCGATTGCGCTGTGGTCGTATGACGACTACTCGCCGTTTATCCCGACGACGAACGGCATCACGCCGCTCGGCGAGGTTACGGTCGACTTCGCCTCGTCAACGCTGAACACCTCCGCCGCCCTCACGTTCCGCAACGTTGCCGCCGCCCCCGGCGACACGCTGGTCGTCGCCCGGGTTGATCGCGCGGCCTACGACGGAATCCCACGGCTCCAGGTGGTGGCGCTCGCCGATGTGATATCCGCGAACGACGAAACCAGCGCCGTCACGCGCGCCGAGACGGGTCTCCTGGGCTTGACTCTCGAGGGCGTCAAGAAGGAAGGCCGCTACACGCTCCTCCGCCTCGCCGGCCCGATAGGCTGGATCACAGGCACCACCACTGCGAGCGGCAGCCCAGTTCGCGCGCTCGTCACCGCCGACTCCCTCCCGTTCATAGCCACCTCGAACACCTCCGGCGTCTACGCGATTCCCGCGGTACCCGGCCCGGTCACCCTCACAGCCAGAGTCCTAGGCCAGAGCCTCATCGGCGCCACCCAGACCACTGCGGTGGAAGGCGCCCCGGTGACGGTCAACATCCTCCTCGAAGGCGCAGTCAGCCAGGCGACAATCACCCCCGCCTCGGGCGCCATCGGCGTGGAGGTGAACGATCTCCTGACGTTGACGTCGCCCGTCGCCCTTGACCCCACCACGGTAAATGCCACGAACATCACGCTGCGGACGCTGCCAACCCCGCCCGCCACCGGCTCAACCACGGTGCCGCTCCGCTTCGTCCTCTCGGGCTCCGGCAAACAGCTCTCGATCATCCCGACGGGCCCGATCACGACGCCGGCAACCCCCGCCCTCGCCTTCTCCACGACCTACGCTATCGAGATCACCGGCCTCCTCGACACCGTCGGCGGCCTCGTGACCGCCCCAACCACCACGTTCCGCACGAAGGACGACATCAAGCCCGTCTACGACCTGAAGGCGCTGACCTTCTCGTTCCCGGATCCCGATGGCCTGGTGACGGTGAGCGCCCCGAATGGCACCTTCCCGCCCGGCACCGAGATCCTCATCATCAACTCCGGCAACGGCGTCGTGGTGGGCTTCACCGCCGGCAACGACGGCCAGGTCAGCGGAACCATCCCCGCAAGCACGTCCGACACGCTTCTCGTCACGGTCACCGACCCCTTCGGCAACACCACGAGCTTCGAGAGCAGCAAGTTTGTCGACCCCGCGACGGGCCAAACCGCCATCGGCCCCGGAGGCGGAACCATCGAAGGGCCCCAGGGCACCGCGATTCACATCCCCGAGGGAGCGCTGTCTCAAGGCGTGGCCTTCAAGCTCGACGTCCTCACCCCCGAGCAGTACGACCAGCAGTTCCCGAATCAGCGCCCCGCGTTCGGAGATCGCCCCGTTGGCACCGTCCTTAAGATCAGCGCCGCGCAACCGGGGACGTTCCATCGGCCGGTGAAGCTCACGTTCAACGTCCCTGGGAACTTCGCCACCACCCATCCCGGCGCCGATCCGCGCGACGCGGTGTTCTACGCGCTCAAGCGCACCACCCTTCCAGGCGGAGCGGTCGGGTTCGAGATCGTCGACCACGCCTTCGCGGTGTGCCCGGGCGACGCGCCTGGCGGCGACCTCCCGGCGCGAGACGACCCGGCGAACCCCACCTGCGACGCAACCGAACTCTCAGTCAAAACCGCGTCGCCCCCCCATCCGGAGCTGTCGGGCAACTTCCTGGCCGACGCCTACATCCTCCTCACCTACGACTGGGACTCGGCCGGCGCGCGCACCGCGCTTGCCGGAGCTGTAGTGGGCCGGGTGAGGCGTCAGGCATGGGGAGGCGGGCAGCAGGCGGGCCAGGTGCAGTACGAGCCGGTTGAGGGCGCTGTGGTCTCCGGCTCCGACGCCGAGGGCAATCCCCTGGAAAGTGGAAACCGCCTCATCGCCATCAGCCAGAAGGACGGGACCTACACCCTGTGGGACAGCGCCTACCAGGGCGGGACGGTGACGGTTCATGCGCTCGCGGGCAACGAGACGGCCAGCGGCGTTGGCTTCGAGGGAAATCCCCAGGACGTCTCAGCGAGCTGGGGTCCGTTCCAAACCCTTCGCTTCTACCAGAACAAGGCCCACGTCGACGTGGTCTTCGAGGCACAGGCGCCTCCTCCGCCCACTCCGGACGTTGACATCGTGGTGATGCGCGATGCCGATGGCGTCGATACCCGGGGGCTCTCCGCCGCCGGCGTACCCCTGCGCATCGGGTTCAAGAACAACCGCCAGGGCGAGTCCGTCAGCATCGGCAGCCTCGACATCAACGGCGCGAACTTCACGGTGACCACCGACTCTTCGGGCAAGTTCGCCGGCATCGCCCAGAACGTGTGGACCCCGGCGCAGCCCGGCACCTACATCCTGACGACCACGGCGCTCTCGCCCATCGGCGGCTCCATTCCGCTCTCAACCACGGTGAGGATCGTGGCGGCGGGCGGCAACGTGGACACCGACCAGGCCCAGCCCCCCAGGGTCGTCGACCAGCAAACCTATCCGAAGCGAGGCGCGAGGAACGTCCAGACCTCGATCTTCCCGACCATCACCTTCTCCGAGCCGGTGGTGAACATCACCCATTCCACCGTGCAGTTGACAAGAGTCGACTCGTCCGCCGCGGGCCCGGTGCTCCCGGCGCCCATCGCCGACGCCATCAAGATCAGTGGCGTCACCGTGGCCAACCAGGTGATCGACGACGTGACCACGGCTCCCACGTTGGCCTTCACTTCGATCACCATCCGTCCGTTGAATGGGCTCAAGTACCGACAGCACTACACCGTGAGCCTCACCGACGGAATCCGCGACCTCGACACCACAGAAGGCGCGCCCGCGCCGAAGTCGCTCGTTCCCTACGCGACCACGTTCGACACGTTTGGGCCCGAGTCCATTCCGCCCGACGGCGTGCCCGCCTCAACGACCACCACCGGCTTCTACGTTGCGAAGAACGCCAACGGCGAGCCGGTGTCGATGTGGTCGCTCAAGCACCAGATCATCGGCTCCAACTGGCAGACTCTCCTCACCGGCTACGACTTGGGCGATCCCATCAACGTAGTCGAGACCACATCGCTTGGCATCCTGGGCCGCCCGATTGACCTGGCGGGGGATGGCTCGGTCATCGCCGTAGCCACCGCACCCGGAGTCAAATCCCTCCCTTCCAATGTCCGTCTCTATGACGTAAGCAATCCGCTGTCCCCGCTCTGGGTGGGCGCAGCCAGCCTCACTAAGACCCTGAGCGAGGGAATGGTGAATCGCATCACACTGCGCGGCAACCGGGTCTACGCGGGCACCTATCGCAAGGGCATCCAGATGCTCGACGTCGATGCCATGAAGTCGGCGCTCCCACCGTGTTGCGAAGCCGATCACGTCAAGGTGATCTCCGACCTCAACCTCGACCAGAAGGGCTTCAACGAGGCCGCCATCATCGCCACGGTGCCGGTGTCTGGCCCCGGCGGCCAGGCGTCGTACTTCACAGGGCTCAAGTCCATTGCTCAGTCGGCCGAGCCGCTGGTCGTGGCCATCGGCAACTTCGGGCTCGCCCTGGCGCGCGAGAGTTCTCCCGGCGCCACGCTCTACCGAGGCACCCCGTCCAAGGACGGCGAAACCCTCCAATACGGGCTCGCCCTCGATGTCGCGAACGTCGAGGGATACGACCTCGCTGTGGTGGCCGCCGCATCCGGGGCCAAGCAAGTCCTCATGGTGGTCGACCTCACGAACCCAGACATGCCGGTGGTCCGCAGCGTCCGCGATATCGCAGCCGGTGACCGAGGCGTCGTGGACGTGCTGGTCAACGGCACCGTCGTCTACGTGTCCACGCAGAAGGCGACGACACCGCCGTCCCTGAGGGTGGAGGTGTTCGAAATCTCGGATCCCGACACCATCGCGCATCTTGGCCACATCGAGGGCGTCGGTGGGCGGTTATCGATAGCCGGAAAGCTGCTTTACGGCGCGACCAGCGGGACGTTTGGTGCGCCGATAGATGGGCTGGGGGGCGTGCGAACGGCGGCCCTTGGCAAAATTCTCCTCATCAAGACCACGGGCGGTCCATTTCCGACCACCCTGGGGCTGTCGCGGGAGGCCGTGACTGTTGAGCTCACCGTCGTTCCTGAGGCAACCGAGATCACCACCACGGAGATCGCCCTGAGAAGAGGCACAGGTGAATCACAGATCCTCCCAGTCAACGATATGAAGATCACATTCCCCAAGGGATCTTCATTCGACCCGTCCTTCAAGTATGCCGTCGCTGCGCGAGTCAACGCAGGAACACCGGATGAGATCAGCAGTGGAGAGAGGAGCATGCGTCCGGTTGAGATCGAATACTCCGGGACCCTTGAAGCGGACGATGATGAGAGAAGGGACGCCCTCCCTGTATTCGACCCTCGCCCATATGTCGAACTCGATCTTGTCCCCGCACTCACTGGCCCAACCCCAAGTGTCACGATCCGCGGGCTGGTCTCGGACCCTCTTACTCCAATCCAGAAGGTCCTGATCGGCAACGAGGTGGTGCCTGTTACCCAGACGAGCGCAGGGACCTCAGCCCTTGGCCCCTTTGTGGGCACGTTCCAATTCTCGATGACGCTTAAGCCGCACGAGCACTACATAACCGCGACGGCAACAAACAGCCTCGGGAACACGGGCTGGGACGGCGTGTGGTTCCGACCGAACATAAGCAACGACGGGACAGTGTCAACGGGTACTGTGCCGCCGTGGGTGGCGGAGCCGCTCACCAGCATCCCGCCAGCGCCCGCCGACCGGCTTTCGAACGCGTTTCGTGCCGAGGTGAGGGACCTCGGCCTCGGCGGAGTGCCGTCGGTTGCCGCAGAGCTGCGTGCCGGAGGGCAAACGACGCCAGTTGTGCTTACACTTAGCGGAGCCAGCTATAGGTCCGAGCAAATGTTCCTTGTGCCCGAGCGCTTTCAGATTCCGACGGGACTTGACCGAAGCCTTGAAGACAAGCTCAAGGCAACGCGAATTAGGAGCCGTTTGGGCACAAAGCCTGTCCTTCGGTACGCGAAGGACTCGATTGTTAAGGAAGGCGTCGCCTCCGGAGTGGAGTTCATCGACGCAGCCGGGAAGGTCATCTCTTTCGTTGCGGGCCGCGTAGCAGCACCGCACGTGTCGATAACATCCTTCCAGGTTCAGAAGGTGCAATCCGACACCTGGGAGGCGACACTAACCGGCACGGTGAGGGATCCGGTGGGCGCTGTCAAGACCGACGCCCCCAGGGTGGTCCTTACCATCAACGGTCTTTCACAGGCTAGCGGAGTAGTACTGTCCTATCAGGAAAACGGGGTGTACACCTTCGCGACACCGCAACGCATTCCGCTGCCCTATCTTCTGACGGAGGTAATCGTCCGAGCGGAAAATTCCGTCGGCGCCGTTGGAGTTGCCAGCCGGCTCGTCGAGACACGCACTCCTGACGGTGAGTCCATCGAGCCCTATATCGACTACAGCTCTCCGGAGGCACCCGTGCCGCCCACCGCAAAGCCGTTCTTTATTCGAGTTGTTGGGCCCAAGGTAGCGACCGAGGTACTGCAAGCCACGATCACCAGCAGGCTTTCTCGATTGCCGAACGGATCGCCTCCAGAGAGGACCCTTGTTTTTGACGCAATCGCGCCCGCGAACGGCGTCTACGAGTTCAAATCCAAGGGGATTCTGGCGAGCAAGGTCCCGAGCCTGAGCCATCAGGTGCCAACAATCCCCGAGCACCTGGCAGGATCGGGGGTCCTGGCGGTCGAAGTCGCTGGCCTAGTGGACGTCCGCCTCACTGGTGGCCCGCTGAGCCTTGTCACGGGTCAGGCAGAAGTGAGCGGCTTGGAAGTGATGGCTCCACGTGAAGGCAGTCTGCTCAACGTTCTCGCCACCGCAGAACCCACGATTGAGTACCAGGACGGCTTCACGCCAAGCGGAGAGCCGATTCAGATTCCTGTTCCTGGCGTGCCCGACCCACGTGTCGGTCTGGCACTCAAGTGGCACGGTCTCCCGGCGCTTCCGCAGATCTTGCTTTATCAGCCTGATCTCGATGGAGGCGAGGTTGACGGCGGTCTATCCAACCAGCTGACGTCGTCCGCGCCCAACCTCACGTCAGTGAGCGCCAACTACCTGCGCCCAAGCGGTTTTGGCGAGCACACCTATACCGCCAAAGGCGTGGATAGGGATGGGAACCCGTTTGACAGTGAGTCGCATGTCTTCACCTTCTTCCCGTTCCAGGTCGCGAACGACTCGCTCATCGAGAACAGGTTGGCTGACCCGGGCGCCTTTCAGATCGACCGCGGACGCTACTTCCTACCCTCTGTGATCGGCGCAATGGAGTTGGTCTATCCGAGCTATTCCGACGCGGGTGTGTCGGATCATCTTAAGAAGAACGGCTTGCGGGCCATTGCCTACAAGAGGAACGGCGGCGCGATCGTGACGGCTGTCCGAGCCGACGGCAAAGACGTGTTCGAGCCACTCGTGGAGGAGATTGCGAGCTCCCCGAGCGTATCGAACGACGCGACACCGCCTCTCGATGGGCAACCGGTCGACGGGGACCTCACATTCGGCGATATCAAACTGGCTGGCTTCGGGGATGCCTACCTACGAACCTTCAACGACTTTGAGACCCCTCGGGATTGGATCGCGGTGCAAAGGCGATCCGATATCGTTCACAGAGCCAGGAAGACCCTAGGGCTAAACCCGGCGGATGATTTTGTCAGCTTCGAATACCAGCACTTCTACGACCCCGTCAAAAAGGCGATAGCCAGGGAGGCTGCGATCACCGCAGCAATCGCAGGTGCAGGGTTCCTTTTCGGTGCGCTCGTCGAGATCGCTCAAGCGTTTCGGCTCGCACGTATCAAAGATCTAGCTGAGGGTGGCGTCATCTTGACGGGCGCTGAAAGAGTCGTTGAAGTGGGCGGCACCCTTGTGAGAACGGAAGAGGCTCTGGAGCTGGCCGAGGTTGTTGCGACCAGCGCCGACGAGCTCACCGCGACTGTGAATGAGATCGCCAGCGCCACACGGATTCTCAGGCCGAAGCCGATCGGCCCCGTGCGGAATCACCAAATTGACGCCGCGTCTCAGATATTCAGGGCCTTAACGGATCGCTACAACGCCATACAGAGGAGCATCAAGAGGGCGCGGCTCGCGCGTAGGACGACGATTCGTGCCACTCTGAATCCGATCAGCGAGGAGTTTGGCCTTGCGGCCGGGGACGACTTTGTCCGCGCCTTGGCCGCGCAAGAAGGCAAGCTCGCTCAGAGGATCTGTTGCGCTCGGCAGGGTTCCGGCGACTTTGATTCCGTCTACGTGTTGCGAGACGCCAACGGCATTGAAGAGATTGTGATCCTTGAAGCCAAGGGTAAGCAGAAGTGGGTGAACTTCCTTGCCGAGAAGTTCAAGGATGGTCGAAAGGTCACGGTTGGAAACGAAGAGATGGTTGCCCTCCAAGGAACACCCCAGTACCTTGACAAGATTCGAGATGTAATGAGCGGAAGTACGGTAGCTGATGAGGCCCTGGCCGCGAGCAGCATTCGCGATGCCGGCGCGATCCGATACTTCGGATCAAGCGCGACGTGGAAGCCAGCAGCCGGGAAAGGGGTCAAGCGGCTGTTTGCACCGAATCCGAATGTGAGGATCGTCCAGTTCGACCTTGGACCTGGGACACCGTGAAGCCCCCCCATCCGCTAGCTGATGCGGAGAAACTCCGAGAGCTTCGGGCAATTAAGGAGAGGGGTTTTCTCAAGACGAAGGGAATCATTGCGAGCCAGGCGGGTCGAAATAGGCTGGATGACGCTTCAGCAATGCGAAGGGAAGCGCTCTTGTTGGCCTTTCACGCGCTATTGGTCGATGATGTTGAGGAGACGCGGCGCTACATCGGAGAGGGCATCGGGTACGCGGAGACGATGCTGGCTCCCGGGAACCGAGCTGGTGAACTCCGGGGCGGTTTCTTGGAGATGGAGTACTCGCCGGATACCGGGAAACCGCAGGTCTCAAACGTTGTCCCCCTTCCTCGCAGTTACGATGTCGCGAGAATGTCCTTCGCACACTTTTCCGACGCGTTTCTTACTCTGTGGGCGTTCGGCAGCGAAGAGGCCCTTAAGGCGGCGGCAAGGATTCCTGAGGTGGAGTACCGAAGCACAGGATTGATCGTATCTGAGACTGGCTGGGCGTTTATGGGTGTCCACAAGGCACTGGCGCTTCGTGACTTCTCGGGCGCAAGCTCGACTATTGAGAGAATCCTTCCCAGCCTCAACAAGTGGCAACAGGAGCATGCCCCTGCGCTGCTCGCGGCCATCTCCGGCGATCGGCCAGGGGTGTTGAAGCACCTCGCCGCCAATCTCAAGTTTCATCAAAAACAGGCGAGGAAGATGCCGGGGGACACTGAGGGGTTGGTGTGCTACAGCGGAATGGAGATCTGCCGAGTGGCACTCTGGCACGGCATTGTGATCGAGGAACAGGACTATCTGCCGCTACGCTTCATGCCCGGGCATCCCTCGAACCACGGAACGACGTAGCCTGGTGTCCCGTCCGCACCTGGTAGGTGGGTAGGGGGGTGGGGAGGCAATGGGAGTTTGAAGCGAGATTTGAGCGATGGGCGAGGCACGGGAGGCGGAACTACGGAAATGGAATCTGAGTTGAGCGGAAGGGCATGAAAACAGGCCAACACGAGTGTCGCTTTCCGGGAGAATCTGAGTGAGAAATAGCAGTTTCGTGTCGATTGCGGAGGGGGGGAACTACGGAAATGGAATCTGAGTTGAGCGGAAGGGCATGAAAACAGGCCAACACGAGTGTCGCTTTCCGGGAGAATCTGAGTGAGAAATAGCAGTTTCGTGTCGATTGCGGAGGGGGTAGAGACACCTCCGGCAGCGGAACGGCGCGGCTCTTTTTCCGGAGTCGGGTTAGCTGTTGCGGACGAGGAAGGGCATTTCCTTGCTCACACCGACGAACTCGATATCGATGGGAGAGTGCTCAACTACCTGTCCCGCAAGACCTCGCGGGGGAGCCGTCGCCGCGATAGCCTTGGCGCCGTAGAAGGTTTGGGCCGGGGTTCCGCCGAGGCTGGTGTCCCCCAAGGGGAGGCTGCGCGCTGCGGTCGGTAGTGGATGTAGTAGTAGAGGGCGATGGCCGTCCGCGTCTCGAAGTCCTTGAAC
>CXWL01009513.1_pt1 | contig 11394 bp, 10 predicted proteins | sample 590931 | NCBI WGS metagenome assembly CXWL01 (sample SAMEA3498368, study PRJEB10139) | groundwater metagenome | biome: water well; material: biofilm material | place: Germany | collected 2015-04-27 | reverse complement strand
TTTGCTAACCTTGCGCTTCCAGCTTTTTGAGAAAACGCAATTCTTGACCGGGTGAAGTATAATATGAATAAAAAAAGTATTTCCGCAGGAATTATCAATCCTGTAGAATCCGCCATTCAAATATTCAATCGGTTAATTTTCTATATGATTTTACAAGAATTCATTGCATAACTGCATGATATTAAATGCATAGCGTAACGATATATTCTGTTACCTATGATAATCAACATCTTAAAAAGAGGAAATCTGATGACAACTACAAATATACCTGGCTATACCTATGGCAGCGCTGATCTTAAAAAATCTCCAGTATCCATGGATGATTTTGCCAAACTGAAACAAGCCACCTTATTTGGTGATGATGATGTACGTTACTTGAAAATGTCGCACGACATACTCAAAGATCAGACTGAACAAATTCTGGATGTGTGGTATGGATTTGTTGGTTCGACACCATTCCTGCTGCACTATTTCACAAACGATGGTCAACCCAATATGGATTATCTGGGTGCCGTTCGTAAACGCTTTGACCAATGGATTTTAGATACGGCAAGTGCCAACTATGATCAGAACTGGCTCAATTATCAACATGAAATTGGTCTACGTCACCACAGCACCAAGAAAAACCAGACCGATAATGTCAAAGCAGTACCCATCATTCATGTGCATTACATATTTGCACTTTTAATTCCAATTACAACAACGCTTCGCCCATTCCTGGAGAAAGGCGGTCACTCACGTGATGATGTCGATCATATGCAAGATGCATGGCGTAAATCTGTATTGATGCAGGTAATTCTATGGTCACAACCTTATATTAAAGAAGGAGAATTCTAAGAAACCGTGGAGAGTGGCATTTGCAGCTCTCCACACATGAAATTTATTGGCATGAAGTAATTTTTATCTATAGAAATATAGAATCTGTGTTGCCCATTAATTTTATTTTATTGTTGTTGTGTATTTAGATATGAGAAATGCCCATTTGCCGGATAAAAATATTCCGATAAATGGGCATCTATGCTTCTGTTTACAAAACGCATTTGACTGACTCTGTCCTGTAAATCACTCACGGTGATGGGATAAGTTTTGATAGCGCTAAACAATCACCAATACTAACACTAACAAAACTTAAACCACATACGGACATTAATAAAATCTTTTCAGTCTAGAAAACGTTGTAAATAATTCCTCCAATAACAATAAAAGCTGCTGTTGAAATGAAGAACAATCTTAATACTTGCGCATCTGTTTCTCTTCTGTTTTCGCTCATAACTATTAGCTCCTTATTTAATGGATTAATTTGATTAACACCCACTTACTTAACAAAAGCCGATGTACATCGACCCCCTACTTTCATGATCACAAAATTTTGTGATCATGTAACTTTCTCTGTTCCTTGGATTTATTGTTATATTAATCCTTAAGTTAAGGATTAATGAACTGAGTATATTATTATTTATTTCGCAATGATCATACACCACTTTAATCACTATGCCAGTAAATTCTAACTCACATTTACCAACAATGAAAGTGTTGAAATTAGGTACGTCCTATATTTATTCAAAAATACACCAAACTAAGTAATAATATATTACTACTACATAGTCCTTCAAACCAGTTTTTCTACAATCCTTTAGAGTCATTACCATCTATGGTAAATTTTAAAAATCTTCTGATAAAGTCACACTCATAGCGCTAAAGGCCTCACGTAACCCGTTAGCTCAAGATAGCCACGCCCAGCAGGTTTATTATCTTTGGTGAGCGTCACTGCACCTTCCCAATAAACCGCTCCCGTTGATTGCCGTGAATCCAGCTCCTGATCATCCAATAGGGGAGTAAGCTGCCACTCAATTTCACCCGCACGGATTTGCATGGCAACCGGATAAACAGCATCGGTATGCGGCGATCGCCAGGTACGTGTGGGTGTAAATTCCACCTGTTCAGGTTTAAAAAATTCAACCTGACCCGATGCATCACGTAACGCAGCATAGGTCCAGACTTTACCCCCATTCTTGCGGCGAATTTGGAAAGCTATCAGGGATGAGCCATCATCCAGATTAGCACCTACCCAGTCCCACCCATCGGCATCGGGATCAAGGATCGCAGTCGACCATTCATGGTCAAGCCAGGCACTACCATTGACAGTAACAGGCTTATTATAACGAAAAACTGTACCCGCTACCTTTAGATGTGGCTCACTATAGTAATAACTCGCTTGCTCTGGCTCTGGGCCTTTACGCGAGAAACCATTTTCTCCCTGCAACATCATCGTTTGTGTGGGCGTTAAAGATAACTGCAAGCCAAAATTACTGTTGCGCATATCCACTAAGTAGCGACCATCTTCCTCGCGCACAAGAGTCCAGTCATCCAGTTTCACATGAGTATCACCTTGCTTGGCATAGGCAAGATCAAAACCTTCACGCGCGGTCTTTTCTTCATACATCAATTTACCAACAGCAGGATCTGATAACGCCACATGCGCAATAATTAAATATTTAGCTGCAAAACGACTTTGGTTTTCCTGATTATGACCAGTTGCATAACGAAAGAAAGTGACCTGAAAGCCCAATGGCTTTTTATCTTCCGTTTCCAACCAACCGGTTATATACCACCATTCAATACGAAAATCCTGATGTGATCCGTAATCCTGTGGAAAAGTCAGTGTATTGCCGGGCACGACGGACATAAATCTGGAAGACTCAGCAAAAGTGTTTGCAGTAAACAAGCTGCAACACAGAATGCCTATTCTGACAAAAGAAAATAAATAATACTTGTTACTACCTCTATCAAACTTCATTACCAATCCTCCCGTACAGCACGTATCACATTACCAGATACTGCCTGCCGCCCGGCCAGCAGTGCCGTCAATGCCGCAGCCAACAACATGACACCCGCTATCATAACCAACCAGTTCCATGGCAAATGCAGCTGCATCGTCCAATGGAAGGATTGTGGGTTGACAATAAAGACCAGAATCAAGCTGATACCCCATCCCAATACAAAACCCAGCACAATCCCAAGTGCAGTCAACAAACCACCTTCAGCAGCCAGCATCGCAAAAATCTGCCGACGCATGACCCCAATATGCCGCAACATACCAAACTCTTTAGCACGCGCCAATGTTTGAGCCGAAAAACTGGCAGCCACACCCAGCAATCCAATCACGACGGCCACCATTTCCAGTAAATACGTGACGGCAAAACTACGGTCAAAGATTTCCAGGCTTAATGCACGTAGTTCACTGGATCTTGATATCTCCAGCGCAGCGCCAAACGGTAGTTGCCGCAAGTTTGCAATAGCTGCATCCAAAGTCATTCCAGTCTGTAACCACAAAGCAATCGTATTGACACTCGAATCCCCTGTTAATGCCTGATAGTCAGCCAATTGCATCTGCACAGCGCCAAATTGACGGCCATAATCACGCCACACACCAGCAACCAGAAATTCATTTGAAGTTGTACCGATGGGCAGTGACACTTTCTCCCCCATGCCATATCCATATAAATCAACCATGGCTTCAGATACCCAGATAGGCACCACATCTTCCGGCAACACCGCAGGCGTAATCATGTCATCCGTCATCGGTAACGTATTACGGGGATCTGTTCGGTCGATGGGACGGGCAATTAACGTGATTTCCGGTCGATGGGCATCAAGTATCAATTGCTGCGTACGGAAAAAATCCACACGATCAAAACCGGGCAGATCAGACATTGTCTTTTGCACATCGGATTGAAAACCGCCCTGATCTCCCAGTGAAGTGGCACGCACATACAAATCAGCTGGCAAAACATGTCCTAACCAACCATCTACAGATACTCGAAAACTCGTTACCATAATGGCCATTGCCACCATCAAACTAAAACTCGCTAATATGCCGCCCAGTGCGATAGCGGCTTGATTGGGTGCATTAGCCAATCGCGCCAACACCAGTGTAAAAACAGCACCTATCCGGTAATGATGCAATTTGGCCAGCAGAACCGAAAAGACCCATGCTGCAAACCGTGGCATCAATGCAATACCACCGATCAACAGTAATGCAATGGCCAGATAGCCAAATATGGGCAATTCAAAAATGGGAGGAAGTTGCGTAAATAGAATGGCCATGGCCAGACAAACCATAGCAAACCAGGGGGCGGACAATTTTGAAATTGCCGCATCTTCACCACCCGATCTTAACGCCAACGCAGGTTTGGCTCGAGCGGCTTCCAATGCTGGCGCAATACTCCCTAACAAAGTCACACTGAGTCCAATCAAAAAGAACATCAATGCAGCCAGTGGATTGAAATAAATACTTGGCTTAACACCGGGAAAAAAACTGCTACCCAAATCACCGCCCAAAAACTGAATGGCCATGGCCGCAATGGCATAACCTAAACTCAATCCCAGCAATGAACCTATCATTCCCAGGATCACACCCTCCATGATAATTTGCCGCAGAAGCTGTTGTCGTGTTAAACCCAGCACTCGCAGTAATGCAAACTGAGGGCGCCGCCTGATGACTGATAATGCCTGCGTGGAAAACACCAAAAATGCACCGGTAAACAGCGCCACCAGAGCCAACATATTAAGATTGACTCGATAAGCCCGTGACATATTGGCAACCCGTGTTTCCTGATCGGTAATTTCAGTGACGAAATAAAACTCCCCCAGTTCTTTATCCAGCTTTACTTTAAAAACTTCATGATTGGCACCGTGCTTGAGTTTCAATTCGATACGTGACAACAAACCAAGTTGCTGGAAGCGCCATTGCGCTACACCAATGTCCATGACTGCAATGCGCTGCCCTGTTCGCGCCCGCACCAAACCGCCCGCCACACGCAAAGTGATAGTTTGCAATCCTGCATTCAATTGCAGCACATCGCCTTGTTCAACTTGCAACCATTCCATCGCTGCGGGCGACAGAAAAATGGCATCGTCAGCCAAACGATCCAGCTGTTTTCCTTCTGCGGGCAACCCCAGTAAATCGGGTGAAATCTGAGCCACACGGAACATATCCAACCCCACTATCTTGAGCTTGTGATCACTTCTATTTTCCAGTTTATTCGGCATCACAACATCAAATTCCAGAACCGGATTCGCTAACGCTACCCCTTCATACTTGGCCAGCATCGGATACAGCGATTCATCAAAAAATGCTTTCCTGCCATGTACCTGCAAATCTGACTGTCCAGATAAGCTTTTGCTGGCTGCAGAAAATTCGTTGAAAGCAGCCGTGTTGATCAGGTGAATTGAAAATCCAAGCGCTATGCCTATTGCAATTGCCGTGACAGCAACGATCACTTGAGCGATATGTGCACGCCATTCACCCAACAACAACCAGCGGGATAAGGATGCTGATTTCATTCGCTACGCTCTGAATGCGCTGGATGCAAACCATCCTTGGTCAAATTCAGCACAGTGTCAGCCGTCGCGGCGGCAGCATGCGAGTGCGTCACAATTATGCCTGAAGCCCCATTTGTCTTGATTTCGGCGCGCATTAACTGAAGAATATCATGGGCTGTATCCGGATCGAGATTACCTGTTGGCTCATCAGCCAAAACCAGTTTAGGCCGGTGTATTAACGCCCGTGCGATAGCAACGCGCTGCAATTCGCCACCGGATAACTGACGCGGAAAATGGTGTCCGCGATCATGCAAACCCACATCAGTCAGCATCTGTTCAACACGATCCAGCGGCGCTCCATTCAACAATAAAGGCAAAGCAATATTCTGACTCAATGTCAGATGCGGCAATACATGAAATGCCTGAAATATGAAACCAAATTGCTCACGTCGTAATTGCGTGGAGGCATCATCGTCCAGCGATGAAATGGCGACACCATTAATGCGGATTTCACCTGAATCGGGCGTATCTAAACCAGCAATAAGATTCAGCAAGGTCGACTTACCCACACCCGAATCACCCATAATGGCCACATATTCACCTGCTTTCAGGGTATAGGTTAAATTGGTCAGTACTTTTCGCCCTTCAGCGTAAGCCTTATTAATATTGTGTAATTCAAGCATATTCAATGACACCATTGAAAAATGAAACATCTTTTAAATTCATTGAAACATAACCCTATTGAATGATTTTCCATGAAATAATTCGCAGATTGACGCTCATGCTACAAATACTAAAACAATGCCCGTCAGAAATGTCATCCAGATCGAGATATCTCCACAAAAAAAACAGAACAATGCTTTAATGACCCTGTCATTTTGTGCTTAAATGTACCATGTAACAGAAATTCTTTTTTAAAAATACAGGAGAGTTTTATGGCACGAGCCAGTGCACGTCACATTTTGGTTAAAACCGAAGAACAATGTAACAACCTGAAAGCTGAAATTGAAAACGGCGCCAAATTCGATCAATTGGCACAGCGGCATTCTTTATGCCCATCCGGCAAGCAAGGCGGTGAACTGGGCGAATTTGGACCTGGGCAAATGGTTAAAGAATTTGATACAGTCGTTTTCAGTGCGCCAGTGGGTGAAGTGCAAGGCCCGGTTAAAACACAGTTTGGTTATCATTTACTTGAAGTGACAGATCGTAGCGATTAAGCCTTCGACATTTACTTATTTCACGTGAGCTTCAAACAAGCTACAGGGAGCGCAAAGCTCCCTTTTTATCATTAAAAAAGAAGACTCATGATAATTTCAATCAGTACTGACCTTTTTGGTTCTTTCGTAATTACCGACTGGGGAGATTTATGAGCATTATCGTTCGGTTAAAGAGCTTTCTTTTTAAGAAGGATACAAAAATGGTCAAAGAGTTAACTATTTCTGAAGTTATGGCTGAAATACATCAGTCTGTACTTGCCACTCCTAAACGGCAACGCCGTTTACTCAGCAAATCATTTTGGGCGAAATTCGGATTCAAGGCACGCACTAAAGAACGCATTGAACAGGTTAGAGAAGCATTGAAGCGCCAAGGGTTGGTGTTGAATTTGGATGACGCTCACTTTGGAATCGAAAACAAAGATGATTGGATAATACTTTCATACGTTGAGCCGAGTTTGCCGTCCGCACCCCTAAGTGAGGCAAGTCACAATACACTTGCATTAGAGTGTATACCCTCAGATAACTGGTTCCAATTGATAGAAAATAGGCAGTTTGAAAGCGAGCGAGAAGTTGAATACTATTTCATTTTGCCATTACTGGAATCCTTGGGATATGAAGAGGATGATTTTGCAATCGGATATCCAATCGAAATGTTTGAAGGTGTTACCAAGGTTAAAAAAGAAGCAGACTTTGCTATTTTTGATGGCCTAAGTCGTGAGAAGAAAGATGCACTCTTAGTTGTGGAAGCTAAGAAAGCAAACAAGATGCTCACAGAAGATGCTGTTGGGCAAGCGAAGGGGTATGCCATATGGCTCACCACTCCATATTACTTGGCAACCAATGCGGGAGAAATTCGCCTTTACTTATCTCGTGCGGGACTCCAGCCAGACGTCGCCTTAATGAAGTTTTTAAGAAGCGAGCTTCGTCAAAACTGGATAACGCTATATCAGCATATCAATAAAGCAGCGGTAATTGAGCGTAAGAAAAAGTTAGGCAAAATTTTTGCCGATAATGGGATGTGAAAATTAGCAATAGCGCATGTCTCGGGGTCAAGACGGTTCGCGACTCCTTTCTTGTATTGGACTTTCACCAACTATCACTTGCCAGTTTGTGCTGGCGCCCCCCCCCCTTTCCCCCATTAATCGACAGCACCTTTAAAATATATTACTTATGACAAACAATAAGATATAAGATATAACAGCAAACTCTGTGTTTGTAGACTCCGATATTATTCGGTTAGGCAAGTAGTGCGGGGTTTGTAAATATAGGAAAACAATTTGAGATTGGAGACATTAAGTCCCCAGCATTGTATAAATTTTTTGCGTAATACTTGATAAATAAGGATCATCATGACAAACACAAGCACACAAGAACGCGCTGCCGGTGCCATCATGGGGGCTTTTATCGGTGATGCTCTGGCTCTCGGCCCTCATTGGTATTATGATCTCGCTGAACTTCGACGTGACTACGGAGAATGGATTACTACCTATACCGATCCCAAACCTGGTCGATATCATAGTGGACGCAAGGCCGGTCAGCTCTCTCAAGCAGGTATCATTCTTACGCTCACGCTCCAATCCCTCGTTGAACATGGCGGATATAATGAGGCGGATTTTTGCCGCCGAATGGATGAAGAGTTGTTTCCGTTTCTCGACGGCACACCGATGAGCGGACCGGGCGGTTACACCAGCCAGTCAATTCGGGAAGCATGGAGGCGGCGTGTAGAGCAAAAATTACCATGGAGGCAAACCGGCAGTCATGCGGATGACACGGAAGCGATTGAGCGCACATTAGCGCTAGCTGTCCGCTATGCGTTTCAGCCTACTGAACTGGCTACCGTAGTCGCAAATAATACTCGTCTTACCCAGATCGATGATACCGTGATTTCTATGACCGTAGCTTATGCAGCGGTACTAGGCATGCTGATACGCGGACATACGCTGGATAAAACGCTATCCGGGAAATTGATGGAATTGGTAAAAACCGGGAAATTACCCTTTCATGCAGTCACTTTTACCGATTTGAAACCTCCCCATCCGGGTGATCCAGATCCGCCTCGCGCCGGACGATTCGCCTCACCAGACGCCCTGCTCACGCCGTCTTATATGGCTGAAGCTGCGGCAGATGCAGATATACGCATAGATCCGGCGTGGAAGGTATCGATTGTGTACGGCATGCCCTGTGCCATTTATCACCAACTCCCTGCTGCCTATTACCTTGCTGCTCGTTTCTGGAACGATTTCGAATCCGCTGTGCTTCATGCGGTCAATGGTGGAGGGCAAAATCAAGCCCGCGCTATTCTCACTGGCGCGCTTGTAGGTGCCCAAGTAGGTTTCTCTGGTATTCCGAAACGATTCCTTGATGGACTTGAGGATCTGAACAAACTCAAAAATCTTGCTATAACTCTCGCCTCACAGGTAAATGGTACCGCTGACACGGTCAATTAATATCAACACAGTTTGAGCCTGCTCATAATTTACATTGAATGCGGCTTTTGCAGAGATTAAAAGCGAAAACCAAACTTTAACTCACTTCTCATAGTGACTTAAGCAAAAACTAGGGCTTTCGCCCAGTTACGATACTGTAGTAGCCGAAGGCTTTGTGAATTTGAATGTCCTCAAAACCAATTTCCTTCAGCATGGCTGACAATTCCAGACCGGAGTATTGCTTGCCTTCGGTCCAGCCCATCATCAGCATTCCAAATGCGGCCGGTGCAAACGGACCCGTTTTCTCATCATTGCAAAGCATTTCATGGATCATGATACGTCCGCCACACTCCAAATACCTGAAACTTTTTGCGGTCAGAAAATGACATTTTTCCGGTGGCCAGTCGTGGTACATATTTGAGAAGAAGTGGAGGTCGGCAGATGGCCAATGATCGTTCCAGATATTGGCGTCACAGGTTTTAACTCGATCTTGCAAGCCATACTTAGCAATGTACCCTTGGGCTACTTCGCACACTTGAGGAAAATCCAGCACAATCGCCTGCAAGTTCGGCAATTTTAATGTTGCACCAATCGAATGCGCACCTGAGCTGCCGCCAATATCAAGCATGATTTTGTGTTGGGAGAAATCTAAAACCCCTGGCCAAACGAGCGCTGAAGCCATGCTCATACTATGCATGCCACTTGTAAATCGATGCAGCAACTCGATCTGCTCTTCATGAGATTGATAAATTTTGCCTCCCCCGTAAATTTGCGGAGAATCTGTGAGGATTGCTTTTTCCAGGCTTGTAAAGGAACATACCTGATAATTGTCGATCATCAGATCCCATAAAAAACCGAAGTAATTAGGACTCTTCTCCAGCAAATATTCTTCTGCTACCGTAGTCAGAGAATAACGCTCTTCTTGTAATGACAAGAAACCCAAGGCAGTAGCTACGGTTAGGATGGCCTCCGCTGGACGCTGCTTAATATTTAATGAATTGCAAATATCTTCCATTGTTCGCGGACCAGCTGCAAGCAAAGCAAAGACTTTTAGTCGATGCGCCAGCAGTAATGCCGGATAACCATAAACCGCAAAGATCACATCCCATACCGGACGATCATCAACTCGTGGTGCCTGAATATTGGAAGAAACATCTTGTGCCATCAGTCCTCCTTTAACTTTAACTGGGCTAAAAACGCCCATATCAAGTGATTATTATTAAATACTTAGATGCTATGCCGCATGATTTAAAGTGATTCTTGACTAATCGAGGCTTTCTTGGATTTTTCTGCTTCGACCAAGCGCTTGATATTCTGAACCGTTCGCTCGGCACCATCCTTTATGGCGACTCGGACTAATCCTTCAAAAGGCCGCATAATTGCCAAAATTTCAAGCAGTTCAAAAGAAAATATCAATTTGGTAGAATTTTCAGGATTGATAGCCTGTAATTCATATGTACAGCGGTAAGGATCGGATACTCCAACGAGCGTTAGGCGTACACCGGGCTCATAAGTAGAAATTTTAAACTTGGATTCTGTACGACGCCCCTGATCAACACGCACTTGCCGCCCTTCAGTTCCCAGTTTCACCGGCCCAAGTGTGATTTGTTCTAGCTCTTTAACCTCTGGCGACCATTTGGGATAATTTTCGAATAAACCTTCTCCGAGATACTGAAAAATCTCATTGGCCGGGCATTCTACTATTGTATGCGCCTTGCCTAAGACCGGCTCAGTGGAGCCTAAATTGAGCATGGAACCTAAATTGAACATATTGCTTAGCCCTTTTTGACTGGTGGATGCCCAATCCAGTTTATTGATTGGCAATTGGTTTAAACGTTAAACCAATAATGGATCAGTTTCAAGCACTATATCAGTAAGGCAAACAAGAAGAAAATCGCATTTAGTCGTTCCTGAAAGCTTTTTTCAACGAAAAAAATATATTATGCAAGCGCTTCATACTAAATACTTATAAAATTTCATCATTTAGAATAATTCATTTTTCTTAATAAGGTATTCAGTTACATCGGATTTTAACAGTTTGACAACTATTTAATTCTGGGTACCTATATTTTTTATGTTAAAAAGTATTTATATTTCCCATAGTTACAACTAATGATTAGAGTTTGCGACTGGCGATCAGCGCCAAGATATGATCAGCTGAAAAAGTATTGAAACGCGGAAACGCCTGTTCTATAAGGATGGTAAAAAGGGACGCTACCCTCTCATTTCTGATTAGATGATAATGGTTATTCATCAGGCAATAGCCATGGCCTAGCCAATTATAATCCATCGCCACAGCGCCCAGTATTTCCAAGAATCTCACACGGTCATCATCATCTTCAAAAATGTTTTCCCAGCGATCTTCTATAGTGGACCCCTCGGTCAAGACAATAATGCATCGAGTTTAAGAGGGTAACCTGTCACTT
>CXWL01002839.1_pt1 | contig 11394 bp, 12 predicted proteins | sample 590931 | NCBI WGS metagenome assembly CXWL01 (sample SAMEA3498368, study PRJEB10139) | groundwater metagenome | biome: water well; material: biofilm material | place: Germany | collected 2015-04-27 | reverse complement strand
GGTCGTGGCCTGCGGAAAACATTTTCCCGGCCACGGGGATACGAGTACCGACTCCCACAAAGAACTTCCGGTGGTCGAAGCATCGCGGGAACGGTTGGAGACTGTCGAGTTCCCCCCGTTCCGTCATGCGATTGCGCAGGGTATCGCGTCGATGATGACCGCACATGTGCTCTACCGGGCTCTCGATCCCGAATTGCCTGCCACGCTTTCGCCGGCGATCATCAACAGTTTCTTGCGCCAGGAGTTGAAATACGATGGAGTGGTGTTGACGGACGACTTAGAGATGCACGCGATCATCGACCATTATGGCGTGGAGGACGCTGCGGTACGCGCAGTACTGGCGGGATGCGACGTCTTATTGATTTGTAAAGATCGGGATCGGGAAGTCGCCGCCTTCGGAGCCATTGAGCAGGCGGTGACGTCAGGCGCAATTTCCACAGAACGATTGAACCTCTCCGCGGCTCGGATCGCCCGCCTGAAAGACCGGTTCATCAATCCCTACAAGCCTGTCACCGTCTCCGATGCGAGACTCATCGCAGGTTGCCAAAGCCATCAATCGTTGCTACGCACGATCGAGCAGGTCCATGCGCGGTCCTTTCAAGTGCGCGATCAGAAGTGCTAAGTTCGGGGTTCTGATAACCTCGAACTTCGGACCTCGAACCCTTCTCAGTCTCGCGTGATGATCCACTTCCCCCTTGCAGGTTGTCGGTTGATTACCCTACAGTGCGCTGCATGATCCGCACATTTCAAGGCATCAAACCCACCGTTCCCACATCCTGTTTTATCGAAGAGACCGGCGTCGTCATCGGCGATGTCGTGCTGGGCGAGCATTGCAGCATCTGGTTCCATACCGTCGTTCGCGGAGACGTGCACTATATTAGAATCGGTGACCGGACGAACGTGCAGGATCTCTGTATGCTCCATGTCACCCACGATACCCATCCGCTGATCATCGGCAACGAGGTGACCATTGGCCACGGAGTGATACTCCATGGCTGCACGATTAAAGATCGTGTGCTGATCGGGATGGGCGCGATCATCATGGATGGCGCCGTGATTGGAGAAGACTCCATCGTGGGAGCCGGGGCTCTGATCACGGAAGAAACCATCGTCCCACCCAACAGCCTGATCCTTGGCTCACCCGCGAAGGTGAAGCGACCGGTCACGGCGGAAGAACTCGCATGGATTAAGGAGTCGGCGGAGAACTACGTGAAGTACGCGGGCCAGTACATGGGCGACCCGGCCAAGACGAAAACGGGTTTTCAGGTCTGACCCACCAACACCTCACCCCTAACCCTTCACCCCTTACCAACCCTGATGAAACAAATCGGATCTCCCACCAGCGCCGTCGGATAATCGCGTTTCCCGACCAAGTAGGGCACTCGATGCCGGTGGCACCACTCTGCAATCCATATGACTTCTTCTGTAGTGGTCGTGACAAGACCAGGTCTTGCCAGCTTTCCCATGCAACTTGCGACTAACGCACGCACGATGCAGCGCTCTTTCTCGAATTTCCTGGTGTCGAGGGTAAGAGGATTACCTCGTCCATAGGACAGAGGCGACAGATGCGGGAATCGCTCAGGGTCATTCAGCACGCTGACTATCCAGAAATGATCGAATCGGCCCTTCGCTTTGGCCGCATCAGCCGCATGGAACGTGAGGGGAATCGAATGGCAGGCACGGTTGAGGGCCGCGACTTCGACTCTCCGGAGATTATAGGGCTCCACCGTCCGATCCAGCTCCATCTTTTCCATGATCAAAGGAGGAAGCTCCGCCACCCCGGCGCCGACATAGAGACTGCGACCCCCTCGCCTGAGTTTCTTCCTCAATGCCACGGCAACCAGACTCCCGAGCCGTTCACANNGCCTTCATGGTCCTACTCCGGCGATCTGCGTCGCGGTTGCGGTCACCGTCGTTGCCACGTTCGAGAGAAATTCGAGATTCAGCGTGTCCAGGGTATCGGTCTCACGATGATAATGCGGATTCCGGAAGTTCGCCGTATCGGTCAACACCACGGCTGGATAGCCTGCATCCCAGAACGAGGCATGGTCGCTACGGCGAGTATGGGGCATGGCCTCCCCTCGGCCCGGCACCACCAATGACAGGGTTTTGAGCTTGGCCGCATGCTGCCGGGCCTCCTGTTCAAGCTGACCCACCATAGACCTGGACGCCTCGTTGCCCACAATGGCGAGAAAATCTCCTTGGGTCGGCACCGCGATAGGCACTCCCGGCGGGGCCTGCTGAGTGCCTGCCTCGCTCCTGGCGAACCCGACACATTCCAAGATAATCACACCAGCCAACTCGCATCGTTCAGCTTTCAAGCGGGACGCAAACGCCTGACTCCCCAGTCGATCCTGCTCTTCAAGACAGAAGGCCACGAGCCAGACGGGTCGCGCGAGAGATTGCACGCGGAGGCGCAACGCTACCTCAAGAAGAACCACAAGCCCGCTCGCGTTATCGTCCGCACCCGGCGACCCGGACACGGTATCGTAGTGGGCCCCGATCAGGAGTGGGGGCAANNCACTGGTGACCCATCCTAACTTGGCAAACTGCGTGGCCAGATAGTGCGCCGTCTTCCGAAGCGCGCGGGGACTCGTCTCAGGATGGCGTTCTCCGACGAGGTGATCGAGATGGCGGGTGATTCGACGGCGCTGGGTTAGCACATCTAGCCAGGACTACTCATGGACGTTTCTGCTGCAATCGCCGATGTTTTGGTTATGCTGTGATCTCGGTCCCGATACCTTTATGCGTGAACACTTCGAGAAGTATGGCATGAGGAATTCGTCCGTCGATGATATGGGCTTTGCCGACGCCTCCTCCGAGCGCATCCAAGCAGGCATGGACCTTAGGCAACATCCCTTCGCCGATCGTGCCCTTTTTCACCATCCGCTGTACGTCTTTGCGTGAGACCGTCGAGAGATGGCGCCCATTCGCATCACGAATGCCCTTCACATCGGTCATCATCACCAGCTTTTCCGCGCCCAGCGCAGCGGCCATCGCCCCGGCCACCAGATCGGCATTGATGTTGTACGTGTTTCCTTCCCGGTTGGTGCCAATCGGGGCGATGACGGGGATGTAATGATCCTGTTGTAGTTTCTTCACCAACGTAGGATCGATAGACTGAACCTCTCCGACCAAGCCGAAGTCCTCGTCCTCCTCGCCGTCGTCGAGATCTTTTTCCAAACTGGCCGCCCAGGCTTTGGCCGTGAGCGGTCGAGAGAGCATGAGCCCGCCATCCTTTCCACTCAAGCCGACCGCAAGGCCGCCATGGCGATTCAAGAGATCGACGATTTCCATGTTGATCTTGCCGGCCAACACCATCTCCACGATTTCCATCGTGGCTTCATCGGTGACCCGGACTCCATGGCGAAACTTGGCTTCGATACCCAAACGCTGGAGCATCTTATCGATCTGGGGGCCTCCGCCGTGCACGATGACCGGGTTGAGGCCTACATATTTCAGGAGCACGACATCCTGGGCAAACTTCTCTTTCAGCGGCGCATCGGTCATCGCATGACCGCCATACTTGATGACCACCGTCTTCCCCTTGAAGGTGCGAATGTAAGGCAAGGCTTCGATCAGGACGTTGGCTTTCTTAATCAGTCTATTCATGTCAAGACTCCTATGGCTTATCGTCCTTCACCATACGCGCGCTGGCTGGACGACCGGCCCTCGGATGAGTTTTATCATAGACGGCCAGAAGCTGGTCCGTAGCCAGGTGGGTATACTTTTGCGTCGTACTCAATGAGACATGCCCAAGCATCTCTTGGATCGAGCGCAGATCGGCCCCTTCATCGAGGAGATGGGTAGCAAAGGAGTGGCGCAACGTATGGGGGCTCACGGAACCACCGGTCAGCTGATTCGAATAGCGGGCCACAATGCGGGCGACACTCCGGGTTGTTAATCGTCCCCCTCTAAGATTCAAAAAAATGGGAACTGATGGCCGATGGTTGATGGTTGATGGCTTCAGCGAAGCACGATAGTTGTGGATTGCCTTGAGCGCCACAGCTCCGATCGGCACGATGCGCTCCTTCCGGCCCTTTCCTCGCAGATGGACCAGCCCTTCAGACGCGCGGAGATCGTCGAGATTGATCCCCACAAGTTCACTCACGCGAGCCCCGGTCGAATAGAGCGTCTCTAGCAAGGCGCGGTCTCGGAGCGACGATCCTGTTTCGCCGGCAGGAAACTCCATCAATGCCGCCGCATCGTCCTTGCTCAACACGCGAGGAAGATGTTTCGGCTGTTTCGGCGTCCTGATGGCCTCGGCAGGATTGAGACCGACCCTGCCCTCTCGTTGCAGATAGCGATAGAAGCTGCGGAGTGAGGCGAGTTTCCGGGCCATCGAGGTGCTTTTTTCGCGCTTGCGATCCAGCCAGTGAAGATAGGCCCGAATCGACTCCGTTTGCACTGTGGCAGGGTCGAGTAGGGGTACGGCAAGATGCTCTGCCTTCATGAAGGTCTGAAACTGCCGGAGGTCCGAGGCATAGTTGCGCATTGTCTCATGCGACGCATGACGCTCCAGCTCGAGGAACGTCATGAAAGCTCGAATTGCGTGATCCATGCCGTCAAGTCCTCAAGCGCCCGTTGTCCCGTGAGCCGTCGTTTGCGTTCCTTGTCTCTCGTCGGTGTGTCCAGCGGAGGAAAGAGCCCGAAATTTGTATTCATCGGCTGAAAGTGGCGAGGGTCCGTCGCCGTAATATACGACACGAGACAGCCATGCGCTGTGGTAGGTGGCGGCGTGACCAACGGCAAACCTGCCAGACCACGGGCCGCGTTGATTCCTGCGAGCCCTCCCATCGCGGCGGAGTCCGTATAGCCCTCAACACCGACCAACTGTCCTGCAAAGAAGAGGGTGCCGCGCGCCTTAAACTGAAGGGTATTGTGCAGCAGTTGAGGAGAATTAATAAAGGTATTGCGATGCAGGCTGCCGTAGCGCAGAAACTCCGCCTGCTCAAGACCGGGAATCATACGAAACACCCGCTTCTGCTCTCCGTAGGTCAGTTTGGTCTGGAACCCCACGAGGTTGTAACAAGAGCGATGGGCGTTTTCCGTCCTGAGCTGCACCACCGCATAGGCTCGGGCGCCGGTCTTGGGATTCTCAAGGCCCACCGGCTTCAATGGACCGAACTGCATGGTCTGACGGCCCCGTTCGGCCATCACCTCAATAGGGATACAGCCTTCGAAGTAGGCAGCCTTTTCGAACTCTTTCGGTTGGACTTTCTCCGCCGCAAGCAATGCATCATGGAAGGCATTGTAGGCAAGCTCGTCCATGGGGCAGTTGAGATAATCGTCCCCGCCTTTGCCGTAACGGGACGCGAGAAATGCGATATCCATGTCGATGGAGTCGGCATCCACGATCGGGGAGATGGCATCGTAAAAATACAAATGTTTGCTGTGGGTCAGTTGCGCAATCGCCTGAGACAGTTTGGCGGATGTCAAAGGGCCGGTCGCCAGGATGCAGAGACAGTCCGTGGGAATCTCGGTGATCTCCTCATGCAGAATGCGAATGTTCGGATGCCCTTCCAGTGCCTGGGTAATCTTGAGTGAAAACAGATCGCGATCGACGGCCAGGGCCGATCCGGCTGGCACTCGCACCTCATCCGCCACCCGAATAATGAGCGAGTTGAGGCGGCGCATTTCCTCTTTCAAAATGCCGGGAGCATTCAGGATATCCGCTGAGCCAAGTGAATTCGAGCAAACCAGCTCGGCCAGACCACCAGTCTTGTGAGCCGGCGTCATCTCTTTGGGGCGCATTTCATAGAGCGTCACTTTCGCTCCACGATTGGCTGCCTGCCATGCCGCTTCAGACCCAGCCAGACCGCCCCCAATAATGACAATGCCCTCACGCATTCGAGTGGAACTCCTCAAAGAAAGACCGAGCGCGGGGGCATTGTAGGAAGCGCATTTTGGGGATGTCAAGGCGACTTCGCACTCCATAACGCTGGCGGCACGGTTGATCCAATTTACAACCCCATGCTAGACTTTGCCGCTCGTAGGCGATTAGCTCAGGGGTAGAGCGCTTCCTTCACACGGAAGAGGCCACTGGTTCGATACCAGTATCGCCTACCATATCCTCCCCTTTCCCTTTCCTGGTCCATACCCATAGCCTAACCCCACAGTATTCATGATACTGTCGGTTCTGCTCCTATTCTGGACAGAATACCGGACCTCGGCTACACTTCAGTCTACCGAGAGACCATCGACTCTGAACTCTATAAGACAAATGAGGTCATCTATGCGGACTACAACTCTTGCCTTGGGAATTCTCCTCCTGGCCACCGCAGTCGGTTGTGCCGGAAACCGCGAGCAACAGGCGTTGGCCGATGCAGATGGAGGCTATACCCCCCCGGTTAGCATTTATAGTGTGATGGACCCCACGTCCTTGGTCTATACCAATGTGGCGGCCGGAGCTTCCCCTGGCGATAACCCCTGGCGCTGGGCCGGTTTTCTCTTACACCCTCTCGGAGTTGCGGTGGATTACGGTGTGAACCGGCCGATCTACGCGATCACCAGCAAGATGCCCTACCTTTTCGGATATACATCTGAGGACTCAATGGTGGATGGCCAGCGGCGCTAACTTCCGCAATTGCACCGCCCTAGATTGAACGCCCGCTTTCTTCACGAAAGCGGGCGTTGCTGTGTCACCCCCTTGGCAAACCCTTTCACCTTTCGTGTATGCTCCCTTTGTGAGTTTGAATTCACGTAACAAACAGCAGCCTTATGCTGTGCTCTTCCGACTGTGGGTGGTCTGCAGCCTGGGACTGGGCCTTTTGCTGAACGGTTGCGACACTTCGCCTCGAAAACCGGTTCTCCCGCCCTCTGAAAGCGACTTGGTCCTCCTGAAGCCCACGACCCTCTGCACCTCGAAATCCGTCTTCCTCAAAACACATCCTGCCTCTACCCTCAAGCCCCAAGACTGGGGCGCCGGACAAGAGTTGCTTCTCCCTGCCGGACGAAGTCCATCACATGGCGACGAGTCCTATTTTTTCGATGAGGACGGTATGCTGATCGGAACCGTCTTTACCTTTCCATCCGGGCTTGACTTGAAACCATACCCGGTTCTCCGCCACACTTTAATGCAGCTGAAGCCGGTATTGGAATTCTATCTCACCGTGGCAAATCTATCCTCAAAGACGAGCATGGATTCCAGCGCCCTGTACGAAACCGGCGATGAGAAAACGACGACACAATACTTGGTGCTTGGTACGCGCGAGCAGCCGACGCTGCTCCAGGCTTCCGTGACGATCGACCCCTATGTACGGCTCTTTTCACCCTATCGCCGCGAGTTCCTGGAACGGCTGCGCCATCCAAGGGGCAAGAAGCCCGGGCAAGAGATCGAGACTCAAGGCTCGGAGGACAAGGAACCCTTCATCTCGCTCCAGCAATTTGCGCGCGGCCAAACCGCGCAGCTCTCTTACTGCGGGGCGCAGAACTACGATACCGCAGCCACCGCCTACCAAAAAGCGATCGCAAGCGGATTTACGAATAAAGTGTGGCTGGCAGAAGCTCATCACAAGCTAGGCCTGGCCTGGGAAGGGAAGGGAGAGCACGAGAAGGCCAAGGCGGAGATGCTTCAGTCCTTGACCATCAGACCGAACACTCCGGAAGTTCTGAACAACCTGGGCACGGTGTACCGCGAGCTGGGAGACAAGGCGAGCGCGCTTGCCTCATTCGAAAAGGCCGTCACGCTCCGACCTAACTATGCCATCGCCCGTTACAACTTGGCCGAGGCCTACGAACCCACGAGTCCTAAACGGGCCATCTCGGAGTACGAGACCTATCTCGCGCTGGTCCAAGGTATCCCCGATGAAGCCGGTCGCGTTGCNNTCAGCGCCGGGCCTTTTCTTCCTGTTCTTCGAGCGTCTTGCAGTTGATGCAGAGGGTCGTGACTGGGCGGGCTTTCAACCGAGGATAGGGAATCTCTTCTTCGCAGCGCTCACAGATGCCATAGACATCTTGGTTCATCCGCTCAAGCGCCTCGTCGATCTTCTTGACTAATCGTTGCTCGCGCTCACGGATACGCATCGAAAAATTCTGCTCGGCTTCCGCAGACGCCTGATCGCTGACATCCGGGAAGGTCTCCTGACCATTTGGATTGGCGAGGCCTTCGACCACCTCCTCCAACAATACCTTGCGCTGCCGCTCAAGATCGCGGCGAATAGCCGCGTACTTTTTCCCCTGAGATGATTTCTTAGCTTTGGGCTTGGCCGTGACAGCCTTGGCTGCCGGTCGAGTGGGAGAACTGCGCTTGGCGGAAGGACCAGATTTCATACTGTAGCCTGCCTGAGGGGAGTAAAACCGTCCAAAACCGTAAAACTATAGCAGGGGCCTAGAGGGGGGTCAATGGGCAGCACGAGCCCCGTCAATTTAGTCTATCCGGTCTGTCGGTTCATCTGGTTCAACCAAACACACGAGATAGACCGAATAGACCAGACAGACTAGATAGACCAAGCTAGACAAACTAAACAAACCAAATAACAGTCTTGTTAGAGATCTCGACGGCCTTCGATCGACTTCAGCAACGTCACGTCGTCGGCATATTCGATATCCATCCCGACCGGAATACCATAGGCGATACGCGAGACCCGTGCTCCAAGAGGTTTCAGTTGGTTCGTTAAATAGATGGCGGTCGCCTCGCCCTCGATCGTCGGACTCGTCGCGAGGATCACTTCGTCAATTCCCCCAAGCTTCACCCGATCGATCAACTCCTCGGCTCTGATATCTGACGGACCGACACCGTCCAGCGGTGATAAGGCGCCGAGCAGCACATGATACAAGCCTCGGTAGGCTCCCGCTCGCTCGATGGCATAGGTCGTACTGGGTTCTTCCACCACNNGCACGAATCGCCTCAGCCAAGCGAAGCGCGTCTTCGCGCTCAGCCTTCAAGACGTGAAAGGCCAATCGCTGCGCCGTCTTTTGGCCGATACCAGGAAGACGGACTAACTCGCGCACCAACCGTGAAAGTAATCCTTGCTGATCGACTGCCATGCCGTGATAATTCGCTAGGTCAATCCAGGAACGTTCATCCCGCCCGTAACCGATTTCATCGCATCCGCCATCATCTCGCGAGCCTTCTTGAGGGCATCGTTCGATGCGGCCATAACCAAATCTTGCACCATCTCCACATCGCCGCTTTTCACCACTTCGGGATCGATGACGATGCCGACTAGCTGCATGGCCCCGTTCNNTCTTCATTCTTCAACCTCCTTTTGGCTCGACACCGACCTAACCTCTGCGAGCTCTGCGCCGAATATCTCCAGCGCCTGCTTCACGACCGGATGTGCCCGCGCCTGCTCGAAGAGAACCAGCCGTTGCTCTTTTTCCTTCGCCGCCCTGAGCTGCGCCATCGTCGGCCCGGAAGGATCCGACTCTGTCAGTTCGACAATCCGCAACCGAACAGTCTGACCACTCAATCGTTCACATATTGAAGTAAGCACCGCCATATTATCTGGGTTCTCGATCATCCCTCGGGCCGCCATCTCCTGCTTGGCAAACCCAATTGTCACAACATGGCCATCCACACTCACAAACCGCCCTCTTTCCAAGAAAGCGGCAATCCTGGCAGAGGCGTTGGCCACTTCCTCTTGGACCTGTTCCCAATTGAGCAACACTGCAACCCGCCCACCATCAGGCGGACGCGATGCCGGGGGCATTGGAGCCTTCACCTCGCCGTCCGTGCCAGGGGATCTGTCATTCGTAGGACTCGTTGAAGGGCCTCGTGGCGGTTCCGTGTTTCCGGTAACAAGAGGCCTCGATGGTATCGAAGTAGCTGGTGCAGGGGCTGTCGATTGCCGGGGCGAGGAGGCCGCTGGATCTGTGGAACGAGCCGGTGAGACAGGCTGGCCCGTGCGCCCTGGGGTCGGCTGAGATGGGCGTGTCGGCTGAGTTTGTTGCACTGTTTGCCCTGGCTTGTCATCCACTCGACGCAACAGCCGCGTCGCACGCACTGCCGCTGTTTCAAGCACGAACCGAGGATGGGCACTGAGCCTGAGCGAGTCCTCCGCTTGCGTGAAGATTGCCAACAATTCCTGAAGTAATTCGGGTGAAAACGAACGCGCGTCAGCGGCCATCTGCGTGAGATCTTCCGCTGATGCCTCGATCAACCCCTGCCATTCTTGGGGTGAGGGCACCACCGACACCACCAGCATGTTACGCAGATACTCGACGACCTCCGCACAGTAGGCCCGCAGATCGTGCCCTTGGTCCAACAGTTGTGCCAGCACGCGTAACGCCGCTGCACTCTCCTGCGCCGTGATCGCCTGAATCACGGCACGAACGAGTTCTTGCGGAACCGCTCCCAGTAGGGCCTCCAGATCCGTATGCACAATCGTCTTGCCGCCGAATGCTACTGCCTGGTCGAGCAGGCTCAACCCATCGCGCATACTTCCTTCGCTGGCCCTGGCGAGCGCCATCAGGCTCCGTTCCTCGATCACGATCTGGTCCTGTTCGGCCACATGGCGCAGCCGCTCGACAATCTCAGTTCGCGCAATTCGGCGGAAGTTGTAATGCTGGCAGCGGGAAAGGATCGTCGCGGGAATCTTGTGAATCTCGGTCGTGGCGAAGATAAACACCACATGCGGCGGTGGCTCCTCCAGCGTCTTCAACAGCGCATTGAAGGCCGAGTTCGACAACATGTGGACTTCATCGATGATATAGACCCGGTACTTCCCGCGAAACGCGGCGAACTTGACGTTCTCGCGGATCTCACGCACATCGTCCACGCTCGTATTGGACGCTCCGTCGATCTCCATGACATCGACGGAGGTTCCCTGCGCGATTTCAAGACAGTTGGAGCAGGTACCACAGGGTGTGCCGGTTGACCCGCGCTCACAATTGAGCGCCTTGGCAAGAATCCTTGCCACCGTAGTTTTTCCCACACCGCGGGTTCCGGAAAAGAGATAGGCTTGGGCAATTCGTTTCGTAGTGATGGAATTGACCAGCGTCTGAACCACGTGTGGCTGTCCAATCACGTCATCAAACGTGCCTGGCCGGTACTTTCTGGCGGAGACTTGGTAATCCACTGTCGCTACACTCCAATTATGAGTTCTGAGTCTTGAGTTCTGAGTTGTCAGTCCTGGGGATGGGAAAGCTCTTTGTTCCCAACTCCCAACTCAGAACTCAAGACTCAGAACTTCTTCAAAGAGAGCGGGGCCAGGTGATCCTGCGGCACACAGAACTAACCGCTTACCGTTGCTTCCTTCCGGACCTGGCGGGGTTCACAGGGTTCTGCTGCACAGGGCCCAGCCCCTTCTTCAAGTTCGAAGTTCAAAGTGCTGAGTTGTGAGTTGTGAGTTAAAAGAAAGATTCACAGGCGGTGAAGTCACCTTTTTGCCCCGTTCTTGTCTTGCAAACTCAACACTCAGCACTAATAACAAGGTCTTCATTCTCTCCCAC
>CXWL01125695.1_pt2 | contig 11395 bp, 13 predicted proteins | sample 590931 | NCBI WGS metagenome assembly CXWL01 (sample SAMEA3498368, study PRJEB10139) | groundwater metagenome | biome: water well; material: biofilm material | place: Germany | collected 2015-04-27 | reverse complement strand
GAAGACCACGGCAAGGTCGGCATAGCGCGTGTCCTGCGAGACCTTCCAGCGCAGCGCGAGTTGGTAGGCGCGCGCGACGTCGATGTAGAACTGCGCGAAGTTCTGGCCCGGGACGTCCCCCCGAATCACCGTGGCCAGCGGACGCGGCTTTGCATCGAGNNGTCTGAGGGGGAGAAGGCGGAGGCGGGGCCACCGCGGGGTCGCCCGGAATGCTGGAAGGATCGGCGGCGGCAGGAGGGGCCGGCGCAATCGTTGCCCCGGGTCCTGCGGCGATGCCACCACCGACGAAACCGCTGCCGCCACCGCCGCCACCGCAAGCCGTCGCGCCGAGAGTGGCAAGACCGATCGCGCTGAGACAGAAGATGCGGCGGTCCAGGGGCGTGTTTCTTTCGTTGTCGAATGAATTCATTGCAAAGAAGAATGTGTGATGCGTGTGGGCCGCAACATGCGCGCCGTGCTTTGCATCCTCATCGATCGCTCGCGCCTTCAAGGCGAAACGGTGCATGAAGAACGCCCGGGCTGACAAGGCATGCCTTGCAGCTGACGTTTCGTGGCATACGGCACTTCGATGCGCCGTGAAATGTCAGCCGGTGCCGGACCCACCCGTGGAGTCGTGGGCTGCTGCCCACTCACTCCCGCTCAGATCGAATGGCCGAGCACCATGGCGACGCCGGGCTGCTTGTTCGGCCGAACAAAGCTGTCGCGTGTGAGGCGTCCCATCTTGATGGTGAGCGTGCTGGTGTTGAACCACTTGTCATAGAGCTTGTTGATCTCGCCGCTTGAATACAGCTGCGCCAGGCTGCGGTCTACAGCGGCCAGCAATGCGGTGTCGCCCTTGCGCGCCATCACGGCGTACGGCTCGACCGACAGCGCAAGCCTGCTCAGGCTGAGCGTATCGATCGTCTTGTCGTTCGACACGAGGCCTTGCAGGAGCGAGTCGTCCTGCGCGAACGCGCGCACCTTGCCTTCCTTCAGGGCCTTGAAGGCCTCGACGTTGTTGTCGTAGGTGGTGAACTTCGAATCGCGCAGTTCACCTTCGGCGAGTTGCCTGAAAAGCTTCTCCGAGGTCGTGCCCTTGGTCAGCGCCACCGGCTGCTTCTGCAGATCCTTCACCGTGTCCACATGAAGGTTCTGGCTCGTCAGCACGCGCATCCCGGCGACGAAGAAGGTGTAGCTGAAATCCACCTTCTCCTGGCGCGCCATCGTGTTGGTGGTCGAGCCGCACTCGAGGTCGATCTCGCCGGAAAGCAGCTTGGGAATGCGGTCCGGGCCGGACACGGGCTTGTACTGAACCTTGATGTCAGAAAGCTTGAGCTCGCGCTTGATCTCCTCGACGGCGTTCATGCACAGGTCCACCGAATAGCCCACGGGTTGCTTCTGTGCATTGACGAAGGAAAACGGCGCTGCGGATTCGCGAACACCGATCACGATCGTGCGTGTTTCGCGGATCTTGCTCATCGTGTCGACGGCGGCCTGCGCCGGCAACGCCGCCAGCGTCGTCAGAGCGAGAGAAAAGGGAATCGTCGCGGCGCGCAGCAGACGCACGGAAAGAAGGGGCATGAGGTACGGCTCGCATGTATCGCACAGGAACGTGAGCATCGATTGTTTGGAGAAGCGTGTACTTTTCACTAGCGATGTAAATGGAAATCAGACACTCAGTTTTCAGCGCAATAGCACGGATGCCTAGTGCCAAGCGCACAGGCCGCCATCCAGCTTTCGCGTCGTTCGCTCCGGGGAAGCAGCGCCTTGAAGCAGCGACCAGCTATTCGTGGGACAGCACACTAGATCAGGCAGAGGTCGACCTGCCTGGACCAGTGGTGGCGCGTCCCACCCGCGCGACGATCGGCTTTCTCCGGCACTGCGCGCTGTTCATTCAANNGCGTCGAGGCCTTCGAGAAGGTCGACGTTGAGACCGGCGATACGCGGGAACAATTCTTCGAAGAGTTGCTGGCCGGCGTCGCTCAATCGCACGTGGACTTCGCGGCCGTCATCGGCGTTCTGTCGCCGTTCGATCAGGCGCTTCTCGAAAAGGCCGCGCAGGCCACGCGATGTGCGCACGCGGTCCAGTTGCAACTGATCGGCGAGCGCCGAGGGCCTGATCTCTCCGACCTGCGCGAGCATGCCGATCATTCCCCACTCGCGGTGCGTGATGCCGAACCCTCCCTCCACGATGCGCGTCGCCATCGCCCTGCTTGTGCGCGTGGCGCGCCACAGGCGGTAAAGCAGGAGGTCGTCCAGTGCGCGCGGCGCGCGCAGTGCTGTCGTATCGGGAAGGGTTTGCATGGAGATCAGGGCTCGTAATGAAGCTGCCGGGGTAGTTGATTAGGTCAATTGATCGCTATGTTTCTATAACTGCCAACAGGCGACATGCTGCGGCAATTTGCTGCGAACGGCGAGCTTTTTCACAAAGTACACCGCCCTCCCTGGGATGTCAGCTCCCGTTCAGCGTGTTGCGTGAGGGGCGTACCTCAAATGAGCCGCCGNNGTATCGAAAAAGCCGGCTCGAACCTGGCAACAACAACAGGAAGAATCCGATGCTCGATCTGAATGAAGTGGCGATGTTTGTGCAAGTGGCTCGCAGCGGCAGCTTCGCCGAGGCGGCACGACGGTTGAGCGTGCCTTCCGCCACGGTGAGCCGTCGCATCCAGCAACTCGAGGCGCGGCTGGGCACGCGGCTGATGCAGCGCTCGACCCGCAAGCTCACGCTGACGAGCGCAGGCGAGTCCTTCCACGAGCGATGCGGCCCGGCGGTCGAGGAGCTCATCGAAGCCGGTCAACTGCACGTGGCGGACAACTCGGAACCGTCCGGCACGGTGCGCGTGACCGCGCCGACCAGCTTCTTCGATTTCTTCCAGATGGAATGGGTGGAGGCGTTCCTGGCCGAGCATCCCCAGGTGCGCCTGGATTTCGTGCTCAGCGACCTTGTGGTCGACCTGATTGCCGATCGCATCGACATCGCATTCCGCGGTGGGCCGCTGCAGGACTCCTGCTATGTGGCCCGGCGCATCTTCGCGAGCTATGGCGAACTGACCGCCAGCCCGGCCTATCTCGCGGCGCATGGCGTGCCTACGTCCCTGGAGGACCTCGGCGAGCACGAGTGCGTGGTGCAGCCCGATGCCAGCGGCAACGCCATCTGGCGCCTGCAGGACGCACAAGGCGTGGAGAAGGACGTGCGCGTGAAAGGGCGCTTCAACAGCAACACCCAGACGGTGCTGCGCCAGGCCGCATGCGCGGGCCTGGGCATTGCCGCGCTGCCCTCGATCTTGACGGCCCCCGAAATCGCCGCCGGCAGGCTGGTGCGGGTGCTGCCCGAATACACGCGTGCCGGCCGCGGCCTGAGCGTTGTCTACCCCAGTCGCCAGCAGCGTCCGCTGGCCGTTTCGATATTCGCCGACATGGCGGTGGAAAAACTGAGCCAGCAGGGTTGGGCGCCCGCATCTGGTGCAGAGCGTTCGGCCACGGCATTGCCTTGAAAACTGAGTGGCTGCATTTCATTCGTCGATCTAGTCGAAAGCATTCATTGCTGCAAACAATTGTCACACTAGTTTTTTTAAGATACAGAAATAGTCGGCTTTTTTGTGGTTGGAAAACAGCAATGCAAACGGAAATCTTGAAGGCGGCGAGGGGGCAGTGTGCGGCTGTCATCGCGGGCCGGGGCATTGCCGCATCGTCGTCGGCACCGACGGAAGGCCGGTGCCCGTGAAAGCCGATCTGTCCAAGGGCATCTCGCTGCGCCTCCTGAACTGGCGTGAAGTGCCGGCGGTGAACTGATGCGAATCCTCATGCAACCGGGAGGCAAGCCATGTCCGTTCTGAGAATGGGTGTCTACGGATTGCCGGCGGCCGAAGCCGCCGTGATCCGGACCATCGTGCAGCTCTACGCGAGCGACCTTTCCTTTCCGTGGACGTTCGTCACCGCGCCGCCGTACGACGCGTTGCTCGTCGACGAGAGCGCGACGGCGGCCGAGCGCGCCGGCTTTGCCCGCATGGCCGGCTCGCTGCTCACGCTCACGCGCAGGAACTCCGGCGGCCATGCGCACACGCTGGAGCGGCCGATACGCGCCGACCGGCTGCAGCAATGGTTGAAGAGCACCGAGCGCACCCTGCTGGCGGTGCCGCCCGTGCCAGCGGGGGTGTCCGAGCAGATGGTGCCGAAGATCGAGGTCTCCGAGTCGGTGCGCTTCACGCTGCGCCGCTGGCCCTCGGCCCTGCTGCTGCGCAACGACCCCGAAAAAGTGCGGATGGCCAGCCTGCTGGTGCGTCGTGCATTGAGTGCGATCGAACTGTCCGACCTGGGCGAGATCCCGTTGTCGCGCTGCGTCACTTTTCTTCAGATGCTGCGCTCGGCGGGCGTGCTGGAGCTGCACGTGGTGCCTTCCAGCGCGTGGCCTCATGCGGACCACCTGCCGCGCACCCAGGGGTTGTCCGCCCCGGTGCGCGGCGCGTTCGCGCGCAGCCTCATCAACGGCATACGCCGACACCTGGGGCTGGGTACGCCATGAGGGAATACAAGATCCTTTTCACCGGCACCGTGGGCGCCGGCAAGACCACGGCGATCGGGCGCGTGAGCGATGTGCCGCCGGTCATGACCGACGTGCGGAACTCCGACACCTCGATCGCCAAGGAGCGCACCACAGTCGGCCTGGACTTTGGCGAACTGACGCTGGACAACGGAGACCGCGTTCGCATGTTCGGCACGCCCGGGCAGGAGCGCTTCGCATTTCTCTGGAAGATCCTTGTTCGCAACGCGCTGGGCCTGGTGGTTCTCATCGACAACTCGCGCCCCGATCCGCTGGCGGACCTGGCCCTCTACATGAGCGGCTTCTCCGAGGCGCTGCGCACCATTCCCTGCACCGTCGGCGTGGGCCGCATGGAGACCCATCCGGTGCCCAGCCTGGACGACTACGCGCAGGCGATCTCGGGCACGGGCCGGGTGTTTCCGATCTTGAGCGTGGACGTGCGCAACAGGAGCGACGTGATCCTGTTGCTCGACACGCTGCTGATGCAACTCGAAGCCGATCTGGGAGGTGAGAACGAATGACTGTTTCACATGGCCTGTCGAAGACCGCGACCGCGCTCGCGCAGCGCGAGGCACGCAAGCTGGTCGATGAGCTGAACGGCGTGACGGCCGCGGTGATCGCGACCATCGATGGATTCAGCGTGGCCTCCGCGGTCACCGGCGGCCTGGACCCCGCCCGCGTGGCGGCCATGACCAGTTCCATCGTGGCGATCAGCGGGGTGGTCTCCGAGGAGGCGCGCCTCGGGCGCCAAAAGAGCGTGATCGTGCAGACCGAGTCGGGCTTCGCGGTTTTCTGCAGCGTGTACCGGCGCGACGTCGAACTCGTCATCAACGTGATCGCTGGCGAGTCGGCCGTTCTGGCGCTGGTGTCGTACCGGGCCGCGCAGCTCGCCAGGACGCTCGCCGACACGTCCCCCTTTCATGCCTGACACCTGATTTTTTTCTGAGACTTTTTTATTTTTAACTGGAGAACGAATTGGCATCCATCAAGCAAACCCTCGAAGAAATCCTGTCGCTGGACGGCGCCATGTGCGCGGCGATCGTCGATTCCGGCAGCGGAATGATCCTGGGCTCCGCGGGCTCGGGCCTGGACCTGGAAATCGCCGCAGCGGGCAACACCGAGGTCGTGCGCACCAAGCTCAAGACGATGCGGGCCCTCGGCCTGAACGACGTCGTCGAAGACATCCTGATCACCCTCGGGAAGCAATACCACATCATCCGCCCCTCGGTCTCCAAGGAAGGCGTGTTCATCTACGTCGTGCTGGACAAGGTGCGCGCCAACCTCGCGCTGGCCCGCCGCAAGACGCAGGACGCGGACAAGCAACTGGACTTCTGAGTACCTCACCCCCGGCCAGCGAGAAACATGCTGCGAAGCGTGGAGCTGGCGGGTGGTTCCACCTGGCCGCTTTTCGCCGGTTGCGAGCGTCTATGGCGAGCCGGGCCGTCTTCTTGTGCTGGGCGGCAACGCACGCGCGCGGTCCTCGCTGCAAGGGCCTGCCGGCATGCGGGCGCGCTGGTAGCGCCGCATGCATGCCCTGCCGCACACGCAATGAGGCAGTGGCTGAATTCCCTTTCGAAAACCCAAGTGCCATCTCATGCCTTCTAACCGAACCCCCTTGCGTGTGAAGCCGTCTGCTTCACGGACCCGCCGTTTCCTCCTGGTGTCCGGCGTCGCCGCCTCGCTGGGGCTTGCCAGCCTGTCGGGCGTCGCCAAGGACAAGGCCGTGGAAGACACGACCATCGTGATCGGCCAATCGGCGCCGTTCAGCGGCCCTTCCGCGCAGCTGGGCACGGAGTTCAACGTGGGTGCGCGCGTCTACTTCCAGATGGTCAACGAGGCCGGCGGCGTCCACGGACGAAAGATCGAGCTGCACGCCAAGGACGACGCCTACGACCCGAAGATGACCGAAAGCAACACGGCCGACCTGCTGGAGCAGGACCACGCCGTTGCGTTGCTCGGCTATGTCGGCACCTCCACCCTGGCGGCGCTGCCCCTGGCCGTGGCTGCGCAGGTTCCGTTCTTTGCACCGGCGACCGGTGCCGAGGCGCTGCGCCAGCCGTTCAATCGCGTCGTCTTCAACGTCAGGGCCAGTTATTTCAACGAGTCGGAAAACATCCTCGAGCAGTTGTCGGTCACCGGGGCCAAGAGCATCGCGGTCTTCCACCAGAACGATGCCTACGGCAAGGCGGGGTTCGACGTGATGAGCAGGGCGACGGCCAAACGCAGCCTGCCGATCGTCGCGACCGCCGCCGGCGAGCGGCACAGCACCGAGGTGGCGGCTGCCGCCAAGGCGCTCCACACGGCGCGTCCCGATGCCGTGGTGCTGCTCAGCTCCTACGTGTCCAGCGCGGCCCTCATCAAGGAAATGAAGAAGGCCGGCTACGCCGGGCGCTTCGTCAGCGTGTCATTCGTCGGCGGCAAGGCATTGGCCGACGAGCTGGGCAACCTGGGCACGGGCGTGATGGTTTCCGAAGTCGTTCCCTTTCCATGGGGCCGGTCGTCCGTGCTGCAGAACGAATATGCGATGGCCATGCAGAAGGCCGGCGTGCCGCAGATGAGCTTCGGATCGATGGAAGGATTCCTTGCCGCGAAGACCCTGGTCGAAGGGTTGCGCCGCACGGGCCACGACCTCACGCGCGCGAGGCTGCTGGCCGCCCTGGAAACGATGAACAAGTGGGATGCGGGCGGGTTCTTCGTGTCCTTCACCCCGGACGACCACAGCGCCTCGCGCTTCGTCGAGATGACGATGATCGGCGCCGGGGGGCACTTCGTTCATTGATGGCAGTACCCCGAAAAACCTGCGGCCTTCCTCGTTGCCGCATGCGCCCTCGCAGGTGAGAATCCGCGCAGCCTCACCCTCCGGTGGGGCCGTTTGAAAGAACCCCGATGCTTGAACTCCTGACGGACCCGCAAGTCTGGATCGCCTTTGCCACCCTGACGGCGCTCGAGCTCGTGCTGGGCATCGACAACATCATCTTCATCTCCATCCTGGTCGACAAGCTGCCGCCCGACAAGCGCGAGTTCGCGCGCCGGCTGGGGCTCTTCATGGCCATGTTCATGCGCATCGGGCTGCTGCTGGTGCTGGCCTGGATCGTCGGGCTGGTCGCGCCGCTGTTCTCGGTGTTCAGCCAGGAGATCTCGGGACGGGACCTCATCCTGATCCTGGGCGGGCTGTTCCTCATCTGGAAGAGCACGACCGAGGTCCATCAGTCCCTGGAGGGTGCGCACGAACAGAAGGCGAGCGTGGCCAAGGCGACCTTCACCTCCGTCATGCTGCAGATCATCGTGATCGATCTCGTGTTCTCGCTGGACTCGATCATCACCGCGGTCGGCATGGTGGACGACGTGCGCATCATGATCGCCGCGGTGGTCGTTTCGGTGCTGCTGATGATGGTGTTCGCGACGCCCATCGGGCGTTTTGTCTCGGCCCATCCCACCATCAAGATGCTGGCGCTGGCCTTCCTCGTGGTCGTGGGTGTCGTGCTGGTCGCGGAGGGCTTCGACCACCATGTGCCCAAGGGCTACGTGTACTTCGCGATGGCTTTCTCGGTGGGCGTGGAGCTGCTCAACATCCGGATGCGCAAGAAGGCGGCCAAGGCGGTGGAACTGCATCCGCCCCACATGCCGGGCTCCTGAGTTTCGGCACCCGGTGTGCCCGTCCGCCTGTGCGCAGCGGCGGGCGCATCAGGCGCCGCGCGGTCCCCGCGTCTCGGACGGCCGCTCCCCGAAGCGCGCACGGTACTGCGCAGCGAAGTGCCCCAGGTGAAGGAAACCGTATTTCTGCGCCACCTCGCGCACGCCGGTTCCGGCGACGCCGGCCGACGACCGCAGTTCGGCCCGCACCCTGTCCAGCCGCATCTCCCGCAGGAACTCCATCGGCCCCTGCCCCGCATGCTGGCGAAACGCCAGTTGCAACGCACGCGCGCTGCACCCGACTTCCCGGCACACATCGGCCAGCGACAGCGGCTCCTGTGCATGCGCGGCCATGTATTCCTGGGCCCTGCGCACCACGCGCGGCAGCAATCGCCGCTGCGCATCGCCAGCGAGGGCGCGCGAGTAGTTGTGCCCCGCCGACATCAACAGGCTGGACATCAAATAAGCCTCGGCATGCTCGGCCAGCGGGCTGCCGGCCTGCAGCGCATTCCCCGCATCGAGCGTGAGCCGCAGGTAGTCGATGAAATGCACCAGCGGCGCCAGCACAGGGTTGTCCAGCGGCACGCCGAGGTCGAACACCAGCGCCTGCCCGACGGGCGCCTGCAGCAGCGATTCGAGCCGCGAGAGCAGCGCGGAGCGCGCGAGCTGCACGATCAGGTGGGGGCTGTCGTCGGCCCAGCGCATCGAGAGCGGTTCGGTGGGCGAGGGCAGCGACGCGAGCCGCGGCGTGGCGTCCACCTGTTGCGCGCCGCAGCGGATCTCGGCGCCGCCGCGCAGCGGAATCTGCAGCAGGAAAAATTCCTGCAGGTACCCGGGATCGATCTGCACGCCGGGCCCGTACTGCACGTAATTGAGGCTCACGTCCCGGTGCAGCCGCGCGCTGTGATGGCAGGCGTCCAACTCGGTGCGCGGCTTGAGCATCACCAGCCCGTGCGGACAGAACACGCGGGCGACGCTTTCGCGTGCCTCATCCATGTCGTGGCTCTCGAACAGCCGGTAGCGCTGCAGCGGCAACGAGGGGGTGGTGAGGGTTTCCATGGGGCGAAGGCACCGTAGCAAAAACCATCCCCGCCCACAATTCGGGCCTCCCCTCGGAAAAACCTGCGCGCCAGGGACATCGCCTGCGTTTACGGGACGCTCCCAAGGCCCGCCCCCTCGTAACGTTCGCTCCACACACACAGGCCCACAGGGTCTGCCCGATCGACCCACCGAGGAGAGCAAGCGTCATGTTCAAGGGACTCGCAGGCAAGAGCGCCATCGTCACCGGCGGCGCCACATTGATAGGCGTGGGCGTGGTGCGCGCGCTGCACGCGGCCGGCGTGAAGGTCGTCGTCGCCGACATCGACGCCGACAACGGCCAGGCACTCGCCGATTCGCTCGGCGCCGGCGTGCGGTTCGTCCGCACCGACATCACCGACGACGCGCAGGTGCACGCCTGTGTGGCCCAGGCGGCCGAGCACCACGGCGGGGTGCACTTTCTCGTCAACCTCGCCTGCTCGTACGTGGACGACGGCTTCAAGTCGCCGCGCGCCGACTGGCTCACTTCGTTCAACGTGAACGTGGCGAGCGCGGTGGCGATGCTGCAGGCCGCGCATCCGCACATGGTGGCGGCCGGAGGCGGGGCGGTGGTCAACTTCACGAGCATCTCGTCGCGCGTGGCGCAGACGGGGCGCTGGCTCTACCCGGTGAGCAAGGCCGCGATGGCGCAGCTCACCCGCAACATGGCGATGGACCTCGCGCAGGACAACATCCGGGTGAACAGCGTGTCGCCGGGCTGGACCTGGTCGGCCGTGATGGAGCGCCTGAGCGGCAACGACCGCGCCAAGACCGACCGCGTGGCCGCGCCCTTCCACCTGCTCGGGCGCGTCGGCGATCCGGACGAAGTGGCGCAGGTGGTGCTGTTCCTGTGCTCCGACCACGCGAGCTTCGTGACCGGCGCCGACTACGCGGTGGACGGCGGCTACGCCGCCATGGGCCCCGAGCAGGCCGTGCCCGCCATTCCCCTGTTGATGGACTGACCCGCTCCGAATGGAGCAATCAAGGAGCAAATGAAATGAAGCGAATCGCCATCGTCGGCGCGGGCCAGTCGGGCCTGCAACTGGGTCTCGGCCTGCTCTCGGCAGGCTACGAGGTCACCATGTTCAGCAATCGCACGGGGGAGGACATCCGCCGCGGCAAGGTNNTGGGCGAGCGATTGCCCCACGGTGGACGGCATCGGCCTGGCCGTGCCGCATCCCGAGCAGAAGGGCGCCAAGGTCATCGACTGGGCCGCGCGGCTGAATGCGAGCGCGCAGTCGGTCGACCAGCGCGTGAAGATCCCCGCGTGGATGGACGAGTTCCAGAAGAAGGGCGGCGAGCTCGTCTTCAAGGACGCGGGCATCGACGAGCTCGAAGCCTGCACGCAGAGCCATGACCTCACGCTGGTGGCGAGCGGCAAGGGCGAGATATCGAAGCTCTTCGAGCGCGACGCGCACAAGTCGCCCTACGACAAGCCGCAGCGCGCATTGGCGCTCACCTATGTCAAGGGCATGGCGCCGCGCGAGCCGTTCTCGGCGGTGTGCTTCAACCTGATTCCGGGCGTTGGCGAGTACTTCGTGTTCCCGGCGCTGACCACGTCGGGGCCGTGCGAGATCATGGTGTTCGAAGGCGTGCCCGGTGGCCCGATGGATTGCTGGGCCGAGGTCAAGACGCCGGATGAGCATCTCGCGCGCAGCAAGTGGATCCTCGACACCTTCACGCCGTGGGAGGCCGAGCGCTGCAAGGACATCGAGCTGACGGACGACAACGGCATCCTCGCGGGCCGCTTCTCGCCGACGGTGCGCAAGCCCGTCGCGACGTTGCCCTCGGGCCGCCAAGTGCTGGGCCTGGCCGATGTGGTGGTGCTCAACGATCCGATCACGGGGCAGGGCTCCAACAANNAGCGCCTTTGCCAACGGCTTCGACGATCCGCGCACCTTCTTCCCGTGGTTCGCGGACGCCGCGGAATCGGAGCGCTACATCGCCACCTGCGCAGCTGTCGCATAGCCCGGAGCGAACCCATGAAGCGACGCGTGGCCATCGTCGGCGCCGGACAGTCCGGCATGCAGCTCGCGCTCGGCCTGCAGCGCGCGGGGCATGAGGTGACGGTTTTTTCGAACCGCTCGGCGCGGGAGATCCTCGAAGGGCCGGTGATGTCCAGCCAGTGCATGTTCGAGACCGCGCTGCAGACCGAGCGCGAACTCG
>CXWL01005537.1_pt1 | contig 11395 bp, 14 predicted proteins | sample 590931 | NCBI WGS metagenome assembly CXWL01 (sample SAMEA3498368, study PRJEB10139) | groundwater metagenome | biome: water well; material: biofilm material | place: Germany | collected 2015-04-27 | reverse complement strand
TCAATACCACCATTTTAGTGGCGAGATCACTCAATACTAGGTCATCAAGATAACGTTTCATGAGATTAGTTTACACAAAATGCAATAAAGTCGCGACTATTTTATAAAGCAGAAACATAAAGTCGCAAATGCACTAACCTCAGTCGTTGGTGTTCCAGCTTTGTTAGTAGTCTTGAATTTCGAATAGCCAAAGCACAATAGATTCAAGCTATAGCGCATAAGTTAGTGCGTGACGAGCTAACCTACCCGCCCGAAGCGAGAGCTTCGCATACCGCATTCCCAAGCAGGAGCTTGGGAGCGAGTAAAAATTGACCTGATTAGCAAGAATCTTCAGCTAGCGCCAAAAAGATCGTCATTTCGGCAGGGATTGCCGAAATCCAGGCTTCATGGATGATTCGAAACCTACCATCCATGGCTCTGGATACCCGCTTCCCGGCGGGTATGACGGGTGTTTTTTGGTTTGGCTGACGCATCTTGCTAATCAGAATTCCTTTTTAGCGCTTTGTTTGATTTCTATACGGTATACAGTCATAAGCCGATTTCTTTTACGGCCTCATCAAATGGAATGCATGCTTCGTCTTTACGCTCTGCAATGGCGGCTAAGTCCTCCAAATCTTCCATCAGTTCTTCGTAATCAGCCAAAGCAAGTATGACGGCGGTTTTTTGGCCGTTGGCGTCGGTAATAAATTGGGGTTGGGCATTCATCGAATTATCCTCTGCTAATTTTTAGTAAGTATATGTTGCCATGATCCCAGGCAGCATGCTAGCGAATATAATTGGCGGTGCTCGCCCCACAAGTCCATCAACGCTTACCCGTTAAGAGGTTGTTTGCTTTTCAGCGACGACAACCATGCTTTTCCAAAGATAGGGAATTCTGCCTACGCCTGTAGCTCTGATCACTTTAAAGCCATTGGCTTCCAATAATTCGCTCAGCGTTTTTATGCTCCAAAACTTTATGTGCCCCCCTTCCCAGTGCGCCGTATGATGATGATCCCACTTATCAAAAATTGATAATGCCAGATTTTTCAGATAGCCATGGTAGGGTGTAGTGATTATCAGTTTGCCGTTTTTGGCCAGAACGCTGTGAGCGTACTGAACCAGCAACTGGGGCGAATACAAATGTTCAATCACCTCTGTGGAAACAACCAGATCAAAGTATTCCCGGTTTTCCTGCTCTAGCAAAAGGGCTGGGTTATCCTGGACACCGTATTGATAGAAGTTGATGGATGGGTAAGCTTTACGTGAAAGTTCTACTCCTGTCGAATCATATTCCATGCCGGAGACATAATAGCCGTTCCGGGCAATCATATCGCATAATTTTCCGTTACCGCTGCCAATATCGAGTACACGTTGCGGCTGGAAGTGTTTTACCAGGCTATTAACGAAAGGTGCTATGTAATCGCAGGATTGCGGGCCTTCACTCGAATCCCAGCCGTAATTTACAACGTTATTTGTAGACATGATTACCTCTAATAATATAAATGTTATTCAAGTTTTAACCCGGTCAATTTAACAAGCCGTTTAATTTTTTCTTCTTTTGAAGTGGCGCCAACAAGAACTCGTTCCGCTTCCAGGCATTTTAGATCCACCAGACAACGGTACCAGTATCCCTGCATAAAATGGTAGGCAAAGCCTTCCTTCCCATCCAGAAAACCAAGCCGCAAGATATAGCGATAAAAAAAGTACAGGGCCGGCCGGACAAATAGCGGTAGCTTGTTATAGAGTGATTCTTTTATAAAACGTTTGATTTTTGCCTGCCCCGTCTGGCTTTCATCAATCGACTCATCGCGGGCAAAAAGCTGATATTTATGGTTGATAATATCAACCATCTCGCGGCTGGCATAGCGGTTATGCTTTTCTATAAACCATTCGACGGTGTTCAGGTTGTCATCGACAAAATCGCCATCGAAAGTAACCGCCTTACCGGAATCCAGCACAATATGTTCATCCATCCAGCGGTTTTCGATATGCGCCTGGCCGGTTTTCCAGATGCGCAGCAATACCAACGGATAGCGGTCGCCATGTTTGATCCAGCGACCTAAAAAATGGTGTTTACGCTTTAAATAAATCCCGTTGATGTCCTTGGGTAACACTGGAAATTTTTTGATAATTTCATCAATTAATAGCGGCTCCAGATATTCATCGGCATCCATACGCATCACCCAGCTTGTTTGTATCGGGCAATTGTCCAGACCCCATTGAAACTGATCGGCGTAATTTTTCCAAGGATGTTGAAAAACTTTGGCTCCCAACGATTCTACGATTTGCAAGGTTTTGTCGGTAGAAAAAGAATCGACAATAAATATATGCTGAGCTAGCGGCTGCAAATTTTTAATGCAGCGTTCGATATGCAGTTCTTCGTTATGGGTCAGGATTATGACGGAAATATCGGGCTTATTCATGGCTGCTAGCTCTGATTTGGCGTTGTTTAATAGGTTGAGCCGGATTGCCGCTGTAAACTTGCCAAGTTTGCAGGTCTTTAAAGGCCGCGGCCCTGGCACCTAGTACGGCACCTTCGCCAACGGTCACACCGGGGCCGATAAATGCGTCGGTACACACCCAGGCATCCTTGCCGATGGTGATTGGCCGAGCAAATAGTGGAAAATCCGGATCGTTATAATCGTGTGAACCGGTACATAAATGTGCACCTTGCGAAACGATAGCGCGTTCCTGCACTGTGATTTTCGCCTGAGAATAGCAGGTTACATCGTTGGCAAGACAGGCGTAATCGTGCATTTCCAGATTCCACGGTGCCCAAATTTTAACCTTGGGATAAACATGACAATGTTGGCCGATCTGCGCGCCGAAACAGCGCAAAATAAAAATCCGCCAACGATGCAATGGCCGGGGAGTATAGCGAAATAACAATAGATAAGTTAAATCCCACACTACGCGCATAATGCGGTTTTTAAGAGTAAAACTGGCACCGGAAAGGCGAGTTTTATTAACCGTGTCAGCTGTTTCAATTTTATTTGTCATCAATAAAAATCTCGGCGCGGGTCGGTGGGAGCGCTGAGCCCTAGCTCGGCGATATTAAACACGCCGATCTGGGGCTCAGCGCTCCAACATTGAACCATTAATCCAATGCCGCTAATGCAGCCTCAGGTGCTTTGTCCAAAATCTTGAGTAAAGCTTTGGCGGCACCTGTTGGGCAACGCTTGCCTTGTTCCCAATTGCGGATAGTCTCCAGCGACACATTAATGCGATGCGAGAACTCGGCCTGACTCAAACCCAGTCGTTTCCGCACCCGACGAGCAAACTTGGCCGCATCCAGTAACATATCGGCCTCATCAATAGATTTTTGTAAGGCGATGTCTGCTTCGCTGACGGCGTCCAGGCGACTAGCATCAACCCTGCCTTTGGGCAAGGAAGCCATGTCCATCGTGTCAATGGTCATTCGTACTGTTTTCATAGTCTTTCACCTCTGCAAAATCAAAGCCGCGTTGAACGAAGCAGTCCTTACTTTTATGATCATCCCATTTAAAATTCATAGTGCAAGTGTAGGCATTAGGCCTAGTTTCAGCAAGCAATTATAAAGATGTCACGCGTCCTGGCCTCCAGACTCGTCTCGGAAAAGCTGTGCCATATTAAACACGCCGAGCTGGAGCTCAGCGCTCCTATTCACCAAATACATCAAGCAAACTCTTGGCCGCCTTGGTAATCTCAAAACGGTTAATAAAACAGCGATGGGCATTGCTGCGCATTTCGGCTTTGCTGTTGTCATCCATTTGCTGCCAGCGGCTTATTAAGTCCATACAACCGGCTACGGTGTCTTCCACCATCAAGCCAGCGTTATCTTCGACAATTTCCTGCCAGATATTGACCTGCCAAGCAGGTATATTTTAGTTATTTTAAGTGGGGTATCCAGCTAAATACGGTAACTTTGAAACTGCTTAATAAAATCAAAGGCTTAAATAACAATCCAACACACTCATGCCGTGTTGATTGTCGGCGCAACCACCTGAATTTATTGAATAGTTTCCAAGAGAAGGTGATTTACCGTATTTAGCTGGATACCCCACTATTTTAATTCGTTGTACCTAGTTGCCATACTCGAACCCAATCAACATGCAGTGGTTGTTTTACACCAGTGCCAAGTATCACCACAAGGTGACTTGCATCCAAAATACTAAAGGCAACATCACCTTGAACTGGGGGCTTTGGATTTTGAGCTACATTCCAACTAACTTTCGATGTTGGTATACCATCAAAATAATTTTGAACGTATCCCGTTTTGTTTGTTTGGGTGCTTGGCACCCATAACTGTCCAATTACATGGAATTTTGTCCAATCAATATTTTGTCTTAACCTGATATGAGCGTTGTTAAAGTTGGAACCACCATCTAAAATATTAGTGACCTGGCAAAAGGCGGGTAGGCATGTTTTTTTCCAGATACCATACCAGTCATGCATCGTAGCCGCATAACTATTTTTCCCGGCAAAAGACGCAGTGACATATTCAAAAAAATCATCTTCTATAAAGTGGGTATACCACTTAGCTCGGCCTTGCCATCGATCTGCATTTTTCCCGGCCATGTGCTCAATAGACATTGACCAAAAAGATGGCCAACCATTTTTTGTATCCACAGTGGCAGGGTTAAAGGCGATTTTCGCTTCAAAATATCCGCCACCACCAAAGGTTTTACCAACCCACCCTTGCAAGTTTTTGGCTGGTGCTGCTGTTGCGATATTTCCATTAAATGTACCACCGGGTGTACTTTCCAATGTAAGTATTCCATTATTAATGGTTATCAAGCTCGGGGTGAGTTTTTTTGAATTCGGTACAAAAAATGGCGTGGTGTACCATTTAAATGCTGGCGATCGCGACCCAAGCACATCGATCGATGCTAAACAGTCAAACTCATCCTCAAAAACTAATTGATAGCCCAATCCAGCCGGGTTATTTGGGTCGAAGGATATTGTCTGTATGCTATTAACGCCAGCTACTAGGCGTATTGGAGCAGTAAACATCGCTACTAAAACAATTAATGTTGATACTTTCATTTGATGAATTCCCATTGGTAATCTTTCAGACGAAGAATGATGTTAGCGCTTATCCGGATAACCCCCGTCACATGGGGGGAGTGCTAACATTTCCCCATGCAATGCTTGTTGCTCTTCATTAAATCGTTGTCGTATAAGCTTAGCGGGTACTCCGCCCATAATCGAATAGGGTGCGATATCTTTAGATACCACTGCACCTGCTCCAATAATCGCACCATCCCCAATTTTTACACCGCAAATAATAATACTGCCGGCACCAATCCAAACATCCGAGCCAATCAAGGTTTTTTTGAATTCAGGTCGGCCGGAAAAAATAACGGGCTTACCAGCCACGTTGTGTACATGATCATTACCCAAAATCATCACTCTTGGCCCAATCATTGTATAGGCACCTATCTCAACCCCCGAAGAAATCATGCAACCAGGTGCAATGTAGCTAAAGGGGCCTGCCACCAAATCTTTATTAATCGAGGATTTGCCTCCAGCTAAAAATGTGGGGTCTACATGCTTTAATCCCAATCGCATTCGCCAAAAGTACCTGCGAACCTGTCTCAGAAATTTTCTCATCAGATATACTTTTATTTGAACCAATTAATCTTAGTTACGTCATTACCTTCAGTTGCTGCTAAGCCAGCGATTGCATCCAACAATACATCGACCTGTTTCTTAGGGTTATATATCTGATCAATTACTGAAAAACAATTTATTCTTACATTATTTCTATTTAAAAATTTATTTTTGGCAATAAATAACGCTTGGGCTAGGGCATCAACGTCACCTTGCTTAAAAAGCAAACCAGTAAATCCATCAACTATAGCTTCCACTTCGGGCATTTGTTCAATCGCATTGCTATGACTAATGACAGGGGTTCCAAACATCAGGCTATGCATTGCTGTCAACCCTACTTTTCCAGGCGATACTGTAATGTCAGATTTGTAAATCAATGATCCAACCCTCTCTTCATCATATAGAGCTCCCATAAAATTGACATCTAAATTCAATTTGATTGCTAGCTCTTCTAGCGTAGTCTTTTCGGGCCCATCACCTATCATTAAAATTTGTATTACCAGTCCTAAATCATTCTTGGCTTGCTCTGCAGCATAAAAAAGCAAATTGTAATGACAGATTCCAGTAAGTCTTGAAACACATATTATTTTTAATGTTTCAGTTTGCGTAATATCCAGAATCTTATCTTCCAAATGGCTATCGATTATTTTTTTCCTGATTTTGAGCTGAGTAAAATAATCTAAAGAATTGAAACCTACATACAAATTAGCAGGCTGAAATCCAAATGATTTTGCGATCGATTTAGACCGGTAACCGTAGCAATAAAAACAATGCGCTAAAGAAAAGAAAAGTTTCCGAACAAGATTTTTGAAACTTTTGTCATCAGAGCAAAACCCATGCCCCCAAAAAACAACCCGTTTCCCCCTTAATCTAGCAAATAGGGCTGCAAGCCATGTTGAAATAAAATTTGGGTTTGCAAGAAAAATATAAACATCATATTTGCCAAATATTGACTCCTTAACCAAGCTTGGTTGAAAGTGTTTGCCATAAAACCAATAGCCCTTGCCAACAATATGTTTGCATCCATCTAATGGCAACATGGATGGAATATTATCGAAAGAATCTATTACACTTGTCATTAAAGTTGTATCAGGATTTCGTTGTACTAATTCCTTAAATACACCTTTACGATAATGTGGAAAATGATGATATGAAACGAGGGTTTTAGCCATGGCCGCTACATAAGTTAATCAGTTGGAAAAATTTCTAGCTATTTTAGTAGGTTCTGCCCTAAAAATAGCCAATAGTTTTTATAAGTGAATTGGATCAGGTTTTTGACCTAACGTTTAATTCCAGATAGGTTTAGGCCGTTGTTCTTCTCCTTTTAAATTGGCAATTACCGCGAGTATATAATGGGCTGCATTATCGGCATTTATACATGCAGACCAATCAACTATTTGTTTACGTTCTGATCCGCTTAATGGCCCCATGCTAAGTAGTTCATAAAGTTGTTTAGCTAAATGCTGAGCATCACCAGACTCAAATACACGACCAGTATCGCTATTTATTATTGAGGATGCACCACAATAATTACTTGTAATAACCCGACACCCCGCAGACAATGCTTCATTGATTATTGCACCCCATCCGTCCCACTTACTTGGCAATATTAATATGTCAATTAATTGAAGTTCTTTTCGCAGGTCAGAATTTTTTATGGCGCCATGAAAAATGTAATCACAATCTGGCAAGTATTTATCGATATTTAACTTCATTGTTGTTTCTAGTGGTCCAAAACCATACCAGTGCATGACAATATTTTTGCATTCAAGTTTTGTTAGGGCGTCAATAATGATTAAAGGATTTTTTCGGTCTATAAATGAGCCTGCAAATGCCAAATGAATTTTTTTGTTTGTNNCTGCCTATAGCCTGTTTTATTAAACCACTTTACACCAAGGTCTCCCATCGCCAAGACACCATTAATTCTTTGTCTAATTTTTTTTTCAGATATCCAACTATGAAAAAATCTAAAAATACCTTTAAAATTTGTCGTACGGCGACTTTCGGATATTAAAATAAGCATTGCTGAACTAAATTTTAGTGTGGCAAAAGCACGACGAGTTAAATTGAAGGCATTAATACCAACTAACAGATGTATGTCATTTTCATTTGATGAATGTATAAACGAGGGTAAGGTAGTATCTTTTGGGCATGAAATAGTTTTAGCAGAGCCATAGTCTGGTAATTCAATGCCTAAATTAGTGCGCTGAGTTAGTATTTCTGTTTGATAAATGACGGTGCAGTCGTAGCCAGAATTGGATAGTGCTTTTATATATCCAGCTTCATGTATGTTTGGCATAAACTGCCAAATGAAGAACCTATATTTTTTTTGATTCATTTTTGTGATCTAACCTAATTTACTTTTTGTTGTTTTTTATGGAAATTTTTTTGCGTTGACAAAAAAATGTATTAATCCTCTATAGTGGCTAGGCTTACAAAATATCTTTGTATCAATAAGACTGTCATCAAACTTTCAGCAAACAGGACGATAATTGCACTCCACATGGTTTGCTTTGTTAGCAACAACAAAGGGAACATCATGATAATCATTAAGAATCCTACCACAATAAATTGTTTACTCTGTTCGCGAGTTTTGTTTGCAGCGGTTAATGTTTGATTTAGCACTTGCCCGCATAAATAAAAGGTTGCTGCTAGACAGAGCGGGATTAACACTTTTATATCTAAATTTAACTTATTTTCTAGCCAGTATTTTTGGATAATGTCAATAAAATAGACTGAACTTATGCCGGTTAAGATTGAAAGTATTATTACGCCAAATAGCATTCTAAATACTATTATTTTGAGTTGTTTATAGTGTTTTTTAGCAATTAATTCAGTTAACTCTGGGTTGAGCGAAGCGAGTAATACTGTTAAAGGTTGTACAGGTAAGCGTGATAGGGTTCTGCATGCTGCAAAGACAGCCGCTTGAACTGGGCCTAATATGACTGAAATTAATAATACTGGTCCTTGTAGCGTTAGTTGTTGTGATAAAGAAATCAGTGTGAAGCCGTGACCTGCTTTTGTAAGCTTATTTAGTTCAATATGCGGTTGTGTATTTTGGCTTAATATCAGTATATCTTTACCTTGTTTGATTAATGATGGAATATGAAAATACATTATTAGCGACGTCAGAGTCTTTAAAATTGCGACCGCTATGGCCGCTATTAACATTTGCTTACCTAATAAGGCTATTCCAATGAAAATTAAAAACTCTAGTAAGCGAGTCGTGTTAGAAATAAATATACCAACTTCATTACGTCCAATAAAACGCCATGCCGCGCTATAAATTCCTATCGCCGGCTGAAGTGTGGCTGAAAAGGCTATGGCTGCAAAGGTAAATGCAAGTATAAATGCACTTTGGGTCGGTATATGATATGAATAGTAGAAGACAAGAAAGAATGCAACATCTAATATAATTGCCAATGAAATTGCTGCATTTTTAATGTAGTTTATTATTACATTTCTAGTGAGCCTATAAGCCTCCTCAATTGATCTGTTGCTTTTTAAGCAAAGTTGATTGGCTAATGCAGTTGAGGCCCCCAAATCTGACAAGCTAAAAAACTGTGCAAGTGCTGATAATGAAACCCAATAACCAAATCCTTCAGCCCCCCAGTTGGCAACAGCAACCGTAGGGCCCGCTAAAGTGGAAATAATGGTGATTATTTGACCATAGCTATGAGCTGAAAATGTACGAATAACGCGAGAAATATTCACAGATAATTTATCTTTATAGGCAATTAAATCTTAAAACTGCCGGTTTAGGCTAAAAGACACGGGAAGATATTTAATCCCATTGATTGGGTTATTGGTTTTTGTTGCATTTTAGGTTTATTTTTAATTTAAAAAACAATCTTTAATCATTTGTAATAGTCTGATGTTTTTTTGGAGGTAAAACTAATGGCGTGGTATTTTTGCCGTTTAGGCACTATTTAGCTTCCTGGGGATATACCGATATGAAATTTCTGTCATCATCACCAATAGTAAAAGCATGCCTGTCATATTGATATTAAATGATCTAGGGAAAGTCATTAATGCTATTAAATAACTAATTAAGTATCCCAAGTTATTCCAGCGATTTCCTTTTATTGCAGAGCGTATAGATGTGTAAAAAAGATAAAGCATACCCATGAATGTGAAAAGCCCACTTTCAACTAAGGTTAATAAAAATCCATTGTGAACAAAAGAATAAGCTCCAAATCCTTTGCCAAAAACCGGCGACTCAGAAAATCCCTGCCATGCTTTCTCATAACCTACGGTGCGACCTGACATGCCTGAATTGAGACCACGATATTTGTCGTTGCCACGCATTACATCGTTCATTAGAAAATCCGTAATTTTATTTAGCAAACTTACTTCGGAAAGAATGCTCCATATTATGACTATGAGGAACCCCAAAAAAAGTATCTCTAATAAATGTAAGATATTCTTTTGGGTTAGTGGATAAAACCAGCCACTTGCAAAAAATAAAGCGGGTAAGAATGCTACTAAGGATCCCCGGGATTGAACAGTTATCATAAAATAAAGAGATAAAGCTAGCGGCACAAATCGTATTAAAGCGCTTTTCCATGTAAACGTGCACCATGCAAGCCCTAGTGACATCATTCCCCACCAATTAGGTTGCATCCCATAAGGTTCCCAGCGGCCCCAGACATAGGCATTGGCATGACGCTGTGTTAAGGCGACATAAATAAATATTGGGAATAGCAAAAATGTCAGTTGCCGCATCACAAGATTAGGAAGATCATGCTCTGGACGGCTTCCAAATAGTGATGCCAGAAAAAAGGCAAAAAATATATTCATCAACTTTATAATGCTTCGAAAATGATCTGTATTCTCGTCGATGCCAAAAATATATGAAAAGAACAATGGGGTAAGATATAGAAGAGCAATTCTATAAGTTTTAAGTGCAACATTGATATTTGCCAAGCTACTGGCTAGGCAATATATGGCGGGGACAATAAGCGCTAAAAAACAAAACTCAATAGCGCTATCCGATTGATAGCGCACGTAAGAAATAAAAGTTCCTGCAAGACAAATAGCTATTAAAAAGGCTGCACGTGATAAGCTTTTTTGAATCTTTGCTGAATTATTTGTGATTTTGTCATCACTTTTGTAAATTCTTGTATTATTCTTTATCATTCTTGAAATCTTTTTAAAACTTTCATTAGTTCTACTTTGTCAGATTACATAATCACAATTTTCAAATATCGTCATTCCGGCATGGATTGCCGGAATCCAGGCTCCATGGATGGATTTAAGCCTNNCTGGATACCCGCTTCCAGGCGAGTATGACGTGCTTGTGCATAATCTGACAAAGTAGAATTAGGTCAATATTATTATGGTGAAAATCATTATTTTTAGGAGCCAATCTTTTTATGTACTAATCGCATCATAAGTTTTCGCACTGGCTCCTATATGTACTTTTCCTCATAAAGGTATAGGGTAATCGAGAAAAGTTTTTTCACCAGTTCTATTTTTTGCTGGATAGACAGCATGATCGAAAGAATGAGGGTTTCCATATCAAGTTTGCTTTTAATTGGATGCTTATCTACTTCAGTCTTAGCACGATTCAAAAACTGTTCATCTGGATTAATCCCAAGTGGCTCAGGTGCCGACAGATGGAGCTTTTCGACAAAATGACAGCACGTTCTTTTTGTAACTGGGTAGCCTGACTTTCCGAGAAGTAAAATACGTTTTGTGAGATTGCGTTTTGTGCAAGCATGGCTTCGCAGGGTAATTGTATTGCCAGAACCTGTTTGTAAAATCCACAAGCGACTAACGCAAGTCCCAATAAAACTGATTTATTGTTATGCATGGTTGATTT
>CXWL01029676.1_pt1 | contig 11398 bp, 6 predicted proteins | sample 590931 | NCBI WGS metagenome assembly CXWL01 (sample SAMEA3498368, study PRJEB10139) | groundwater metagenome | biome: water well; material: biofilm material | place: Germany | collected 2015-04-27 | reverse complement strand
TCTTGAAGCGCTTGTGGACCCAGAAGTACTGGTCCGGCATGGTCTCAATGTAACCCTGCAGACGCTGGTTCATGAGGGCCGTGTCGGCCACCACATCGTCTGTGGGAAAGTTGCTCCAGGCGGGCTTGATCTCGACCTCGTAACCGGTTCGCGTCATGCGAGTCAGCACCGGCACCACGGCAGCACGGCCGAGCTTGGTAAATCGCGACAGGGACGGCACCGTGGCAGCCATCACGCCACAAAACGGAACGAAGATCGACTCCTCGGGCCCGAAGTTCATGTCCGGCAACAGGTACAGGGGCTCGCCGGCACGCAGCGCCGCAACAATGGTCTTGACGCCCGCGATGCGACCAAACAGCCGCGCCCGGCTGAAGCGCTGGCGTCCAGCCAGAATCCACTGGTCCGCGATCTGGTTGGCCTGATTGGTGTAGATGGTGGTGAACGACCGAGGTACTTGCTGCGTCAGCGCGGTCCAACCGGCATCCAGCCCCATGAAATGCGGCGCGAAGATCACCACCGGCGCCCCGCCAGCCAGCGCATCCAGGGCGCCCGTGATCCGCAATCGGCGCAAGGTGACCTCGGGGCTGGCGTGCCATAGCCAGGCGCGATCCAGCCACGACTGTGCAAAGTGCACAAAAGTGCCAAGCGCCACGGCCCGTGTCTGCTGCTCGCTCCAGTCGGGAAAACACAGCCTGAGGTTGACCCACGTCACATGCCGCCGTGATCGGGCCAACAGGTAGAGCGTGTGCCCCAGCAGCCAACCCAGCCCGCGCAGCCACGACAGGGGTAGGCGGGCCAGCAGCGGCATGCACCAGACCCCCACGGAACTAAGCCATCGCCCCAACATGATCAAGCGTCCTGGCGCGGCTGCTTGTGCCGCGCGTAGGCCCAGAGGTACTGCTGGGGGCAGGCCAACACCAGTTGCTCCATCGCGGCGTTGATGCGGGTGGCGGCCAAGACGGCATCGGCCGGCAAGAGTTCGGGCATCGGCTGAACATGCACTGTGAAGCCACGCCCCCAGGACAAACGTTCACCCCAGGCCAGCAGCACCGTGGCGTCGGTTTGCCGCGCCAGACGCGCCGACAGCGTCATGGTGTAGGCCTCGCGCCCAAAAAAGGGCGCCCACACACCTAAACCCAGCGGCGGCACCTGGTCGGGCAACAAACCCAGCGATTGGCCGAGCTTCAGCGCCTTCACCATCTGTTTGACCCCGGCCATGGTGGTTGGCGCGGTGGCAAGGCCGGGCCGCGTACGGGCACTGCCAACCACCTCGCGCAACCAGGACTTGCGGGGTGGGCGATACAGGACCGTCAGGGGCTGGTGCGTCTGACCGTACCGTACCGCGTAGGCCTGTGCCGTCACTTCGAAGCAGCCCAGATGTGGCGTCAGGAACACCACCCCTTTGCCACGCAACAACGCAGCATCCACATGCTCGGCGCCCTGCCACCGCACCGGCACGGGCGAGCCCAGCCACAGGCGCGGCAACTCCGCAACCAGTTTGCCCGCCGCCGCGACAGCCGGTGCCCATTGGCGCCAAGCCAATCCGGCCTGGCGGGCGTTGGCCAGAAAGCGCTGCCGATAGACGCCCGAGCTCAAAAAGACCAGCCACCCCAAGGCGCCACCCAAGCCCTGCGCCAACCACAGTGGCAGTAAGGACAAGAACTTGAAGAGGGTCGTCATGGCTCGGATAAAATACGCGCGTCGCCGAGTTACGGAACTACTTGCAGGGCGACGAGCACGTTGGTCGACTCGAAGAGCCGCCATTGTGCCCTGTCCATCCGGACCCATCTGCTAAAGCGTTCGCTAAAAGCCCCAAAAGCCCAAGCAACGCGACTTGAACTTTTATGGAGCTTGAATTCAATGGCGAACGATTTCCTCTTTACTTCCGAGTCAGTCTCTGAAGGCCACCCCGACAAAGTCTCGGACCAAATTTCCGACGCCATCCTGGACGCCATCTTCAAGCAGGACCCGAAGTCCCGCGTGGCGGCCGAAACCCTGTGCAACACCGGCCTGGTGGTGCTGGCGGGCGAGATCACCACCAACGCGCATGTGGACTACATCCAGGTCGCCCGGGACACCATCAAGCGCATTGGCTACGACAACACCGAATACGGCATCGACTACAAGGGCTGCGCCGTGCTGGTGGCCTACGACAAACAAAGCAACGACATCGCGCAGGGCGTCGACCACGCCTCGGACGACTACCTCAACACCGGCGCCGGTGACCAAGGCCTGATGTTTGGCTACGCCTGCGACGAGACGCCCGAGTTAATGCCCGCGCCGATCTACTACGCACACCGACTGGTTGAACGGCAGGCGCAATTGCGCAAGGACGGTCGCATGCCGTTTCTGCGCCCAGACGCCAAGAGCCAGGTCACCATGCGTTATGTCAACGGCAAACCGCACAGCATCGACACCGTGGTGCTGTCAAGCCAGCACGCGCCCGAGATGAGCGACGGCACCAAGATGAAGCCCGCATTTATCGAGGCAGTGATCGAGGACATCATCAAGCCGGTGCTGCCCAAGGAGTGGCTGATCGACACCAAGTACCTGATCAACCCAACCGGCCGCTTTGTCATTGGCGGCCCGCAAGGCGACTGTGGCCTGACCGGACGCAAGATCATTGTCGACACCTATGGCGGCGCCTGCCCCCACGGTGGCGGCGCCTTCTCTGGCAAAGACCCAACCAAGGTCGACCGCTCGGCCGCCTACGCCGCACGCTACGTTGCCAAAAACATCGTGGCCGCCGGCTTGGCACGCCAGTGCCAGATCCAGGTGGCCTACGCGATTGGCGTGGCACACCCGATGAACGTGACGGTCTACACCGAAGGCACCGGCGTGATCTCCGACGAACAACTGACGGCCTTGATCAACGCCCACTTCGACCTGCGTCCCCGCGGCATCATCCAAATGCTGGACCTGCTGCGCCCGATCTATGAGAAGACCGCCGCCTATGGCCACTTCGGCCGCGAAGAACCCGAATTCACCTGGGAACGAACCGACAAGGCGGCTGCATTGCGTGCAGCGGCTGGCCTGTAGTCCTGCCCATCAAGGGCTGGGTTTTGCCGGCTCAGCCCAGTTGAGCACCGGCTTGCGTCCCAACGCATCCAGTTGCGGCGCCACTTTGGCCCTGTCACCAACGGCCACCACGATCAAACGCGCCGGGTCGAGGTGATCGCGCGCCGCCTGCCACGCACTGCCCGCGGTCACCGCTTTGAGTTTGGCCGGCAAACGTGTGATGTGATCGTCCGGCAAGCCAAGTGACCACGCACTCGCGTAACCATCGGCAATGGCATGGTTGGTGTCAAACTGCCCTGGCAGCGACAGCAGCAAGGCATTGCGCACGCGCCCGAGTTCGGCCCGACCCATCGGCCGCGCCCGAATTGAGTCAAACTCCTTGAACATGTCCGTCAATGCAGCGCCCGTCACATCCGACTGCACACTCCCCTGAAGCCCAAACAGACCGAACTCTCGCCCTTGGACATAACGCGACGACACGCCGTAGGTATAACCCTTGACCTCACGCAACTGGGTGTTGATACGCGAGGTAAACAGCCCACCCAGCGCCGCGTTCATTACCTCCAGCGCCTGCGCCGCAGGGCCGCCGGCCAAAGGCCCGCCGCCGACCACCACCAGAGCGGTCTGCGGCGCACCCGTCTTGTCGACCAACACCACTTTGGCGTCGGTACCCCGCGCTGGCGCTGCGATCGCCTTGGGACCGAGCGCATCCGGCTTTTTCCAAGCACCGAACAGCCGTTCGGCAAGCGGACGCAACTCGGCCTCGGTCATGTCGCCTGCCACCACCAAGGCGGTTTGATCGGGCCGGTAGTGGTTTTGCCAGAATGACAACAGTGCCGCCCGGTCGGTGTTTTGAATCGAGGTTTCGGTGCCCAACGCACTTGCGCCCAGCGGATGCGCGTCGCCATAAAAGGCCTGATTAGCCACCATCGCGGCAAGCCGCGCCGCGTTTTCACGCTGCTGCAACAGCGCGGCCAGCCGGGCTTTCTTGACGCGTTCAATCTCCAGCGGGTCGAAGACAGGATTCAGCGCCACATCGGCCAACAAGGCCAGCGCCGACGCAAAAGCCGACTTCAAGCTACTGAGTTGCACCCGCGTCTCTTCGCTACCCGACACGCTGTGCAGGCTCGCGCCCAAGTCAGCCGCCTGGGTCGCCAGCGCCAGGGCCGACCGAGTTTGTGTACCTTCTTGCAGCATCGCGGCGGTGAATCCGGCCAAGCCAGCCTGCCGGGGTGGGTTGGCACCCTGGCCCACGCGCAACACCAGCTCGGCACTCACCAAGGGCACGCCCGGTTTGGGGCTGTGCAACACCGTCAGGCCGTTGGCCAGGGTGAAGCGTTTGACCCCCGGCAGCGTCATACTGGCCAGCGGGCGTGCGCCGGGTTGGCGCGAACGCCATGCCTGCTCGACGTTGATGGACTCACGCTCTCCCACCACCGCCGTCAACGGGGCCGGCGGCGTGGGCACCTCGGGCGCCAACACCTTTGCCCCCGGTGTAGCGTGCACCACCACCCGCGCGCTCTGGCGCAACTGCTCTGCCGCGGTGGCCTGCACCTGCTCCGGGGTCAACCGGCGATAACGGTCCAGGTCCTTGTCGATAAAGCCCGCGTCACCCGCCATCAAGCGATAGTGGTTCATCAGGTCGGCCAATGTTCCGACTTTTTCCAGACGGCCAAACAACTGCGTCTCAAACATGGCGCGCGCACGCTTGAGGTCGTCGTCGGACGGCGCCTGGCGCGCCAACTGCGCCAGCTCCTGGTCCACCACACGTTCAATGTCGTCCAAAGACTGGCCTGGGCGCGCCACCACCTCGATGCTGAACACCGAGCCCAGCGACATCGAGTCTTGCACCACCGCCACCGACTGCGCCACCTGAAGCTCGTAAACCAAGCGTTGGTACAGGCGACTCGATTTCCCGCCACCAAGCAGGTTGGCCACCACGTCCAGCTCGGCATCACCGGCCTGGTATTGCGCTGGTGTGTGCCAGGCCATCGTCAAGCGCGGCAACTCAACTTGATCGGTCACCAGCAAGCGGCGCTCAGTCGTGATGCGCGGCTGCGCGGCCACCACCGGCGGGACCGCTGGCCCGGCCTTGAGCGAGCCAAAGTACTTGTGCACCAGCCGCTTGGCATCGGCCGCGACAAAGTCGCCGGCCAGCACCAGCGTGGCATTGTTCGGCCGGTAATAGGTCTTGGCAAACGCCTTGACATCGGCCAGCTTGATCGACTGGATGTCGGCGTGTGACCCAATCACCACCGCCCGGTAGGGGTGGTCTTGCGGGAACAGCGCCTCATACAGCGCCTCTTCCACGATGCCATAGGGGCGGTTCTCGGTGGTCTGTCGGCGCTCGTTGCGCACCACGTCCTGTTGATTGGCCAGCGACACCGCATCGACCTGGTCAATCATGTAGCCCAGCATGTCCGACTTGATCCACAAGCCCAACTCAAGCTGGTTCGACGGCAGCGTGAAGTAGTAGTTGGTGCGGTCNNGCCTCGCCACGGGGAATGTGCTTGCTGCCGGCAAACATCAGGTGTTCAAACAAGTGCGCAAAACCGGTCTGCCCCTTGGCCTCGTTGCGCGGCCCGGCATGCACCCACAGGTTGAAGGCCACCAGCGGCAAACGATGGTCCTCAACCAGAATCACTTCAAAGCCGTTGGCCAGCCGCACGGTTTCATGGCGCACGGCAATGCGCTCGCCCTGGGTCACCACGGCACCCGTCGCGCGCGGCGCCTCAATCGCCCCGGCGGGCGCGAACTGCGACAACCCCGCCCAGAGCAGGGCGACATAAATTGACTTGCATCGCGACACGGTTTGGTCCTTCCAGTTGAGGGTTGCCCGACCCATCAAGGAGTCGGCAAAGCATGAAGTATCCTCGAACGAAGTCAACCAATCCTTTGCTTGAGGCCAATCACCCATGACTGAATCCGAACTCAGTGCGCCCCTGTATCCACCCACCGAACCCCTTCGCAGCGGCATGCTCGCGGTGGACGCGGTTCACACGCTCTATTGGGAAGAGTGTGGCAATCCCGACGGCGTGCCGGTGCTGTTTCTGCACGGCGGCCCGGGCGCCGGCCTGTCGCCCAAGCACCGCCAGTTCTTCGACCCCAGCCACTACCGCATCGTGCTGTTCGACCAGCGCGGCGCCGGGCAATCCACCCCCTTGGGCGAATACCGCAACAACACCACGCCCCTGCTGATCTCGGACATCGAAACCCTGCGCTCGATGCTAGGCATCCAGCGCTGGCTGGTGTTTGGCGGCTCGTGGGGCTCCACGCTGGCGCTGGCCTACGGGCAGGCGCACCCCGAGCGTTGCAGCGGCTTTGTATTGCGCGGCATCTTCTTGTGCACGCCGCCTGAGATTGACTGGTTTCTGAACGGCATCAAATGGTTCTTCCCGAAAGAACATGCGCGCTTTGTCGAAGCCATTCCACCGAGCGAACGCGGCGACTTGTTGGCCGCCTACGCCAAGCGCCTGTTCAGCGACGACCCGGCCCTCAACGCTCAGGCGGCGCGCACCTGGAGCCACTACGAGGGCAGTTGTCTGCACCTGCTGCCGCACCCAGACGTGGCGCTGGAGTTTGCCTCCGAAGCCGTGGGTCTGGGTGTTGGCCGACTGGAGGCGCACTATTTCCTGAACCAGGGTTTTCTCGGCGATGACCAACTCATCTGCAATGTGCACCGCATCCAACACTTGCCCGCCGTCATCATCCAGGGCCGCTACGACGTGGTGTGCCCGCCCGCGTCAGCGTTCCGCCTGAAGGAAGCCTGGCCACAAGCCGCATTCCACATGATCGAGGACGCCGGTCACGCGGCCTTCGAGCCGGGCATCGCGGCGGCGCTGGTGGCGGCGACGGATCAGTTTAGGGACTCGGGGCGGTTTGACTGAAGGCCACGGCTCCAACAGCGCTCATAGCATTCAATTTACCGAGATTTCACTTTCAATTGGTCATGTCCAGGGCTTGGTGCTGTTTGACCACGACCGAATCACGCCGTTCGACAAGAACTTATACGCCGCGCCGGTGTCGTTGTTGTGGCAGGCGGCCACTGGCCTGCCCACCACGTAGTGAAAGCGAGTGCGGCCCCAATGGCGCCCGGTGTCGGCAACCGAAACCACCGTGATCGCAGTCGTGCGGGCTCGTCACATAGTCGGCGCTCTATCCCGCTCACGCCGGGAACCCCGGCGACAAGAGCTCGACGGCTCGTGCTCGACCTGTCCCCGCTTTAGCGGGGAATCAGACGCGTCGCTTGCTCAGGCGTTGGGCTGTCTGGTTGTGGTGATTTGGTCCGGCGTCAAGGTCAACGAGGCCAGCGTTTCGCCCTGTGCATTGCAAAACTCAACCTCATAGGCCAGATTCGGCTCGGTGTACGACTCCACCACTACGCCCAATGCACCTGCATCCAAGCCCGCGTGCGGCTGCGCCGCGATCAGTCGCACAGTTCCAAAGAGTTCGATCATCGACTTCGCCTTTCTCGCTCACGTAGGCGGACATCAGTCGGCGGAAACCTCCTTCCACCCGCACAGTCCAGCCGGTCCGCACGATAGCACTGCTGGGGCATAGGGCCTATCCCAGCTTACGCGGGGGAACCTGCGGCATGTTCGCTTGCATCGCTGCCGGGCGACGCAAAACATCCTCAAACTGGTGCCGACAGTCTTCCGGTTTCAATCCACGCCCGGCATCACTGCCGGGCGACGCCTTTTCCCACCACCGGCCGAGCCGCCGTAAAACAGTTTCAATCCACTCCCGGCATCACTGCCGGGCGACGCGGGGCGGCGCGAAGTGGTGGAGCTGATGGTGGCCGTTTCAATCCACGCCCGGCATCACTGCCGGGCGACGCGCGGTGACGTTGCTGTGATGCACCAGCACGGGCGGTTTCAATCCACGCCCGGCATCACTGCCGGGCGACGCTTGGGCCGGCGGTGCGGTAATACTGCCCAATGCGGTTTCAATCCACGCCCGGCATCACTGCCGGGCGACGCATGATCATCGGCACCGGCATCGTCTTCCTGGCCAAGTTTCAATCCACGCCCGGCATCACTGCCGGGCGACGCTGGCGCACCATCCTCTGCCAACGTCGGCACCGACGTTTCAATCCACGCCCGGCATCACTGCCGGGCGACGCCCTGCAAGTTTGTTTCCACGTGCAGGCCTGACACGTTTCAATCCACGCCCGGCATCACTGCCGGGCGACGCTGTACGGCTTGTCGCTCACTGTTTGCCACATTTGGTTTCAATCCACGCCCGGCATCACTGCCGGGCGACGCGCCAGTTCGAGCCGCCGTACTCGAAGACCTGAATGTTTCAATCCACGCCCGGCATCACTGCCGGGCGACGCTATCGCGAACCGGCTACGCCGGTGTGAAGAGATGTTTCAATCCACGCCCGGCATCACTGCCGGGCGACGCTCTCCACCGCTTGCATGGCGAGTGCCGCCACGTGGTTTCAATCCACGCCCGGCATCACTGCCGGGCGACGCACCAAAGGACACCGCAGCGAGCTGAAGCGAATCCGTTTCAATCCACGCCCGGCATCACTGCCGGGCGACGCGCGGTCGGCCAGCGCAGCCTTGCGCGCAGCACTGTCGTTTCAATCCACGCCCGGCATCACTGCCGGGCGACGCCGTTGTCCATCGCCAGTTGGCGCGTGATCTTGATGTTTCAATCCACGCCCGGCATCACTGCCGGGCGACGCGTTGGGGTAGGCCAAAAGAACGTTGCTCATACGGGGTTTCAATCCACGCCCGGCATCACTGCCGGGCGACGCTTGGCGCCCAGCTCGGTGGTGTTCATCGTGTTGATGTTTCAATCCACGCCCGGCATCACTGCCGGGCGACGCTTGGTGGCCGTGCTGTTGACGGCGCCATTATTCAGTTTCAATCCACGCCCGGCATCACTGCCGGGCGACGCCACGGCTGATCGTGGTGCTGCACTGGGTGGAACTCGTTTCAATCCACGCCCGGCATCACTGCCGGGCGACGCATCCCACGAGGGGAGACCAACCCGCCGTTTGTGAGTTTCAATCCACGCCCGGCATCACTGCCGGGCGACGCGCGATGCTCCGGCGACTTGCGCAGGCCCTTCACTGTTTCAATCCACGCCCGGCATCACTGCCGGGCGACGCGAGAGCGGCGCTGGCGCGGGCAGACTCCCTCGTAAGTTTCAATCCACGCCCGGCATCACTGCCGGGCGACGCTCCGCTGTGCCAGGGCTTGGTGTCGCTGATAAGTGGTTTCAATCCACGCCCGGCATCACTGCCGGGCGACGCGACGCGCTTTCTAGACATTGCGAAGGCTTTCGAATGTTTCAATCCACGCCCGGCATCACTGCCGGGCGACGCCATCCTGCCCGGTCTCGCCGATGGTGTCGTGGATGTTTCAATCCACGCCCGGCATCACTGCCGGGCGACGCCGTGCTCTACCTTCATGTGCTCGATCACCTCGTAGTGTTTCAATCCACGCCCGGCATCACTGCCGGGCGACGCCTCGGCACCCCGAGCTTGGCGAGCGCGTCTAATCGTTTCAATCCACGCCCGGCATCACTGCCGGGCGACGCCGACTTGCGCCGCGCCTGCCCTGCCGCATTCGCAGTTTCAATCCACGCCCGGCATCACTGCCGGGCGACGTTCCTTGTTCATGGTCTTGAGCGCGTCAGTCAGTGCGTTTCAATCCACGCCCGGCATCACTGCCGGGCGACGCCAAGCTGCGTCAGTGAATTGCGCGACTGCAACATGGTTTCAATCCACGCCCGGCATCACTGCCGGGCGACGCTTGACCGAGCCATCCCATTGAGACAGTTCATAGAGGTTTCAATCCACGCCCGGCATCACTGCCGGGCGACGCCCGTCACCGGCAACGGCCTCAAGCTCATCTGAAGGTTTCAATCCACGCCCGGCATCACTGCCGGGCGACGCGCTGTTCACGACTGCGCCCGCCAGGGACACACATGTTTCAATCCACGCCCGGCATCACTGCCGGGCGACGCCCTGGTGTGCTCGAACGGTCTGGTCGTGGGCAATGTTTCAATCCACGCCCGGCATCACTGCCGGGCGACGCTTAGACCGGCCGCTCAATGGTTCACCCTTCTCAAGGTTTCAATCCACGCCCGGCATCACTGCCGGGCGACGCCTGAAAAGGCTAAACAGGTGGCATCTACAGCCCAGTTTCAATCCACGCCCGGCATCACTGCCGGGCGACGCTTTTGTAGGCATAAGACTTGTTGAGTTCGGCAAAGTTTCAATCCACGCCCGGCATCACTGCCGGGCGACGCCAGTAGGGTCGCCGACCATGTACGCGCCCAACAAGTTTCAATCCACGCCCGGCATCACTGCCGGGCGACGCTCTCACGCGGCACGGCTTACACCACGGGCGACGTGTTTCAATCCACGCCCGGCATCACTGCCGGGCGACGCCCGCGTCGTCCATGATCGGCAAATCTGCCGTTACGTTTCAATCCACGCCCGGCATCACTGCCGGGCGACGCGCCAGCGGTGGCGGGACGACTCCTAGCATCGTTGGTTTCAATCCACGCCCGGCATCACTGCCGGGCGACGCTTCCGAGCGCGGTACGCCAGATAGCACACCAGCAGGTTTCAATCCACGCCCGGCATCACTGCCGGGCGACGCGAAACCACAACGGAGCAACCATGAGCAAACTAAGCGTTTCAATCCACGCCCGGCATCACTGCCGGGCGACGCATTGGTTGATTGGTTGATTGGTTGATTGGTTAGTTGTTTCAATCCACGCCCGGCATCACTGCCGGGCGACGCCCCGTGGTGGCGTTTGCCGGAAGCAGTTAAAACCGTTTCAATCCACGCCCGGCATCACTGCCGGGCGACGCCAGCGCAAGCCAACGCAGTCCGCCGGCTAATCTGTTTCAATCCACGCCCGGCATCACTGCCGGGCGACGCGTTTGAACCCGACGAATAACCCGGCGATCAACCCGTTTCAATCCACGCCCGGCATCACTGCCGGGCGACGCCGGCCAGGGACTGCATATCAGGCGTAACCAGAAATGTTTCAATCCACGCCCGGCATCACTGCCGGGCGACGCAAGCGGACCTCGTACATCCCTTCGGAGTACTGACGTTTCAATCCACGCCCGGCATCACTGCCGGGCGACGCTTGTGACATGCAGCAAAGAGTGCAGTAGTAATAGTTTCAATCCACGCCCGGCATCACTGCCGGGCGACGCAACCACATGGCCCTTCGGGGCCTTTTTTTACAAGGTTTCAATCCACGCCCGGCATCACTGCCGGGCGACGCTTCACGACGCCGGGCATTACACGCCAGAGCAAAGTTTCAATCCACGCCCGGCATCACTGCCGGGCGACGCTACGGCCCGAAGGATAGGGGCCTTGGATTGTAAGGTTTCAATCCACGCC
>CXWL01108708.1_pt1 | contig 11399 bp, 13 predicted proteins | sample 590931 | NCBI WGS metagenome assembly CXWL01 (sample SAMEA3498368, study PRJEB10139) | groundwater metagenome | biome: water well; material: biofilm material | place: Germany | collected 2015-04-27 | reverse complement strand
GGCGCCGAAGGCATCGTCGTCAAACTGCGCCGCGCGCACGCGATCGGCCCGCTGGCCCAGCTCGACCTCGAGCGCGCCGACAACGCGGAACTGATCGAAGCGGTGATCCCGAACGAGCGCTATCGCGAGCTGCAGCTCAAGGACGGCGAGACGCTGGTGGTGCGTCCGCGCCGCATGCAGGTGTTTGTCGACCAGGGAGCTGCGATATGAACTTCCAGCAGTTGCGCTCGATTCGCGAGGCGGCGCGCCGCAATTTCAACCTGACCGAAGTGGCGAACGCGCTGTTCACGTCGCAGCCTGGCGTCAGCCGGCAGATTCGCGAACTCGAAGACGAGCTTGGGGTGGTCATCTTCGAACGCAATGGCAAGCGGCTGACCGGTCTGACCGATCCCGGCAAGGGCATCCTCAAGATCGTCGACCGCCTGCTGGTCGAAGCGGAAAACCTGCAGCAGGCCAGCATGGAATACGCGGGGCAGAAGAGCGGCACGCTGACCGTGGCCGCCACCCACACGCAGGCGCGTTACGCATTGCCGAAGGTGGTGCAATCGTTCCGCGCCGATTTCCCCGACGTGCGCATCGCGCTCCAGCAAAGCGCGCCCGACCACATCGCCGAATGGGTATTGTCGGGCAAGGCCGATATCGGCATCGCCACCGAAGGCCTGTCGCAGTTTCCCGACCTGGTATCGTTCCCATGCTATCGCTGGAGCCACCTGGTCGTGGTGCCGGACGGCCATCCGCTGCTGGCGCAATCGCCGATCCGCCTCGAAGACCTGGCGCAGTACCCGCTGATCACCTACGACGTCGGCTTCACCGGCCGCGGCCACATCGACGCCGCATTCGCGCAGGCCGGCGTCAAGACCGACATCGTGCTCACCGCGATGGATTCGGACGTCATCAAGCAGTACGTGTCGCTGGGGCTGGGAGTAGGGCTGGTGGCGTCGATGGCGTTCGACCATGGCCGCGACAAGGGACTGCGCGCGGTGGAAGCGTCGCACCTGTTCGCGCAAAACGTCACGCGCCTCGCGGTGCGCCGCGGCGCCTACCTGCGCTCCTACGCCTACCAGTTCATCGAGCAGTTCGCGCCCGCGCTCACACGCGCCGAAGTCGACCGCGCATTGAATACGGACGTCCCGCTGGGGTAAAGTCTGCGCTGGGGTAAGGTCTGATATTCGGACATTTGGCTCTTCAAATGTTCGAATGTCAGACCTGACCCCAGCTTTCGCTACTGCCCGGGATTCGGAATGCGCGCGTGGATCGCGTCGATCGCCGCGATCACGTGCGCCGGCAGCACGGTATCGACCGCATCGATGTTCTCCTTCAGCTGCTCCAGCGTGGTCGCGCCGATGATGGTCGAGGCGACGAACCAGCGCGAATAGCACCAGGCCAGCGCCATCTGCGCCGGCGTCATGCCGTTCTCGCGCGCCAGTTCCGCGTAGTCCTTCACCGCCGCCAGCACCGTCGGCCGCAAATAGCGCGGACTCCAGGTCGGCGGAAAAATCGTCAGCCGTCCACTGGCCTTCGGATTGTCGAGGTACTTCGCGCTCAGCTGCCCGAACGCCAGCGGGCTATACGCCAGCAGCCCCACATTCTCGCGGTAGCAGGTCTCGTCGAGCAGGCTCGTTTCGAAGCCGCGCGCCGTCAGGTTGTACAGGTTCTGGATGGTGGCGATGCGCGGCAGGCCCTTCATCTCGGCCTGCTTGGTGAACTCGCACACGCCCCACGCGCTCTCGTTCGACACGCCGATGTGGCCGATCTTGCCGGCGTCGATCAGCTTGCCCAGCGCTTCCAGCGTATCTTCGATCGCCACGCAGCTGCGTTCCTTCTCCGGCTCGAACGCGGTGGCGCCGAAGATCGGCACGTTGCGGCTCGGCCAGTGCAGCTGGTACAGGTCGATATGGTCAGTCTGCAGGCGCTGCAGGCTGGTCTCCACCGCCGCGCGGATGCTCGCCGCGTCGAGGTTGTGGGTTCCGCCGCGCACCCAGTGCAGCGCCGGATTCGGGCCGGCCACCTTGGTCGCCAGCACCACGTCGCCGCGCCTGCCGGTCTTCTTCAGCCACGAGCCAATGAAGCGCTCGGTCGAGCCCTGCGTCTCGGCGCGCGGCATCACCGGATACATCTCCGCCGTGTCGATGAAATTGATGCCGCGTTCGAGCGCGTAATCGAGCTGGCTGTGCGCGTCCGCTTCGGTGTTCTGTTCGCCGAAGGTCATCGTCCCGAGGCACACTTTCGAAACGCGCAGCGGGCTCGATCCGAGCAGGGTGGTTTTCATGGAGGCTTCCTTATTGTTTGATGGCGCGGGCGCATTCGCGCACCAGCGCCGGGCCTGCGTAAATCAGGCCGGTGTACAGCTGCACCAGCGAGGCGCCGGCATCCATCTTGGCCTTGGCGTCGGCGCCGCTCATGATGCCGCCCACGCCGATGATCGGCAGTTCGTCGCCAAGTTCGTAGTGCAGCGCGCGGATCACGATGTTCGACAGCTCGAACACCGGCTTGCCCGACAGGCCGCCAGCTTCGGCGCCGTGTGGCATGCCTTCGACCGCGGTGCGCGACAGCGTGGTGTTGGTGGCGATGACGCCGTCGATCTTGTGGCGCACCAGCGCGCCGGCGATGTTCTTGATCTGCTCCGAATCGATGTCCGGCGCGATTTTCAGCGTGATCGGCACATAGCGCTTGTGCTGGTCGGCCAGGCGCGACTGCGCGTCCTTCAGTTGCGACAGCAGCGCATCGAGTTCGGACGCGCCCTGCAGCTGGCGCAGGTTCTTGGTGTTCGGCGACGAGATGTTGACCGTCACGTAGCTGGCGTACGGATACACCTTCTCAAGGCAGTGAAGGTAGTCGTCGGCGGCGCGCTCGATCGGCGTGTCGGCGTTCTTGCCGATGTTCAGGCCCAGCACGCCTTCCTTGTTCTGATAAAACTTCGAAGCCTGCACGTTGGCGACAAACGCGTCGACGCCGCCATTGTTGAAGCCCATGCGGTTGATGATCGCCTTCGCTTCCGGCAGGCGGAACATGCGCGGCTTCGGATTGCCGGCCTGGGCGCGCGGCGTGACGGTGCCCACTTCGATCGAGCCGAAACCGAGCGCGGCGAGGCCGTCGATATAGGCGCCGTCCTTGTCGAGCCCCGCGGCGAGGCCGACCGGGTTCGGGAAAGTGATCCCCATTACCGTGCGCGGGTCGCGCTCCGGCTTGGCGAGCGCGCGCGTCAGGCCCAGCGCGGCGGCGCGGCGCAGGGCGGGCAGGGTCAGGTTGTGGGCCGTTTCCGGATCGAGCGTGAACAGCAGGGGGCGGGTCAGGGCGTACAGCAGTTTTTCGGACATGGGGGATGGGGGTTGTGCGGACCCCTCATTTTACCTGCTGCTCGAGCAGGCCCCAAGCGCCATTGATACGCGCCTCGAGCGGGCGGAAGTTGGTCTTGTACGCCATCTTCGGGCTTTGCGCGATCCAGTAGCCCAGATACACGTACGGCAGCCCGAGGTCGTGGGCCTGGGCGATCTGCCACAGCACGTTGTAGGTGCCGAACGAGGCGCCCGCCACGTCCGGGTCGAAGAAGGTGTACACCGACGACAGGCCGTCCGACAGCACGTCGATGATCGACACCATGCGCAAGGTGCCGTCCGGCTCGCGGAACTCGACCAGCCGGGTGTTGACGCGGCTTTGCAGCAGGAACTGGGCGTACTGGTCGCGGCTGTCCTGGTCCATGCCGCCGCCGACGTGGCGCGTGCTCTGGTAGCGCAGGTAAAGCGCGTAATGCTCGTCCGAGAAGCCGAGGTGGGCGACGATCGCGGCCAGCCCGGCGTGGCGGGCGGCGGCGCGGCGCTGGCCGCGGCTCGGCGCGAACTCGCCGGTGCGCACCCGCACCGGGATGCAGGCCTGGCAACCGTCGCAATACGGCCGGTAGGTGAAGATGCCGCTGCGCCGGAAGCCGCTCTTGACCAGTTCCGAATAGACGTCGGCGTTGATCAAGTGCGAGGGCGTGGCCACTTGCGAGCGCGCCTGGCGGGCGTCGAGGTAGCTGCACGGGTAGGGCGCCGTGGTGTAGAACTGCAGCGTTGAGAATGGCAGGTCGTTAAGGTGCGTCATGCGATGCTCTCGTTACGACGGATTCGGACTGGTTTCTTCTATTCTATCGAAACTTTGGCTTTCCTACCGGGCCGCTGTCAAAGGCGAAATCGGCTCCCAGCGGGTGATCGGCGGCTGGCCGATGGCGCCGCGCACGTGCTCGAGGAAGGTGGCGCGCGAAATCGGCGCGCCACCGAGCGAGGCGAGGTGTTCGGTTTCCTGCTGACAGTCGATCATGCTGACGCCGTGGCTGCGCAGGAAGGCGACCAGATAGGCCAGCGCGATCTTCGAACCGTCGGTGACGCGGGCGAACATCGATTCGCCGTAGAACATGTGGCCGATGCAGACGCCGTAGGCGCCACCGACCAGCTCGTCATCGAGCCACAGCTCGGACGAATGGGCATACCCCATCGCGTGCAGGCCGGTGTAGCCGGCAATGATGTCCTTCGAAATCCAGGTGCCGGGGCCGTCGCGGCGCGGCGCGGCGCAGGCGCGCATCACCGCTTCGAAATTGCTGTCGAAGCGCACCTGCCAGCGCCCGCCCTCGGCCATGCTGCGCTCGACCCGGCGCAAGGTCTTGCGCAGGCTGTCGCTGATCTTGAACTGGTCGGTCATCAGCACCATGCGCGGGTCGGTGCTCCACCAGAGGATCGGCTGGCCCTCGGAAAACCACGGGAAGATGCCATGCTGGTAGGCGATCAGCAGGCGCTGCGGCGACAGGTCGGCGCCGGCCGCCAGCAGCCCGGGCGCGTCGTTTGTCAGCGCGTGCGAGACGTCGGGAAACGGCGTATTCGATTCGAGCCAGGGGATCATGGATCAGTCAGGGTCGCCGGCGGTGCGCATCGGACGCACGATGTCATGGCTGTGGAATCCATAACTGCCGCCCTCACGCATTTTGACGCGATCGGCAAAAAACAGTTCCAGCGTCTTGCGGATGGTGGGGAAGGCGAGCTCGTCCCACGGTATCTCGCGCTCGCTGAACAGGCGCACGTCGAGGCTTTCGATGCCGGCGGCAAAGTCGAGGTCGCGCAGGCGCGCCAGGTAGAACAGGTGCACCTGATGAACATGGGCAATGTTAAGCAGGGTGTACAGCGGCCCCAGCTCGATGTTGGCGCCCGCTTCCTCCTCGGTTTCGCGGATTGCCGCCTCGGCGGTGGTCTCGTTGTTTTCCATGAAGCCGGCCGGCAAGGTCCAGTAGCCGTAGCGCGGCTCGATCGCCCGTTTGCACAGCAGCACTTGCAGCTCGCCATCTTTTTCCCAGACCGGCAGCGAGCCGATCACCAGCTTCGGGTTCTGGTAATGGATGGCGTCGCATTGCGCGCAGACATAGCGCGGCCGGTTGTCGCCCTCGGGAATAGCCAGTGCGACGGGGTTGGCGCACTCGGAACAGAATTTCATAGGTAGCCGAGAAAATAGTATTTCGCTTACTTTACACCGATTGGGCCGGGCGCGCCGGAAGCGGAAGTCGGCAAATAAGGCCAAACACCGGATTTCGGATGCTGCTATCGCACAATCACTATGGATTGATATTGCCTAAAGTGGCAAAGCGCCGTATAATCACTGCATACAGACGCGGGGTGGAGCAGTCTGGCAGCTCGTCGGGCTCATAACCCGAAGGTCACAGGTTCAAATCCTGTCCCCGCAACCAGATTCAAAGAAAAGCCGCTAGTTTCGAAAGGAACTAGCGGCTTTTCTGTTTGCGCGTTTTCATTTGCGTGGGGCAAGCGTACGAACCCTCGATGTGCGTCAAGTTCGCCGCAGGCAGCCGCGACATTGGTGCGCCGGCGCGGTCGAACTGGTGGCGATCCGGCATGCGGGAGCGCCACACGACAGGAGCGGCGAAACGATGAGTACTGTGGACGAAATCAATGATTCGTGGGGATGGGTGGGGCTCACCGCTGTCGAAGTGCTGGGAGAAAACGACTTCGGCAACCTGATCATCCGGGACGAGGACGGCAAGTACTGGCGTCTGTGCCCGCAGGAATTGTGCTGCGAGCCGGTGGCCGGCGACCGCGACGAGTTCGACAAACTTTCCTATAACCAGCAGTTTCTCAACGGCTGGTACATGACCGAGCTGGTGACCCTGGCGCGCGAAAAGCTCGGGCCGCTGGCGAGCGGGCGCAAATACTGCATGATGGTGCCGACTGCGATGGGCGGAAAGGTCGGCGGCGACAATCTCGCCACGGCGCCGCTGCTGGACCTGATCCGCTTCAGCGGCGAGGGCGCGCGCCACATGGAGGGCTACTCCTGAATCAATCCTCCGGTTTCGGATGCAGGCTGGCCCACAGGTGCGCGGCCGCCATGGTTCGGTGCGGCTTGTAGCGCTCGAGCAGCGCTTCGGTGCGCGCCATGTCCGGCTTGGCGTCTTCGCCCAGCAAGTGCTGCAGGGCGGCGCGGATCGCCACGTCGCCGTGCAGCGAGCAATCGGCGTAGCCGTAGCCGCGCAGCAGCGCATAGTTGACGGTCCACGGGCCGATGCCCTTGACCGCCAGCAGCGCGGCGCTGGCGCGCGCGATGTCGTCGCCGCGCGTCAGGGTCAGTTCGCCGGCATCGACCATGCGCGCCAGGCGCAGCAGGGTGTCGGCCTTCGAGCGCGAAAATTTGCGCGACGTCAGGTCGGCTGCATCGAGCGCGGCGACCTCGCGCGCCTCGGGATAGCACCACATGCCGCTGCTGTGCTGCCGGCCCGCCTGCAGGATAAAGGTGCGGCGCAGCGCGATCGCAAACGTCAGGTTGATCTGCTGGCCGATGATGGCCCACGTCAGCGCCTCGAAGATCGTCGCCGACTGCACGATGCGCAGGCCGGGACTGCGCCGCGCGATCGCGCCGATCAGCGCGTCGTCGCCGGCCAGCGCCATGAACGGCGCCGGGTCGATGCGCAGGCCGAGGATGTTGAGCAGGGCTTCGTCGACCATGCCGGCGGTTGTCGCCGTCGGCGCGCCATCGGGCCGCACCTCGCACAGCGCCGCCGCCGGCGTCAGCGTCACGTCCAGCAGCACCGCCACGCCGTCCAGCAGCACGCCCTTGCGGATGCGGTTTTCCGTGACCTGCTCGGCCACGCCTTCGGCATCGCGGCTGTGGAACGCCAGGACGTCGGCGCTTTGGTAGCCGGCCGGCAGCGGAATGGAGATCTGCATGCCTAGCGCGCCGCCAGCTTGCGCGCGCCGAAGCGCGGCACGAAGCCGGTCACCAGCGCGGTCCCGGTGATCACGATCGCCGCGCCCGCCGCGGTGTACCAGCCAACCGTCTCGCTGAGGAAGATCACGCCCCACAAAATTCCGAATAGCGGATTGAGGAAGGTGACGGTCAGCGCCGACGTCGGCCCGACGTCGTCGATCAGCTTGAAGTACAGGATGTAGGCGATACCGCTGCACATGACGCCAAGCGCGAGCGCGGCGCCCATGATGCCGATGGTCGGTTCGGCCGGCGCCGGGAAGAACGGCAGCGCGGGAATCACCAGCAGGGTCGCGGCCCACATGCTGCCGTGCGCGTTGGCAAACGGTTCGACGCTGCGTGCCGATCGTGCATAGGCGCTGGCAACGCTGTAGCTGAACGCGCCGGCCAGCGCGGCCATCACCGCCAGCGCCGCGCCGGGGCGCGAGGTGGCGTGGTCGAAGCCGACCAGCAGCGCCACGCCGGCGGTGCCGAGCAGCAGGCCGACGGCGGTGCGCAAACCGATGCGCTGGCGCGACCAGGCCGCGCCGATCAGCGCGCCCCACATCGGGGCGGTGGCGTTCAGCACCGACAGCACCGACGCCGTCAGCGTGCGCGCGGCAAACGCGAACAGCAGGAACGGCAGCGCCGAATTGAACATCCCCAGCATCAGGTAGTGCTTCCAGTTGGCGCGCAGGTCGAGCCGTTTCTTGAGGATCAGGCCGACGATGGCGAGGAACAGCGCGGCAAAGGCGACGCGGTATTCGATCAGTACCGCGGGGCCCAGCACGGGCGCGGCGATGCGCATGAAAAGGAAGGAGCTTCCCCAGATCGCCGCGAGCAGTACCAGGCGCAGGAAGTTTGCTGTGTTCATAGAAAATCCGTTAGTGAAATCATGGAGTGTGGTGGCGCGAAGGCGCGGGCGGCAACCCGTTTCTTGCGATCGAATCGGCGCTGCTAGCCGAGCATGCAGGCTTCCGTGCCGGGCGGCGTGAGCGCGGCGGCGTGGTTGACCTGCAGCGCGGCCGGCACGCCGTTCTTCACGGCGGTCATCTCGGCCAGGATCGAGATGGCGATTTCGGCCGGCGTCTTGCTGCCGATGTACAGGCCGACCGGCCCGTGCAGGCGCGCCAGCTGGATGTCGTCGAGGTCGAATTGCCTGAGCCGCTCGCGCCGCCTGGCATTGTTTACGCGCGAGCCGATCGCGCCGACGTAGAAGGCGTCCGATTTCAGCGCTTCCATCAGCGCCAGGTCGTCCAGTTTCGGGTCATGCGTCAGCGCCAGCACGGCGCTGCGGCTGTCGAGTTTCGCGTCGATCACCAGGTCGTCGGGCATCACGTGCACCAGTTCGACGCCGGGCAGCTGCCAGCCGCTGCGATACTCTTCGCGCGGGTCGCAGACGGTGACGTGGTAGTCCATCGCGCTGGCGATCTGCGCGACGAAGCGCGACAGCTGGCCGGCGCCGATGATGAACAGGCGCCAGCGCGGACCGTGCACGGTGCACAGCACGCCGTCGGCAATGTGCTGGCCGATGCCCGCTGCGGCGCCGGCAAGGCTTACCGCGCCGGTGCGCAGGTCGAGCCGGCGCGCGACCAGCTCGTGGCGGCCAAGCCGCGCCAGCAGGTCCTCGACGCCGCTGGCGGGCGACAGCGGCTCGAGCGCCAGTTCGATGGTGCCGCCGCAGGGCAGGCCGAAGCGGTGCGCCTCGTCGGCGCTGATGCCGTAGCTGACGATCTCGGGAACGGTGCGGGTGATGCCATGCAGGCGGACCTGTTCGATCAGGTCGTCCTCGATGCAGCCGCCCGACACCGATCCGACCACGCGGCCGTCTTCGCAGATGGCGAGCGTGGCGCCGATCGGGCGCGGGCTCGAGCCCCAGGTCTTGATGACGGTGACCAGCTGGCAGCGCAGGCCGTCGGCAATCCAGCCCGCGGCAGTCTTCAATACTTCTAGGTCTATGCTGTCCATGGATCGAATATACTGGGCGCTCGACATCACGCGCGGTGAAAAATATGACCCATGATACAAAAAAAGACGATGGCTCGCCGAAGTTCGGCCGTTTGCTGATCGTGCTGATCGGCGCCGTGGCGATTTGCGGACTGCTGACCTACGTGATGGGAACGCTGTATCCGGATTTTCCGAACTTCTGACCACGATTGGGGTCTGACCATAGGTCAGACCCGTTCTCGTTAAGGCACCAGCGGTTTCTTCGCTGCCTTCTTGTCCTTCACCTCGGCGACTGCCTTGTCGATCGCGGCAACCCGGAATGCGGTTGCCGGATGATTCGCCACATACCCATTGAGCACCGTGCCCGGATGGGTTGCGGCCAGCCGCTTCCAGAACGGCGCGTAGCCGTCGATGTTGTAGCCGGCGCGCGCCAGCAGGTACACCGCCAGGCGATCAGCGGCCGCGTCCAGGTCCTGCGGCATCGCCTTGATGCCGCCGCTGCCGATCAGCATCGACGTATCCGGCTTCACCGTGACCAGGTTGTCGATGATGCTGCCGATGGTGCTGGCGTTGCGCTGCGCCGTGGCGTGGCCGAGGATGTTGTGCGCCATGCCTTTGGCCAGCAGGTACGCCAGTTCGTCGTCGCCGTGGGAGAAGGTCATCATCCCGCGCGTGACCATCACGCGCGTGCCGTCGGCGTACGAATTGATGTTGTCGGCGTTACCCAGTTCGATGCCGAAACCGCAGGCGCGCGTGACCGGAATTGTCAGCTGCTTGTTGCTGCCATTGCGTTCGACACCCATCGGCAGGCTGGCGTGGGCCGACACCAGCGGGCCGAACACGGCGCCGGCCAGGGTCGAGGCATTCGGCCCGCTCGGCAGCGGCTTGGTGCCGGCCGTGAGGAGCCGGTCGCCGCGGCGCAGGCCCGCTTGCGCGGCGCCGCTGCCGGCCAGGACGCCGGTCACTTGCAGGCGCTCGCCCATGCCGAAGGCGATATGCGCCGCCTCGTTGTATTCGCCGGGATAGGAGTAGCGGTTCTTGGCGGTGAAGCCGAGCAGGTTGCGCGCCTGCGTCTTGCACAGCTCCGCGTTGTTGATCAACAGCGGCGCGGCGACGTGGTACAGGCGATCCTGAAGCGCGGCCATCCGGGTCAGCTGGTCCGCTTCGGCCGCCATGCGCGGCGTCAGCACCGGCGCTTCTTCGCGCGGCGCTTCCGGCGCGGGCGGGACGGGACCTTGCTGAAGGGGGGCTTGGGTGGCGCAGCCGGACATCAGCAACGCCAGTGCCAGAACCGGCAGGGCCGGACGCAGACCAGGGATACGCTTCATAGATTTCCTCACTTATTATTGTTTGCCGGTGCTGCCGAAACCGCCAGCACCGCGTTCGCTTTCCTTCTCCGAATCGAATTCATCGACGACGTTAAACCCAACCTGCATAACCGGCACAATGATCAGCTGCGCCAAGCGTTCCATCGGCTGCAGCGTGAATGCCTGCTGGCCGCGGTTCCAGGTCGAGACCATCAACTGGCCCTGGTAATCGGAGTCGATCAAGCCTACCAGATTCCCCAGCACAATGCCGTTCTTGTGGCCCATGCCGCTGCGCGGCAGGATCATCGCGCAGTAACCGGGGTCGGCGACGTGGATCGCCAGCCCGGTCGGGATCAGCACCGTGGCGCCGGCTTCGATGGTGATCGCCTCGTCGATGCAGGCGCGCAGGTCGAGGCCCGCGCTGCCTTGCGTCGCGTAGGCCGGCAGCTGGTCCTTCATGCGCGGGTCGAGGATCTTGATGTCGATGGTCTTCATGTTTCCTTGTAATCAGGTGAGCAGGGAGCGCTGTTCGATGCGCTTGGCGATCTCGGATATCAGCTGGCGCGCCAGGGTGAGCTTGTCGGCGCGCGGCAGCACGGTATGGCCGTTTTCGTCGAACAGGATCACGGTGTTGTCATCCTGCCCGAAAGTCTGCGGGCCGATATTGCCCACCAACAGGGGAATGCCTTTTTTCTCGCGCTTGACGGCGCCGAATTCGACCAGGTTTTCCGATTCCGCGGCAAAGCCGACACAGTACGGCCAGCCGGAGATCGAGGTGGTGGCCGCGACCGAGGCGAGGATGTCGGCGTTCTCGGCGAATTCGAGCTGCGGCGCGCCGCCGTCATTCTTTTTCATTTTCTGGTCGCTGGCGTTGGTGACGCGCCAGTCGGCCACCGCGGCGACGCCGATGAAGACGTGCTGGCCGCCGATCGC
>CXWL01011419.1_pt1 | contig 11399 bp, 11 predicted proteins | sample 590931 | NCBI WGS metagenome assembly CXWL01 (sample SAMEA3498368, study PRJEB10139) | groundwater metagenome | biome: water well; material: biofilm material | place: Germany | collected 2015-04-27 | reverse complement strand
GGGGAGGGGGGCTGCTGGCGCGGGAGTTGCAGCCTGCAAGGCTTGGGCGCGCGGCGTAGGGGTCGGCACCGATGCATAGAGATTGGCCAGCCAAGCGAGATCGATGGGGCTTCCCTCGCCCACGTAGATCTCCCCAGGGCCCCTACCGTAGGGCTTACTCGGAAAGAAGTAGACTCGGCTGAGGTTTGCGCACGTGAGGTCTGCCGGGATTTTGTAGTGGGTGCGGATCAGGTTCCAGGTTCTAGGCCAGTCTGCCGGCAGAACGGGCGCAGAGATCGCGAGTATCAGGCGGTAGCTACCGGCCGAATGGGTGCCGTGACAGGCGTAGCGAAGCCCCGAAAGGCCCTCTGCTAGGTCCGCCATCGCTTCAGGCGCGGGGTTATCGAGGTCAAACACGGCAAGTGTGATCGCGCGCACGTTAGCGTCGGCGCGACGCTCACAATCGGCCGCGTAATCGGCCGGACTCCATGCCTCAACCTTTTTGTGCTCGCAATGGTGCCCAAGGCAGTCACCTTCCCTAGGACGCTCGGGATCGGGTTCCTTGCAGGCGGTTACCTTGAAACTCGAAAGCTCGGAAACGAGATCGTCCCAAGACACTTCGACGGGCTTAGGGTCGTTATCCCCAGGCCCGTCGAAAAGTGCGATCCGATAAAGGGGTTCACCTTGCGCCATGTGTAGCATGACTCCTGAACTGTGCAACGTGTGTGCCGGAAACTAGTCTTTGTACGCATCTACGTCAACGCGGTCGATACTCCCCTGAAAGCGTAGGATGCGGCAAATCACCCGGCCGCATCAACGGGCCTTTCTAGGAGTTCTAAGGAATGATCCCCCGCGCGCGGGCCCAATCGATCCAATCGGGATGGGTCTCTTTCGCCATCGTGACGAGGTCCGCGATCGAGGCATCGGGGTTGCTGTCCACCCATGCCAGCGACTCGGGGCATGCGCCCAAAAGCCAGAGCATACGAGAAAGAGGAGATTTCACCCCGAGGTCCGCGCCCAGGAGGTTCGCGCCCCGGAGGTTCGCGCCCGTGAGGTCCGCGCCCAGGAGGTTCGCGCCCCGGAGGTTCGCGCCCGTGAGGTCCGCGCCCTGGAGGTACGCGCCCCGGAGGTTCGCGCCCGTGAGGTCCGCGCACCGGAGGTTCGCGCCCGTGAGGTCCGCGCACCGGAGGTTCGCGCCCCGGAGGTCCGCGCCCCGGAGGTTCGCGCCCCGGAGGTTCGCGCCCCGGAGGTTCGCGCCCCGGAGGTTCGCGCCCGTGAGGTCCGCGCCCCGGAGGTTCGCGTCCTGGAGGTTCGCGCCCCGGAGGTCCGCGCCCCCGAGGTTCGCGTCCTGGAGGTTCGCGCCCAGGAGGTTCGCGCCCCCGAGGTTCGCGTCCTGGAGGTTCGCGCCCCGGAGGTTCGCGCCCAGGAGGTTCGCGTCCAGGAGGTTCGCGCCCAGGAGGTTCGCGCCCAGGAGGTCCGCGTCCTGGAGGTTCGCGCCCCGGAGGTTCGCGCCCCGGAGGTCCGCGCCCTGGAGGTACGCGCGCTCGCCTTTGGTCTCGGCCGAGTATCGGGTTTCCAGCCACAGCGCATGTGCCGCAAGTATTTTATTCAGTTTTGCAGGGTTCATGTGGTCATTATCCTCGTTACGGGTTTTCGGTTTCGTTCTCTTCGTCGAATTCCGGATCGCACGCAGTCACGGCATGCGCAATCGATGTAGCCTGTTTCGGTGCAGATCTGAGGGACCTTATCCTCAGCGTAGGCGGACTCGATTCGCTCGCTACATTCAGCGCAGTAGAGATCGGGATCTTCGTAGTTCACATCGGCCGTGCAAATGAACGCACGGTGGGTGCCTGCCTCGTGCGCTTCACGCCGATCGGTGCTCGCACACTCGGGGCACAGAACCGCGGGATCTCGATTCTCCGCTGTGGCCACGATGTAGAACAGAGGGTAACTGCCCAGCGACGTGTACTTATCGAGTTTCGGAATGTGAGGGAAGCTTTTAGCCATGTCAGTGCCCCAAGAGATAATCGGAAATACGGCCGTTGTCGTTACTCGGAATGTGGCTACGCCGCGCGACCAGTACAGAACCCGTCCACCCACAGCGCTGTATGTTTCGTGGTTTTCATTTTGCAGAAATCTCGATAGGTGCCCCGCGTTATGCAAGCCCCGCGGTATCGCCTTCACGTCAGGATTGACCAATATGCCGGGTTTCTCTTCGGGCCCGTGAGCTAGCACGGGGAGTGTTTCCGGTGTGGCTTCCTATCGAGACCTCTGCAAAATTGGGGAGTGACTAGCTCCCCACCACTGCTCCGGGCGCTACGGTCGTCAGCCGTAACCAGCGGGTACCCGGAATCTGTATATCACGCGACCGCGGTAGGCAATGCCTACAATATAATTATCCGATCGGGCCCTCGGATGTTGCTTCGGGGATATTACGGTTCATTTTGCCGGGTTTTGTTCTATGCTTGAAAAACGCAAGTGGTTGAATGAGGCCCTGAACAGACGAGCATGGATCAGACCCCGGTACAGCGCAAGCTTATGAGATAACAGCGGAAAAGAGCCTTTGTTCTATGTTCTAGGCTGTTCCGGGTGGATCCGTAACCTATATAGGGGATCCTGATCTCTCCATACTACCTTTGTCTACCTCTCTACTTCTCTTCTAAAGAGATCTCTAAAGATCAACATAGAACATAGAACAGTAGGCAAATATCCCCGAGATTTCCAATGCTTATGCCGTTCTATGCTGTGTTCTATGCTGGCGCGCGCGCGAGTAGAATCAGGCGCTTGCGCTGAATAGACCTAGAACGCGACATTTATGTCCGTATGGTCACGTATCGTCACGTAGTGTATGGTCACGTATGGTGCAGACTGCTACCCCGTCCCCCTCCCTTTACTGCGCTTGACAAAAGCGAGCATTCGGGCAGGATTCCATGCAATTCCATGGCCAATTACCGCACAATCGAGCGATTTCTCGGAAAGCCCAAGGCTTTGAATCGTAAAACATGGAGAGAAGCGCTCCGAAACGCGGTAGGTCCCTCTGGCGAGCGCCTGTGGAGCATGATGCTGGAACTTGCCGAGGGCCGCGCATGGCGCCCTACGTGGCAAGAGAACGGCGTGGAACACGTAGGCGAGCCTGTGGTGCCCACGAGCGGGGACAGGCTCGCTGCCATGCGCGAGCTAGCTCACATGCTTTTCGGAAAGCCCGTCCCTCAGACTGAGGCAGCAAACGCGGAACATGAAGCGAGAGAAGTAGAAGCCGCTCGTGCACTCACGGATGCTGAACTAGAAGCCCGTGTGAGGGCCGCTTTGACCCCAGGTGAAGCGCTCGACACGTCGCTAGGTGGTCGCGTCGTAGATGGCGCGATCGTTGCTACGGACAAGAACTAGGCCAGTCACCATCAGACCTACATCATCGCACACCTGACCTAGTTACGGGCACTTACCCGATCGACTCCACCCACCCCCTCTCGTTGAAGATCACGATATGTGCGTATGAGTCGGGGTATTATTTCCAGAACATGCTCCGGGTTTCGCACTGAGGGGCGTTGTTTAATATTCCGGAACATGTTCCGGGTTTCCAAAAGAGAGCGGGATATAAAATGAATATCAAGGACGCGGAGCAGTGCATCAAGGAAGTGTTCGGGCCGGAGACCAAGGTTTTCCCCCGCGAGGATTTCATCAGCGGCCAGAAGCGCGTGCTCCGGCCGCTGGAAGAGGGCGAGGATGCCGTAGAGCATGACGGCCGCTACTTGGTCGGCGAGAAGCTGGTCATCCTCGGAACCGGGAAGACGTGGGAGGACGCGCTCCGCGGCCCCGTCTCGACCGAGATGGGCCGACGCCGAGCGCTTGCCGCCAAGCGTGCCGCCATCGCCAACCACGAAGGCGAGATGTTCGCCCTCTTCCTTCGGGAGTTGTACCACTCCCGCTTCGAGGAGTGGCGTCTTAGTTCGCCGCTCGCTAAGGAGCAGGATGCCGCGTTCGAGAAGGAACTCGAAAAGGCCGAGGAGGCGCAGAAGACGCCGGCCGGAGCCCCCCGTGCTTGATTCACGGTACGCTACCGCGGACGATCTCCGCTTCGTTCGAGATTCGTGGTTCGAGTCCTTCCGGCGCGGCGGCTACGCGCCGGAGGTCGGTTTCGATCTCTTCTCGGAAGGTCAGCGGCTCCTGATCGCCCACCTGACCGAGACGCCCATGAAGCCGGTNNCTCGCGGCCAACCTCCTGGAGCTTCACGGACCTTTCAAGTTCTACAGCCATCAGACGCGGGCCGGCATGCAACTTGCCAAGAAGCTCGGGCTTCGATACAACCCCTACCTCACCATGAAAGGAAACGGCCCCACATGAGCAAGTATTGCCGCCCGAAGGTCCGCACGATGTTCCGAAAAAGCCACCGCATCCAGGGGAACCGCGTCAGGTCCATCAACTACCCCGACCCGGTCACGATCTGGAAGCTGATGCGGAACATGAAGAAAGCCGTAACGCAGGCCAACAACAACGCCGTACTGAAGGAAAAGGAATAACCCATGAAGATCGACACCCTCCACCTCGTGAACTCCCTCAGTCCATCAGGCCTTACCTCGAAGGATAACGACTTCGAGCCCAACGAGCTGGGCGTGCTCGTCACCCCGAAGGGCGGCCAGCGCTCGTTTTCAAAGCGCGTCCGCTTCATCCCCTGGGCGAACATTAAGGCGTGCGACGTAGCCGAGGAGAGACCCCCGGAGCCTGTCACCACAGAGCCCCAATCTCAGACGCCGGCCAGCACGCCGGTCGAGCCCGGTACGCCCCCGCCCGATGTGGTCAAGTTCGTGAAGAACGAGAAAACAGGCCAAATCGAAGAGACCCGTATGCCACACCGCTCGGCGGTATTCGCGGGTCTCCGTGACGCGAAGGCCGAGCCGACCCCGGAGTAAGCGATGGCTGAGATTCCGGGTCGCGCGCTATTCGAGGAGTACGAGCGACGGCGTAGAGCCAAGGTCGCCGTCTCCGGCACGGTAGCCGCGATCCGGAAGGAGTTGTTCGCCCAGCAGAACGCTGTACACGATGATACATCTCGGAACAAGACGCTCCTATGCACCCGCCGCGCAGGCAAGACGCAGTATCACGCCCGCGGCGGGACGATCATCGCACTCGAAAACCCCGGCACCCTCCAACGTATCTGGGGAATCAACCGACTTCGCGCGAAGCAACTGATCTGGGAAGAACTCAAGGCTCTCATCCGCCGCCACAAGATTGATCTTGACCCGTCCTACAACAAGGGCCAGCCCAACGAGACCGAACTCACCGTAAGGTTCGCGAACAAATCGGAAATTCGTCTCCTCGGCGCCGACAAAGAGCAGGAGGCCGAGAAGAAACGCGGTGACAAGACGATTCGCGAAACGGTCCTTGAGGCCCAGCTCTTTGGCCACTTTCTCCAGAAACTCGTAGAAGACATTGCCGAGCCCTGCCTCTTCGACTTGCAAGGTGACTTCGTTCTAGAAGGAACGCCCGGCCCTATTTGTGCTGGCTACTGGTTCGAGGTCTCGGGCCGAAACGACACCGACAGCCGTTGGATCTCGCCGGGCGGCAAAGACGGCATCGGTGCCGGTTGGAGCTGCCATCGCTGGAGCGTGCTGGACAATCCGTTCATGCCGCACGCGAAGGTCTCCCTTCTCGAACTCAAAAAGAAGCGTCGTTGGACGGAAGAGAGCCCGACTTACAAGCGTGAGTGGCGCGGTCTGTGGGTCAACGATCTCACGGCCCTCTTCTACAAGTTCGATCCGGCGCGCAACATCTTCCACCCGGAAGACTTCCAGCCGTGGGGACCGGGTTGGGAACACACGCTGGGATGGGACCTCGGCTCGATCGATGACATGGCGCTCGTGGTGTGGGGTTACCATCCGAGTTACCCGGACCTCTACGAGGCGTTCTCCTGGAAGCAGCCGGGCGCGAGCGCGTCCGAGGTTCTGGAGCAGATCGAACAACTAGAAAAGCGTGGCTTCAACTTCGTGAAGATGGTGGCGGACACACAGGGCGGCGGCAAGATGTACGTGGAAGAGGTCGAGCGCCGATACAAGCGCCACTTCGACGCCGCGAAGAAGTCCGACAAGTCCGATCACGTGCGCCTGATGAACGATGACTTTCTCGGAGGATTCCTCAAGCTGGCGGACGGCTCGCCGTACCAACAGGAGATCGCGGCCCTCATGCGCGATCCGGAGTGGCCGCCCCCGGACAAGCCGAAGGCGCCCCCGCGCGAGAGCCCGAAGTGCCCCAACCACTGCTCCGATGCCGGCCTGTACGGTTACCGCGATGTCTGGCACTTCCTCCATTCGCAGGAGGACTTACCGCCGCCACAGGGCTCGGAGCAGCACCATGCGGCCGAGGTACGTAAAATGCAGGAGGCCCTTGTCAAACGTGCCCACAAGCGGCAGAATCCGGACGACTACTTCGAAGCTGAGGAGTTTGACCCATGGCACTGAAACCTACGGAACTCGGAGAACTGTTGGACGTCCTTCGCGCAAAGGGCGTTGTGGAATTCAAACACCACGACGAAACAGGCACGATCATGCTCAAGTTCGGCCCAGCAGAAGCTTCGAGTTCCGAGGTGCCGGCCAAGCGTGGCGTAAAGGCCGCGTTTCAAGAGATGATGGCGCCGACCCGAAAGCCCAGGGGACCGGACGGACTGACGGCCGAGCAGCAAGAGGAAGTCTATGGCGTCGTCCTGGATGACATTCCCGATTCACCTGAGGACTGACGAATGAGTTACGCAATCGACCACACCAGCTTCAAGACCGGAAAACCGGCCGACACCGGGCAGGCCCTGGATGCCGGAGAGGTAGCTTGGTGGGAGGAAGCCGACGAAACCGCGCGCTGTGGTGCGTTCACGGGCGTGGTCAAGTCGCTGGCTGAGGACCAAGAGTTCCGCTCGCAGATGAACCTCCTCCACGCGCGCCTGTACGGAAACGCGGAGATTCTGGGCTTCGGGCTTCGCGAGTATGCGCGGTCGTCCCTCACGCACTCCATGCACTACACGCCGCGCGTGAACCTGAACGTGATCGCAAGCGCGACGGACGCGCTGCACGCAAAGATCACGAAGTCCAAGCCGCGCCCGAGCTTCCAGACGGACGGCGCAACCTGGAAGATGCAACAGAAGGCGCGCAAGCTGGACAAGTGGACGCGCGGCGTCTTCTATGAGACGAAGATCTACCGGAAGGGCTCGGACGTGTTCCGAGATTGCGAGGTCTTCGGTACGGGCGGCCTGAAGCTGGTTCCGAACAAGAAGAAGCGCATCCAGTTCGAGCGCGTGTTCATCGATGAAGTGCTGGTGGACGACGCGGACGGTTTCCTCGGCGCCCCCCAACAGATGTTCCACCGCATGAAGCTTCACAAGAGCGCCGTGCGGCGCCTCGTGCGCGCCTACCACAAGGGTGAGGACGCGAAAGCGAAGCTCGACCAGATCGACAAGGCGAAGGCCCCGGACGACACACACACCCTGAAGGGCTTCAACGACATGATCGAAGTCTTCGAGGGCTGGATGCTGCCCGACGAAGACGGCCAGGGCGGGCGTCACGTCATCGCGATCGAGGGCTGTGAGATCCTCTGCGAAGACTGGAAGATGAAGACCTTCCCCTTCGTCTGGATGCGTCTCTTTCCGCGTTTGCTCGGCTTCTTCGGGCAGGGTGCGGCCGAGCGTCTGATGGGCATCCAGATCGAACTGAACCGCCTGATGAAGTCCGTCAGCGAACAACTCCGGCGCAAGGGCAAGGGGCGCATCTACGTACGCAAGGGCGCCGGTATTCCGACCAACAAGATCGGAAACGAACTCGTTCCGGTCATCGAGGTGAATGGCGACCCGAACACGGCCGTGCTTATCGAGAACATCAACGCGGTTGCTCCGGAGGAGTTCCAGCAGATCCAGACGCTCTACCAGAAGGCGTTTCAGGAAATCGGCCTCAGTGAACTTTCCGTTGCGGCGAAGAAGCCGAGTGGCCTGGATGCCGCGGTCGCGCTCCGCGAGTTCAGCGACATCGAGACCGAGCGCTTCGTGAAGCCGGCCCAGGCGCATGAGGACTTCTATCTGGACGCAGCCGAGCTATGCATCGAGTACATGCGCGTGTCGGGCTCGAAGGCGTACAAGGTGAAGGTGCCCTCGCGGCGCTACACGATGGAGGTTGATTGGGCGGATATCGACCTGGACCGGGACGCCTATGTCATGCAGATGTTCCCTGTTTCGAGCCTGCCGCAGACACCGGGCGCGCGCTACCAGCGCGTGAAGGAGATGATGCAGGACGGCTTCATTGATGCCGCGGTCGCGCGCCGACTGCTGGACATCCCGGACATCGAGGCTGAGGAGGATCTCGGAAACGCGGCGATGGACGACGCGGACGCCGTGATCAGCTATATCCTCGATGAGGATACGCCGAAGCTCTACCCTCCCGAGCCGTATCAGAACCTCGCGCTGCTCCTGAAACGCGCCACAGCTTCGTACCTCTTCGCACGTCACCACGGGTGCGACGAGAAGCGCCTGGAGATGCTCCGGGACTTGATTGATCAGGCGTCGAAGATGCTCGTACCACCGCCTGCGCCTCCGGCCCCGAACGCGATGCCCGCCCCGTCTCTTGCTGCACCGTCTCCGGCAATCTCCGGAGGCATCAACGTGAATGTTGCAGGAAATAAACCCCAACCCGTAGCACCACCCGTAATTGGGTAAGGACGCCCCATGCCCCAGATGCTCAGCAACAAACCGACTTCTGCCCCCGCGCCTAAGGGCGCTACCGACTATCAAGCCGAAGCAATGGCCGAGTTGGCGAAAGGCGAACAAACGCAGATCACCCCGCCACCGGCTAAGGCCGGAGACCGCGAGTCGAACGGAATGGGGACCGGTGAGGAGACGGCCAGCGACCCGAAAGACGCGGCCTCTGCGACTATCAAGGAGCCCGAAAAGAAGCCGGAGGACGGGATTCCGCCGAACATCAAGACGGCATTCGAAAAGTTGACTTCCGAGAAGGCGGCCTTTCGGCAGGAGAAGCAGGCTCTCACCCAGCAGGTGAAAGAGGCGAACGAGCGGGCCGCGAAAGCCGAGGCTTTCACGAACGCGAAGACGCCGATGGAGCTTCTCCGGGCGGCCGGGTTCACATGGAAGGATGCCGTGGAGGAGATTACAGGCGTGAAGGCGGAAGGTGAAGAGGCGCCGAAACCGAGCAAGGAGTCGAAGAAGCCAACGCTTGAAGACCTCGATCCCGAGGTGGCGGCTGACCTCAAGGCGTGGAAGGCCGAGCGCGAGACAAAGAAGCTCGAAGAAGGCAGAGCCGCCGTGCGGAAAGCGGTGGAGACTTTCGCGACCAAAGCCGGCGACAAGTACGCGCTTACCGTGAAACTCGGAAAGCTCGATGATGCGCTCGGTTTCATCGAGGCGCATTTCGCGAAGTACAAGGAGCTTCCCGGTGCGACTCCTCAAGAGTCCATGGAGATCGCGCTCGCGCACGTGGAGGAAAGCCTCAAGAGTCAGGCCGAGAAGTGGAGGGCCGTCTTGACATCAGGCGCTGAATCTGATTCAGTACCGAATGCGGCTGATAACCGCGAGAGTGCAGCACCCGATTCGGCCACGAGTGAGACGGCTGGCAAGACGTTGAACCACTCGCAGGCCGGTGCTTCTCGCACTGGTCCCTCAAAAGAACCGCAGACCCCGGAAGAATACCGGGCCGCTGCACTTCGTGAGCTGCTGAAAACAGCTCGCTAAACGGTGACCTTCCATGTGGAGGTCACCGGTAAAGGTGACCTCTCATGGGTGTTACGATTTCGAATCCGACGTTTGCTCTCAAGACGCTCTGGCCTCAGCGGCGCGTCGTCAACACGGTCTACAAGGATCACGCCTTCCTGGCGATGATTCCCAAGTCCGAGCAGTTCTACGGCGAGAACATGGTGATCGCCGTCCGGTACGCCGACACGCAGGGGCGTTCTGCCGGCTTCGGTGTGGCACAGGCAGCGGCTGGTGCACATGCCGGTGTTCGCTTCTACCTCACCCGCGCGGCCGACTACCAAGTCGTGAACCTCACGACTGAGGCGATCCTCGCGACGAAGAACGATCGAGGTGCGCTCATCCGGAACCTGGACACCGAGATGGGGTCCGGCATGAACAACATTGGCAAGTCGCTCGCCACGGCTCTGTTCCGCGGTCGTTCCGGCAACATTGGGCGCATTGGCGCTGTGGCGGCCGGACCTCCGGCAACCGTCACGCTCCTGAACATCAACGACGTGACGAGCTTCGAGGTGGGCATGATTCTCGTGTCCTCGGCGACGCCGACCGGCGCGAACCGAGCGACTCCCGCCACGGCGACCATCACGAAGGTCAACCGCGACACGGGCGTGCTTACGTTCGCTGATGGCACCTTCGCAGGCACCAACTGGGCCGCAAACGATTACATCTCGGCGAGCGGCGACAACGCGAACGCCAGCGGCTCCGGCAATAAGGTGCTCGGTCTGGCGGACTGGATTCCGACCACGGCGCCGACCACGGGTGACTCGTTCCTCACGGTCGATCGCTCGGTCGATGCGACTCGCCTCGGCGGGCTCCGCATGGACGTGAGCGGGCTGAACCCGGAAGAGGGGCTCATCACGGTCCTCAGCCGACTTGGCCGCGAAGGCGGGCGCCCGGACCATGCCCTCACGAACCACCTCGACTTCCGGAACATCGAGTTCCAGCTCGGGTCGAAGGTCGTCTACAAGCAGATGGCTGTTGGTGAGATCGGCTTCACCGGAATCGAGGTCATCTCGGGAACGGGACGAGGAACCTGCACCCTGCTGGCGGATCAGGATGCTCCGGCCGGACTCCTCTACGCGCTCCAGATGGACACGTGGAAGCTCCACTCGCTGGAAGAGTGCCCGATGGTGCTCGACCTCGACGGGAACAAGCTGTCGCGCGTCTACAACGCCGACCAGTGGGAGGCGCGCATCGTGTACTTCGCAAACACGGCTTGCGACGCGCCCGGCTTCAACGGTGTCGCCACGATGCCGAGTTAGTAGGCTGACCGGGTAGAGGCCACAGGCGGGTTCGAGTCCCGCCGCCCGGCTTGCAGTACCTCCCGCGCACTCTCGTTCGGGAAAAAGGAAAGAAGGCGAGAAACATGGCAAGTCACAATTATGCTCCGATCCGAGCGCTGGATCGTGAGCTGGTGGTGCTGGCAGTAAAGGCGACGGGCGGCGGGGCGGCGGCTGACCTCACCGCGCTCAGTGCCAGAGCGGGCGTCACATCCATCAACTACAACGCGGCCACCGGCAAGTACACGGTGACTCTCGATGCGAAGTATCAGGAGCTTCGGCACCTCTCGGGTACGGTGCTCGATCCCACCGCAGTTGATGACTGGGAAGTGGTTTTGGAGACGGATCTCACGGCCAATACCGCCACGTTCAACATCTGCGTGTTCAAGGGTGGCGTCCTCACCGATCT
>CXWL01120017.1_pt1 | contig 11400 bp, 14 predicted proteins | sample 590931 | NCBI WGS metagenome assembly CXWL01 (sample SAMEA3498368, study PRJEB10139) | groundwater metagenome | biome: water well; material: biofilm material | place: Germany | collected 2015-04-27 | reverse complement strand
CGCTTTTTTCTCCGTTGTTTTCTCTGCTTTTTTCTCCGCTATCGGAGCTGCAGTTGCGGCAACCGGTTTTGCTTCAGGCGCAGGGACGGTCACCTTGATTTCAGGGGCGATGGCAACTTGCTTTGGCTCTGTCGTCTTCACTGTGGTGGTCGTGTCGACTTTGTCTGCCGGCGCACTGACTTGCTGAGCTTGAACTGAGTTTGCCGCTGCTAATGCAGAGGCCGCCACTGCTGGTGCAGCTGTAGTGGCTTTTGCCGGGGCTTTCTCCGCGGGCGCTGTGGACGGTTTAGCAGTCGATTTTTTTGCCTTCTTTACCTCTGTTTTCAGTTCAGGTTCGGCGAGCAGGGGTAACTGCGTATTTGCCGTGGCGGCGGCTTTTTTCACGGGTGCTTTTGCTGATGTTGTTACCGGCAGGCTAGTCTTTTTTTCAAGGACTTGTTCGCTGATGTTGATACTGAACGGCGCCATTGTCGCGTCGCCAGGCTGGCTGAAGACCTGCAGGAACTCTGCGCGTGCGTGCGCTGAAATATCGGCCAGCTCACGGCCATAGGCCATTATTTTTTCTATGTGTGGCTGGGCGTGTGTCGCGTTGTAAGACAGTAATTCTTCCGGTTTGCGGGCAGAAAACAATTGGCGCGTTGCCACAGCAGAGCTTTCCAGCGATTGTTTCACTGTATTGATGTTAAGGGCGATCAGTTTTTCCATGCTGCCGAACGCCGTCTTTGAGAATGCATTGATGACGGTCAGCGGACTGGATAAGCTGGTGTGGGCAACAGCCGAAATTTGTTTTGAAATCGAAGACATCATTTTCTCCTGGATGGGTTGGTTGCCGTGCAAAAAAACACAAAAGGCACAAAAAGCATGCGCAAATGACGCGTTGCAGCAATTGCCATTTTAACCTGTGATTTTGTTTTTATCCGCAATATATTTTGCGATGCAACAAAAGAGTGTTCCGACAGTACCGGCAAGCTGCATGATTTGATTGCCGCAAGGGTAAAATGCTGGCTTTGATACAGACAGTGGGGGTGTCGCATGCATGCACAAACAAATACTCTGGTCGCTCTGCGTGATCAGCTGCGTGCTTTTGTCGCCGAACGCGACTGGGCGCAGTTTCATACGCCTAAGAATCTGGCCAGCGCTCTCAGCGTGGAAGCGGCCGAGCTACTCGAGCCTTTTCAATGGCTGGCGCACGGCAATCTGGATGAGCTGAGCACTGAAACGCAGGGTCATATTCGTCACGAGATGGCCGATGTGCTGAATTATCTGGTGATGCTGGCAGACAAACTGAATGTCGATCTGATCGCCGCAGCGCAGGAAAAAATCAACCTCAATGCAATTAAGTATCCGGCAGAGCAAGTGCGCGGCCAGTCCAGAAAATATACCGAATACGGGAATACGGGCAGTCAATAAAAATCAATGAATAAAAAGGGAATTTCAAAAAACGGACGCGCGCTATCCATGCGCCTTGTAGCTCGATTTTGGCCGGAAAGCCGCGCAGATATTGCGTGTTTGTTTTAGAATGCCATAAAATTAAAGCGTCTATATTCCATCAATGTATTTCATCAATGCCTAATAAACCGATGATCAATCTGATACACCGCACTACCCTGGCAGACCTGTCGCAGGCGGCAAAAGCCAGCCCGCGTTTGCGCAAGAATTTGAATTTTCACGAAAGCAATGAGTCTGCCTGCCATCGCCTGCTCAATGCGCTTGAGCCGGGCACCTATGTGCAGCCGCATTGCCATGCCGACCCGGAAAAAGCTGAAACCATCATCGCTTTGAAAGGCAGTTTCGGCATCCTTATTTTTGATCAGGATGGCGCAGTCACCGAGCAATTCGTCATGGCGGCACATCAGGATATTCTGGGCGTCAATATCCCGGCAGGCGTGTTTCACAGCATGGTCGCGCTGGAAAGCGGCTCGGTTTTTTTTGAAAGCAAGGCCGGTCCCTATGCCGCCTTGGCAGACGCAGAAAAAGCGCACTGGGCGCCAGCGGAAGGCGAGCCCGGATGCGCCGCTTATCTGGATGCATTGACAGCCAGGTTTGCACGCTGACACTGGTCGGCACGGTAGGAGCGCAATTTTTTCTGCCGTTCTGCGCAGGCCATCCTGTCCGGATTTTTTCAGAAAATCCGGCAAGCCTCATGTTCCATACACTTACTTTTTTTTACTTTTAATTCACTCACTTACTTTTGAAACGAGCTCCATTTTGAAAAATCATTTATCCCGCCTCAGCGTTCTGGCTGCCTTGCTAATGACTGTCAATCTACCGGCGCAGGCTGCCGACAATCTGGATCGCCTGTTTAACCTCAGCCAGACAGAATTCGGGCTGTTATCCAGAGACTTTACGGCCGCGGCCAGTTACAAAGCCGTCGCGCCGGGCGCTCCCCTGGGCATTACCGGCTTTGATATCGGGCTGGAACTCACTGCCACGCAACTTGCCGATGACAATGTCTGGAAAAAAGCCGGTGCAGACATTTCTACTTTAATGCTGCCGAAGATACATGTGCATAAAGGCCTGCCATTCGATATCGATGTCGGCGCCTCACTCGCCGCCGCGCCCAATTCCGATATCAAGATCATGGGGCTTGAGGCGCGTTATGCGATTATTGCCGGCAATGTGGCCATTCCTTCGCTGTCCTTGCGAGCGGCTGCCACGCGCCTGTCCGGCGTCAGCCAGCTTGATCTGGAGACCAAGAGCGTAGAACTCACTGTCTCCAAGGGATTTCTGCTGTTCACACCTTACGCCGGCCTTGGCCGCGTGTGGGGCAGCGTCACTCCGCACGTTGCCAACTTGCACAAGGTTTCGCCTAGCGCAAACAAGGTGTTTGTCGGCCTGAATACTAATATGGGGCTGTTCAATGTGGCGGCAGAAGCTGACCGCACCGGCGACAACGACACGTTCAGCATCAAGTTCGGATTCCGCTGGTAGGTCTTGCTGCTAAACCTTGTTGTTAAGTCTTGTTGTTAAGTCTNNGCAGATGGCGTTTTTTATTGCCGGTGAGGCGATTAGCTAAGAAGCGCGCTGGCGCGCATTGCGATACAGCTCAGGGATCTTGCTCCTGCTTAATCCCATCATCCATAGGCTGCCCAGCGCTAGCAGGAACCAATTGAGTCCGTTCCACTGCAGGCGCTGCGCCAGGTCAAACAGGACGCCGCCCGCCAGGCTGCCTATCATCGTGCCCATGCTTTGATAGAACATCTGCTGAGACATCAGCCTCGAGGTCTGCTCGGCAGAATTGCTGGCGAAGCGGGCGATCACCACGTCAAACGACGGCCCATAAAATACCTGGCCAAATGACAGCAGGATAGCCGAGGCAATGACCGCACTGGCGTGCTGCCCGGCTAGCACCATCAGGGCGAAACTGGCGAACAGGCAGGCGTAGCCTATCGTGATGAAGCGGAAATGGTCGCGCATGCGCACCGCACGTTTCGAGACCGGGATCTGGAACAGGATGATCACCAGTGCCGCCAGCCAGAATGGCGTCGATACCGGCACTTCTGGGGTGAATTTAGGGATATGCAAGCTAAAGCCTATCATGGGCTGTATCGCGAAACACCAGAAAATCGTGTTTGATAAATGAAACTTCAACGGCAGTTTTACCTGTTCCGCGTCTGACGGATTTTCCGCTCTGGATGGGGTGGAGCTGACTTCGCGGGCATCGACGTTTTGCGCGGCGAGCGACAGGCCCGCCGCCTCATGCTTGCTGATTGCACGCATGGCAAACAGCATGAAGACGCCGTAGGCAATAAAGCTCAGCAAAACAAACAGGAACACCATTTTCAGGCTATGGATAGGCACCCATCCGGCGATCAGGTAGCCACCCACCAGGCCAATGCGAATGGCAAATGCCAGGCGACTGAAGATCGATGTCTGATCGAGATCCTTGAGCTTGAGTAAATAGTTTTTAAGCCCGGGAAACGACAGCCCGCTGCCCAGACCCGCCAGCAGGGCAAACAGCGCCAATGCCCATGCCTGCTGCAAATACGCCATGCAGTACAGCGCGATTCCTTCCAGCAAAATATTGCCCGATATTGAGAAGGGATGATTGGCCAGGCGGGGATAATGCCCACCCAGATGCGAGCCCAGCACGCGCCCCAGATTCAGTGCAAATAGAATCGCCGCCGCCCAGGTGCCGGAAAAATTCTTCCCGGTCTCGGAGACGATCAAGGGCGTATATAAAGCGACGCCAGCAGAGGCAAGGGCGACGCCGATGTAGATCAGGTAGGAATTGAAAACAGGGTTGAAGGCTTTATTTGACATGGGGTAAGCAGCGCATGGGCAAGATCTGCTATTTTTTGCTGTTAAAAATGGGTATTTAAAAAAGGTATTAAGTTGGACATTGTAGCAAGTGAAAAGTTGCATTTGAGAATCTTTGTTTCCCAGCCCCCGCTAAGTCCTGCGTTGACGTCCCATAAGTCTGTCGAAAATCTTTACATAAATGCTTAAGGGGAAGCTTTGTTTCCCGCAGTACATTGATTTTTAAAGGAAATATTTTCTGGTACAAATATTGCTTTATTGAAAGAAGGTATTCTGTCTTATTTGTTTGGTTTTGTTTGCCTAGGTTTGCCGATGTTTGTTGAGCGAGTCCTGTGGAGAACTAAACACAGTCACGGCAAATGTTGCAAGCTTGGTTCTCAGCCTACGATTAACAATAATTCGGAAAATTTCAGAAAATTTCAGGAAAATAAAAAATGATCAAAAAATTAAAGTCCTTGCTAGCCGTGTCTTCTTTAGGCATTGCTGCATTATTGTCCAGCGCAAGCGTATCGGCAACCGTGCTCACTGCCAAAACCAACGTTGATAACGGATACCAACTGTTTATTTCTACCAGCGACAGCGTGCAGGGTACGCTTTTTGGTTCTGGCAACAATTGGTACGGCACATTCACTGACAGCGTGACATTAAATGCGGGCACGGATTATTTTCTGCATCTGTTTGCCTACGATCAAGGCGGTATTGCAGGCGTTTTGGGCGATTTCTCCCTGACCGGCAGCAATCACAAATTTGCCAATGGCTTGACGGCATTGACAAGCAACACCACCAACTGGCAAGGCAATAATACCGGTTGGGGCAATCCTTACACAGCGTTGGTAGATTTGGCTGTGAACGGCGCAGGTGTTTGGGGTTCTGGCTACACTGGCGCAGTTTCTCCGACGGCACATTGGATCTGGGCGGGTAACGCCAATAACAACGATACAGCCTGGTTCTCAACCAAGATTTCTGCTCAACGCGAAGTTCCTGAACCATCGACAGTGTTCCTGCTCGGTTTAGGTTTCCTGGGCTTAGGTCTGGCACGTTTGAAAAGAAAAATGTAATCGCCGTTAGAGAATTTCCATCATTTCTGAGGGGGCATCAAGACCCTCGGAAATGAAGTGCGGTAAAAAGGGTCAGTTTCGACTTGCGTCTTAAGTCAAACTGGCCCTTTTTTATTGTCTGTGGTTGTTGGTCGTTAGTTGCCGCTAGCTACCGCTAAATACATGCGGATCCCCGGCCTGTCATCGGCGCTAACTCTTGCCAATCGAGCACGATTGTTACATTCACTCACATTTTCATCGCGATTTGCGTCAACTTATTACAACGTACTTCCGTTAAATAGGTAACACTGCACGCCATTCCATTTTTTTACAGGATTTATACAATGACACAGCCACAGACCACCAAACGGATACACCCATTAGTTGCCGCCGCTGCGGTATCGGTCATTCTGGTCAGCCTGGTAGGGGTCGCCGCGATCACGGGCCTACTGCCAACTTCGAATAGCGCAAACAAGTCTGATAGCCAGATGCTGGCGGCCGATGCCTCCGGTACGCCAAACGGATCAAATGCCGATGCCAATGGCCGGGCGGATAATTCAGCGCCGGTGAATGGCGACAACAGGGCACCTGCGCAGCGTCAGGAAAAGTCCAGCCACAAGGCTAAAACGTACAACAATGACGAACAGAGATATAACGACCAAAATGCGCCAGCCAATGGCGCGCAGGCGCGGGCAATCTGCGATAGTTGCGGCGTAGTCGATTCAGTCCGTACTATAGAGCAGGCCGCGCAAAAAGGCAGCGGTTTAGGCGCTGCTGCCGGTGCGGTGCTGGGCGGTGTACTGGGACATCAGGTCGGTGGCGGCAACGGCAATAAACTCGCTACGGTTGCCGGTGCGGTGGGCGGCGGTTTTGCCGGTAACGAGATAGAAAAACGCAATAACACCAGTACCGTCTATGAAGTGCGTGTACGCATGGAAAACGGCANNCAGATGAAAGGACGGGATAAACCCGTCCTTTTTCTTTATGCGACGGCAAACTGCTTGTGCAGGTAAGCGATGATATCCTTGGATTCATATAGCCACTTCACGCTGCCGTCGCCGTTGCTGATCTTCAGGCAAGGCACCTTGGGGCTGCCGCCTTGCGCCAGCAGGGTCTGGCGGTGTTCGGTCGAATTCTGCGCATCCAGCAATGCGATGTTCAGCGAAAGGCGGCGCATTTCCTGGCGTACCTTGATACAGAACGGGCAGGTAGTGAACTGGTACAGGGCCAGGTTCTGGCAGTCGGCGTCAACGCGCGCCTGATCGGCAGCGGCGCGCACCACGCCTTGCGGGCGGGTCATGCTTTCCTTGAGCAGCAATACTGGGCCAAGTATGGCGCGCAGTAATCTAAAAAATAATTTCATTGGTTTTTTTCGGTAAAAGAGGTTGTGCACCTGGTGCAAGCGGCGCGGCAGTCTGGCATTGTACGCGAGCGGGCGGCCTGGCTGCCAATCTGCCTGCTTTCTCAGACTGTCATCCTGACAAAGCGGAGCGGCGGAGAGCTGCCGCAGCGAAAGCAAGCGCATGAGATGACGCAGCAAGCATGCGCCTCGTGGCCCGATATGGGCCTGCAGGCCGCCAGCGGATTGCGTGTGCTGTTGGTAAAAGTTCCTGTTTGGCGCGCGCATGAGATAATCGATGGCATCAGCGATGCTCGGCGCTACGCCACATTACGTTATGCCACGCCTGCAAGCAAACCCTCCTGCGTGATCAGAAACAAAGCAGGAAATAAAGAATAAACAAAGAGTACACATACCAATGAGTTCGAGTCTGAAATCAACTGCCGATAAGGCGCCGGCGACATTCACCTTCCCGGACATGCGTCTGCGCGTCGGTGACCGGATACAGCTACAGCTGCCGCTGTCATTCGGCGATGAGCGGGTGTTTGCCAAGGTCATCGGCTATCTTGATAATGTCAGCGTGCTGGTGACGGCACCGGTGATCAGCGGAAACCGCCTTTCGCTGCGCGAACACGACAAGATCGTGGTGCGGGTTTTTTCCAGCCAGAAGGCGTTCGCCTTCGACTGTCATGTGATCAAGGTCAGCAACATTCCGTTTACCTACCTGCACCTGTCATATCCGGAAAAAATCCAGGGTTCGGTGGTGCGCAAGGACCCGCGCATCAAGGTGCGCATCATCGCTTCGGTGAAAAAGGCGGACAGTCAGGATCAGGACGAAAAATTTTCCGTCGTGATCACCAATCTGAGCGCCGCTGGGGCGCTGGTCACAACCAATCGCCCGCTGTTTGAAAAAGGCCAGCGCCTGCTGGTGTCATTTCAGATCAAGCTGCATCACATCGATACCCTGATGACGCTCAATGCCATCGTGCGCAATATCACCGAAGACGAGCGAACCGAGCCTGGCGTCGGGCTCAGTATCAGTCATGGCCTGCAGTTTGTTGATGTCGATCCCAACAGCGTCATGCTGCTGCAAAGCATGATCTACCAGCAGATGATAGAGCAGCCGCAGTCGGTGATCTGAGCCGCCAGCCGGCGACGGCTATCTTTTCCATTTGGCCGTTCAGAAGCTGCCCGCCGCGCCTGCGGCAAGCTGAGCAAGCAGCGCAGGCCGGCTACTTTGCCGGAATGCGTTCCAGCACTGCCAGCAGCAGCGTCCAGTATTGCCCGACGGTAGTGATGTTGACCATCTCGTCTGGGCCGTGCGGATAGCGGATAGTCGGCCCTATCGACACCATGTCCAGCGTAGGGTAATGCTGCTTGAACAGGCCGCATTCCAGCCCCGCATGGATCACCATGATCTCGGGTTCCTTATGGTAAATACTCTGGTAAGTGTCCTTGACGATCGCCATCACCGGCGAGCTGGTGTCCGGCTTCCAGCCCGGGTAACAGCCGGAAAACACCACCGTCGCGCCGGCCAGATCGCTTAGCGATTGCAGCGTGCTCTCTATGTTGTCGCGGCCGCTGTCGATCAGCGAACGAATCAGGCAGAGTACGGTCACGCTATTTCCCAGGGTGCTGACCACGCCTACATTCAGCGAGCTTTCGGTCACGCCGGCGATCTCGTCGCTCATGCGTATCACGCCGTTGGGGCAGCTATTGAGCAGATTGACCAGCTGTTTTTGCGCCGCCGCCTGCATGGTCTGCGCAGGCGCGCTGGCGCGGGCCAGCGTCAGCTTGAGCGCAGGTTCGGCGGTGGCCAGCTCGGCCTGCAAAATACCCTGATACTGCGCCACGCGCTGCGCCAGCAATTCCGCCATGTCTGCCGGTACGGTAAAGCTGCACTGCGCTTCACGCGGGATCGCATTGCGCAAAGAGCCGCCCTTGAGTTCGCTCAGCGCCATGCCCAGCTCAAGCGCATGCCCGGCCAGAAAGCGCGCAATCAGTTTGTTGGCATTGCCGCGCCCCAGATGAATATTGACGCCGGAATGCCCGCCCTTCAGGCCGGCGATGCTGAGCGTGTAGGCCAGATCTTGCGCGTTTGCCGCCTGCCATTGCATTGGCACGGAGATCTCGGCATCGACGCCGCCGGCGCAGCCCATATAGATTTCGCCTTCCTGTTCGGAATCGGTATTGATCAGGATCTCGGCCGTCAGCATGCCGGCCTGCAAGCCGAAGGCGCCGGTCATGCCGGCTTCTTCATCGACGGTCAGCAAGACTTCCAGCGGGCCATGCCGGATGTCGTCAGCGCCCAGGATCGCCAGCGCAGACGACATGCCTATGCCGTTGTCCGCGCCCAGCGTGGTGCCGGTGGCCTTGACCCACTCGCCATCGATCCACGGCTGTATCGCATCGGTGACAAAATCATGCAGCTTATCGGCATTCTTCTGCGGCACCATATCCATGTGCGCCTGTAGCACCACGGTCTTGTGGTCTTCCATACCCTTAGTCGCCGGCTTGCGGATGATCAGATTGCCGACATGATCCTCGATCACCGCCAGCCCGCGGCCTTTGGCCCAGGACTGGATATGCTGGCTCAATGCCGCCTCATGTCCGGAAGGGTGGGGGATAGCGCAAATTTGTTCAAACCATTGCCACAAAGGCTGGGGGAAAAGCTGACTGATTGCTGTTGTCGTCACGATAGGTATCCTGATAGATGGGTCTTGATGAGACTTGATGAGACTTGATGAGTCTCGATATTGGGCAGACCCTTGATTATGCCAGAGGGGCTGCGGGCGGCAAGTTTAGCATAGGCGGGTGGCCAGACCTTGATGCGGCGCAGGGCCAGGCGGGTCATCTGGCATCGCGGCAACTGCAATGGTGAATGAAAATTCTGAAAGCGGACACGCATATTCCATGCGCCCGCTGGCACGAAAATGGCCTGCAAGGCGCACCGGTATTGCGTGATGTTTTTGGAGGTTCCCTTTGGTTTGCTAAACGAGTAAGGGGCTCAGGGTTCAGCCATCAGGCGGCTCACCACCCGCACCGGTGTTTCGCAATAATCACGGAAACCCATGCGCAGGTAGAGCTGATGCGCGATGGTATTGCCGCTCATCACGTGCAGGAAGGGCGTCTCGCCGGCCTGCAACTGGCGCCGGATCAGGCGCTGCATCAAGCGGCGCGCCAGGCCCTTGCCCTGAAAATCCGGATGTGTGCAGACCCCGCTGATTTCGCGATAGACACTGGCGCACATGCGCTCGCCCGCCATCGCGATCAGTCGATCGCCGTCAAAGCAGCCCAGGTATTCGCCCAGCTCTATGGTGCGCAGGCCAAACGGGCCGGGATTGGTCAAGGTGGCCAGCGCCAAGGCCTGCGCCGCATGTTCGCCGCCAAGCCTGGCACAGGCGAACGCTGCATCGGCCTCCGGCATAACGCCATCCCACACCATGCGAAACATCGTGCCCTCGGCATCAATATGCCAGCCTTCAGGCGCGCTGCCAGTCCAACCGCTGCAATAAAAATGTTCGCCGGCATCGCAAAACGGCAGCAAGGCAGCAAAGTCAGGCCGCTGCGCATCGGCAAAGCCCAGTATCGGCGAGAAACCCCTGGCATAGCGCCTGGCCGTATCCGTGCCTGCGGCAAAGCCGGCGTGCGGGCCATTCAGGGTGTGCCACAGAATATTATCGAGCAGAGAGGACATGGGCGTGGCCGGATGGAATGAAAACGGAAAACCTGGATGTGCCGAGTTTAGCAGATGGTAGCAAATGGTAGCAGATGGCAGCCGATGGCTGGTCGGCAGAACATCACCCCGCCTTTTCTGGCCTCATGTGTATTTGCTGGTTACCTCATTACCTCGCTACAATAGGCGTTTTCAGCAGATGGCCTCGCAGCGATGAATCCCTACCAAACTATCCCCTCCGCCTTGCTCAATCGTGCGGGCTTAAATTGTCATGCGGTGTTTGATATTGCGTCGCTGTCACCCGAGGTGCGCGAGCTGCTGATAGCGCGTTGCCCGCAGGCGGCAAGCTACCGCCAGCTGATCCTGATAGGCCACGGCGGCAGCGCATTCTGGCAAGCGCTGCAAGCCTCCGGGCGCGATTTGACGCGCAATGACAGCGCGCATCCTGTCGATGCGTTTACCGTCGCCACCGTGCAGCAATTTCTGCACACCGAGCATGCCGGTGTCGCCCATGAGATCGTGTATCCGGGCAGCTATACGGTCAGCCTGCAAGAGCTGGGCAAGCTGGCGGGCTGGCATCACCCGTCGCCGTTCATGGTAGGGATTAATTCCACCTTCGGCTCCTGGTTCGCCTACCGCGCGGTAGTGCTGGCCAATACCGATCTGCCCGCCACCACGCCGCTACAAACGGAATCACCGTGCGCCAGCTGCGTCGCAAAACCCTGCATCAGCAGCTGTCCGGCGCAAGCGCTGGACGACGGCCAGTTTCAGTTGAACAAATGCGTTAGCTACCGGCAGCAAACCGATAGCCTCTGCAAAAACACCTGCGTGGCGCGCACCAGCTGCCCGGTGGGCGGCGAGCACCGTTACAGCGATGCGCAAATCCATTATCACTATGGGCGTTCGATGCGGGTGATTGACGGGTTAAAAGCGGGCTAGCGCAGAATAGGTTTTGCATTCGATATATCAATTGAAAGACAATAAAACAATTACAATCCGGTTTTATAATTTTTTCATCAGGTGTCGTATGCGCGTGCTGCTTAACGCTGTATTGCTGTTGGTCTTTACTCAAACCCTGAGCCTGCCAG
>CXWL01031316.1_pt1 | contig 11402 bp, 13 predicted proteins | sample 590931 | NCBI WGS metagenome assembly CXWL01 (sample SAMEA3498368, study PRJEB10139) | groundwater metagenome | biome: water well; material: biofilm material | place: Germany | collected 2015-04-27 | reverse complement strand
GTGGTGAAGGCTCTCACTGAACAGACCGATACCACTGGCCATTACCAACTCAATATCATCAATGCCGGAACCTTCTACCTGAATCAAACTCCTGCCACAACCAAAACACACAATTACCTGGGTATCGTCATTAATAATGTCCTGTACGGCTTCCAGTACCCTGCCTCACGTCATCCCGACATTCTCAGACTTATTGACGCCCTGCAGAATAATCAGTAGAATCCTCTAGCTCCTAATCCATCATCCACCCCATGGCCAACCTGAAAAAGAAGATCAAGCTCCAGATCAAGGCTGGACTCGCCAATCCCGCTCCTCCGGTAGGACCGGTGCTGTCCCAAGCTGGCGTCAATATCCAAGACTTTTGTGGCCAGTTCAATGAGAAGACTCGTGACCGTATGGGCCAGATCGTTCCGGTAGTAATCTCTGTTTTTGATGACAAAACCTTCAAGTTTGAACTCCGTGAGCAACCTGCCGCCAATCTGATTCGAGCCGCCATCAAGATCGAAAAAGGCTCAGCCGAGCCGAATAAGACCAAGGTAGGCTCCATCAGCCGATCACAGCTCGAAGGTATCGCTGAGCTGAAGATGAAAGAACTCAATGCCAACGACCTCGACGCCGCGGTGAAAATCATCGCCGGTACCGCCCGCTCCATGGGCGTGAAGGTGGAAGGCTAATCCACTGCTTGTCATTCCGACCGAAGCGGAGGAATCCCTTGCATTAGTTTACATCGTGGAAGATTCGCAATAGCGGATCGCTATCACCACTTAACCCCCTCTCTATGTCAGACGTGAAACCGGCTGCCAAAGCCCAGCAAAAAGCTCGAGTGAAATTCCGCGGCAAGAAGTATAAGGCCGCGTCCGAAAAAATCGATAAGAACAAGCTCTACACTGTCAGCGAAGCGATCGCTCTTTTGAAGGATTCTTCGGTCACGAAATTCGACAGCACCGCCGAAATTCATCTCAATCTGGGCTTGGATCCGAAACAAGCTGACCAGATGATTCGTGGAACCATGGCCATGCCTCATGGTACGGGTAAAGAAGTGAAAGTGATTGCCTTCGTCGGGGATGACAAGGTCAAAGAAGCCAAAGCTGCCGGAGCGGTGGAAGCCGGTTCAGACGACTTGATCGAGAAGATCAACAAAGGCTGGATGGATTTCGAGATCGCCATCGCCACTCCTGACCAGATGAAGAAGCTGGGTAAGATCGCTAAGACGCTCGGTCAAAAAGGTTTGATGCCGAATCCAAAAGCTGGAACAGTCACTCCAACTCCAGGAAAGACGATCGAGGAAATCAAGAAGGGACGCGTGGAGTACAAGCTCGACAAGGAAGCGAATGTTCACAATATCTTCGGAAAGCTTTCTTTCGACGCCAAGAAATTGGAGGAGAATCTGAAGAGCTACCTGAAGACCATTCACGAAGTAAAACCCAGCGGTGTGAAAGGCAACTACATCAACTCCATCACCGTGACTTCTACGATGGGTCCAGGAATTAAGATCGCGCCGAGTGAAGCACATGCTTAATTCAAAAGAATGCCCATCCGCGTCCAGCGTATCGACAAGTCACTCCCGCTGCCAAAATACGAAACCAACGGCGCGGTCGGCTTTGACCTGCTGGCCAGGGAAACGACGACGATCAAAAAAGGCACAATCGAGCTCATCCCGGGAAATGTCATCGTGGAAACTCCCCCCGGCTATATGCTGGTGGTGGCTTCACGTTCCTCAACGCCCAGGAAAAAAGGCCTGACGCAGCCCCACGGCATTGGCATCATCGACCAGGACTATTGCGGACCCACAGACGAAATTAAGATCCAAATGTACAACTTCTCCGAGAATGACGTCACCGTGGAAAAAGGTGAAAAGATCGCCCAAGGCGTATTCGTGCACGTCAGTAAATTTGAGTTCGAAGAAGTGGAACAGATCAAGGAAGGATCACGGGGAGGGTTTGGGTCCACAGATGCGAGCTGAGCATTTGTAGCCCAAGATTAAGTCAGGTACTTGTTGATCTCACGAATCACTTTCTGAAGAACTTCTGGTTTCACTTTGGCCACGATTTCTTGGAACATTCCTTTCTCCACCTGATGGATTTTGTGACAATGAATGTAACTCTTTACCATAAGCGTTCCTCGCTCAAAATCTTGCAGATCAATCTCCACCGTATGGTGACGGCCTGGTGTTTTTGAAATACCTACGGCAATAACATCTGAAGAACCATTGAGTATATTGTTTGAAACGATGAGTGCTGGTCGTACTTTTTTCGCAGAAAGATCGCTGTAAGGAAACGGCATTCTGACAATGTGACCTTGCTGAATCATAGCGTATCGATAGGGGGTAATTTCGGGAGAATATCATCCCAAACATCATCTTCAGGATTATTCCAAAGTTTTGCGAGACTAGCTTCAGCAACTTGTCTTCCCCACTCTCGCTCCTCTTCCTCAGTCAGATTCTGCCATTTCACAGGGGCTGCAACCTGGAGTTTTGTAGCAAAGGGAATTCCCTGAGTTTCGATGATTTGGGCATAAAACATCCGATTGGCGGTACTGAAATCAAGCCCAAGACGCTGCAGGATCTTTCCAGCGGCGTCTTTCATGGCTTTTGGAATGCGAGTTTGAAGAGCTACGGTTTGCATATACATCATTATAATTGTTTACATTGTAAACCATTACAACTATATATGCAATACAATATCGGCGCCCCTCTCAAGGGGACTGAGCTTGTCGAATGTCCACCCCCTGATAATAGTACTGGATAATGTCCCGGTAGGTTTCCCCTTGTGCAGCCATCTGGGTAGCTCCATAGCCACTCAAGCCAACCTGGTGACCACAAGCGGCTAATCCTTCGCGAGTCGGATCATCTCCCAGGGGATCATCGACCGATTGGAAGACTTCGCCGAATTTTTGGAAGTATTCATTGTCCCCCCAGACCTCATCCCAGGATTTGGTGCGAGGACCATCGGTGCAGGAGAAGTAGGCGGCGCGTAGAACATCCTTCCCGACCATGACCACCTCCCCTGCCGTATCGATAAGAACCTGTTGCCACTTGGGTGAGCGAGCTTCGAAACTGTAACCCAAGTATTTCTGGAAGATGGCTGGGCTATCGGCGGCATTGTAGGATAGGCCGGGGAATTTTTCGTAGCCACTGATGAGGTAATGCAGGGCATAGCTGCGAGCCAACACCGCAATCACCTTCCGCTTCTCAGTCGGCTGATCATCGGTCTCCGGGACTTCGGCAACGCCTTTCATGTACTCTTCAAGGCTGAGCTCATTGATCACCGTCATCTTATTATCCACCAGCCGAAACTCGAGTACGCCGCGATAGCGATTATCATTGTAACGCTGAGAACCAAAGACTTTTTCCCGATCCCAATTGCTGAATTGAAGGTAAGGGGCGTCCTTGGCTTTGAGGCGAATAACGGTCCCATTAGCCAAATCGGTAACCCGAATCGTGACCACCTGCTCGGCCGTTTGTTCACGAATCTGCACCGTCTTGCTGTCCCAGAAGACGAACTTCCCCGGAGAGCTGATCTGGAATTCGTCTTGAACCGCTTCGCTGAGCCAGACACGCATTGGCGGGATTTCAGAGTTCACAGGAGCAAGCTGAGCATTCTGAGACCCCACACTCGGATCCTGCAACTGGTCAATTGTTACTTGCTCCCTCCTCTCCTTCGTTCCCTTGATCTCCACGCCGAATCTCACCTTTTCCTTCAACTTCACCGTCTTGCCTGCCCGTCCCAGTCCGGAAGGCGGGTTCCCAACCATCAGACTAAACTCATCATAGGTGGTCCGCTTGGGAACCGATCGGACGTTCAAGGTGATCAGAAATTTTCCCGTTTCTCCAGGCTTGATCACCTCTTTCTCCAAGAAACCGGCGATGGTGTTCTCCTCCCAGGACCGATCAGCGAAATCAGCATTACCGCGAAGAACGAGGACTATACGGTCCACCCCTTCCCGATACCAAGGCACATTACTGGTATTGCTGATCTCTACCCACTCCTGATATTGACCGCGCTCCGGCGGTAATAGGGCTCGGCTTTGTTTGACCTGAGCAGCGCTAAGACGAACGGTTCCTGTCGTCAGTAATGACTCCTGAAAAGCCAGCGAAGATTTCTTAAAGCCCTTGTAGGTGATATAGCTGGGTGAATGATCAATGCCCACTTTGCCTTCAAGATCTACCATTCGGTCCTCGTAACCTGCTCGAACTTGGACCGGGAAGACGATTGATTTCCCTCGGGCCAAAGACTGAGCGATGACCTGCCGGTCCCCACCATCGACCTGATACCAGACCATTCCGTTCTCCCAGTTGAAATTACTCCTATTGGTGATCTGGAAATCAACCGATGTGCTGAAACCCTTTTCCACTCGAACCCGCCGTTCGACTGGGGCAATATCCACGGCAAACTTCGGTGCTTGCAAGTCGGCGGTGACAGCAATTCTTTCGCCCTTGAGACCCTTGCTGCCAGCCACGGTAGGAATGAAGTCCAGTTTCAACTTCCCGGGACGTTGGGCTACCGGAAGATCAAGTGTAAACGTAGCCTCTTGCCCGACCAAGACCGTCTCTTTCAAGGCCACGGAAACACCACTGGCAAGTGATTCCAGAGCCGCATCCCGACGATTTACCTGCCGCAGCTGAAAGCGCTGCTTGCCTTCGGCCAACCAAGGGAAGTTACTGGTGTTCTTCAGCTTCACTGTCACGGTCCGTTTTTCTCCCAGCAAGATGACGTCTTGTTTGCCATCGAAACTCACCAGCTCATAGCGGTAGACCGGCTTATTCACCTTGTAGCTGAACTCCACTTTTTTCTTCTGTCGCTGGCCATCGAGCTCGACGGTGAACGAAAGCTTGGTGGTGCCATCTTCGAGATCCGTGCTGATGGGGATAACGATGTCCGTCTCTTGATCAGAGCCAACGCTCAACAGATCTTTGCTCAAGAAACCAGATTTCCCCGCACCAGCGCTGAGTTCAATTTTTTTCCAGGTCTGTTCTCCGATGTTTTTCAGTCGAATCGTGACGGTTGAAGTTTGCAGCGGGTCAAGCTTCAGACCCTTCGGAACAGAAACCACACTGAAACCATAGTCGGGTTTGATGCCTCCCTCGGCAACAACTTTTCGAAGTCTTGGCATGATGAGCTTCAAATTTTCCCCCGGACACTTCGTCGCGCCTTGCCCGATAGCCGCGGCAGTGACCTTGCCGATCTCAGCATGGGTCACAATATTTGGTAAAACCTCTCCTCGAAAAGAACTTTTTCCAGCAGGATTGATGCGATAGAGATCCGTCAAATATTTGACGATCTTCACAAGACCGACAAAAGTCTTATCCTGAAAATTCTCCTCCTCAAAATTTCCCATCACCGATACTCCGATGGTATTACTATTCTGACAGAGCACTTGAGCCCCGATCACCCCCTTGCCTCCGGCCCGACCTTCGTAGATGTTGCCAGCCGGGTCGACGAGATAGTGGTAACCAAGATCGCCCCACTTCCGAGTGAGGGTATGGTAGACATAGATGGCTTGAACGGCGGTTTTGTAATCCTGGCTGTCGATACCCCCATCATTGTCGAAATCCCGAACGCTTTGAGCGGTATGGTGAATAACAATTTTTTTGACATTGGCGGAATACTCCCGCGGCCAGACCAAAGACTCCCCCCGCTCATTGATGTCCACCTCCTTGTCTGAAACCTGATATTGGCCGGGGTAGGCACGTTCCAAGGGAGCACAAATATTCACGGCTTTGGGTGCCTCGATATCGGCATCCTGGGCGCTCGAGTCTACCGGAGTATCTTTGGGGGTATACACTCCCAGGGATTCATCCGCCCCCCATTCCCGCCGGAAAATAATCTTGGGGGCTACCGCGACCTCATCGCCATCATCGGCGGCGGCAATGCCAACATCGGCGGTGATGCCATCAGCTTGAACGAACTGCAATGGCATCTCTTTGAGTCGAATTAATGTCACCTGAACACTCATATTGCGTTCTGCACGCAGATCAAAAAGCGTCGTAGGCGCGACGAATCGCAGCTCGGATCCGGGGATATCCTCTTCTTCATGCTCCAGCTGCTGCCAAGCGGTCCAGCCTTCCTTTTGAAAAAACCGCACCTCGACGTCCTCAACTTCGCTCATCGCAAAAGCCTCGAACATCTTGGCAGCGACCATCTGTGCTTGACCGGCTTTCAGACGAAGCATGAGCAATTCGTGCTGATCTGAAGTCGGAACATGCTGTGCTGCCGCTTGATGAAAACTCACTCCTATCAGGGCAACGAACAACAACAGCAAGCAAAATATTTTCTTCATCATGGCAGTCCAAATTGCCGACACAGTATGCCTCAATATGCTCCTCCACGGTAATCAATCGAGATGACGATGGCGGATTTTTCTTCTTTGCGAAAAATGACCCGTATCTTGCCCATTCTGACTCTGTAAATTCCAGGCTCTCCGGTCATTTTTTTCACATCGTAATCCTTCAATTTCAGCACCATAATATCACTCAAGGCTTGGGCTATTTTCAGGGGCCTACGCTGAAAACCTATATCTCATATGCTGGTGAAAATCTATTGTGCTACATTGATACCGGATGACGAACGCACAGTATCAGTTACCATTCCCTATGCATGACATCACTCCCCTCTCTCCCGAACTCAACACGATCATCGGAACCGAAAACAGAGACTTTGTCGTCACGGCAGGTCGTATAGAACCCCTCAAAAAATCACTCTTTTCTCTCTTTTTCGGACTTGCCTGGACAGCCTTTACGAGTCTTTTTGTCTTTACTTTTTTTGGCCCACTGTTCGTGGGAGAAGAAGTGAGCTTCGAAAGCAATGGAGTCCCCACCGTCGCTAGTCTCGACAACCTAGGACCGTTGATTGTACCTGGTGTTTTGATCAGTGTCTTCATCCTCATCGGACTCGGCATGATCGGATGGAGCATTTTTTGCATATTCAGGAAAGGTGGTATCTTCGTCGGTACCCCCAACAGACTGGTCCACTTCCGAAATGGAAACCTCCGTTCCATCGACTGGGAACAGTTCTCCGGTGACATTGAGGTCAATGGTGATGAACAAAAAGGCAACATCGCTCTTCATCTACGAACCGGCAAAATGGTCAGCAGAAAAAATGGTCCTGATCGATATGTCCCCGACACGATTTACCTTTCAGAGATTCCAAACGCTTTTGAAATCGAAAAAATCTGCCGGAAGAGAATCAAGGAGAATGATCCAACGCCTTCCAGTTCACTCAAAGACGATATCTCATCCCCATGAAGACAAACGCCCTAGTCCCCGAGCTTTCTATTTCCAATTTTGAAACATCAATCAGATTCTATCGAGACATCCTTGGTTTCTCAATTGAATACCAAAGAAGTGAAGAAGGCTTTGCTATGCTCTCTCTAGGAGCATCCCAAATCATGATTGATCAGATCAACAAAGGACGCACCTGGAAAACAGGAGATTTTACATATCCCTTAGGACGAGGAGTGAACTTTCAAATCGAGGTGCCGAGTATCGACCCCCTCTTGAAAAGCCTGAAGAAAAAGAATATTCAGCTCTTCATGAAACCCGAAGAAAAATGGTATGCAAAAGGAAATATCCAAGTTGGACACAAACAATTTCTTGTTCAGGATCCAGATGGGTATGTACTGAGATTTTTTGAGAATTTGGGAACGAAGAAGCTATAATCTCCACATATGATTAAAAAAGCCACACATAAAGACCTCAAAACACTCCTTGCATTGAACAAAGAAGTTCAAGATTTCCACCATGAGTTGTATCCAAAAAGATTTAAACCAGCACATGAGGCTGATATGAGAGAAGAATTCAAAACATTTCTTGATGACGAAAATTCCACCGTGCTCATCATTCACTCCGACGCAGGAGAACCTGTTGGATACCTGATCTTCGAAGACAAACACCAGAAGGAAGCTGGACATTCATATTCGTACAGATCACTGTACATTCATCACATCTCCGTCAATAAAGACCACCAAGGCAAAGGCTATGGGAAAAAACTCGTTGAGTATGTCTTGCAACAGGCGAGAAAATTAAAGAGAGACATTGTGGAAATGGATGTCTGGTCTGAGAATGAAAACTCAAAGGAATTTTTCGGGAAGCTAGGATTCAAGGCATTCCACGAGAAAATGTCGCGAGAGATATAATCCCTTTACCAATTCCGTAGATGAAACCCCATCAAGAAGATATCGATCAGCTCAGGGAGCTCGAAGAATCCCTCTGGCGTCCGGAAACACGATTCGATCGAGAATACATGGACAAGGTCCTGGCCTCAGAATTCTTTGAGTTCGGTCGCTCAGGCAGAAGATACACACGAGAACAAATTCTCGATACACCTTCTGAAGAGATTAAAGTTGAGCTCCCTCATGAGGACTTCCGAATCAACATCATCGATGAAAAAACCTATCTGGTGACTTACACCAGCAAAGTAATGTACGAAGAATTAGAAATCGCAAATAGAAGCTCTCTTTGGACAAAAACAGAAACCGGCTGGAAGTTGTGGTTTCACCAAGGCACAGCAACGCAGCTGAAAAAATAGATCCCTCTGAAAAAAGAGAATTATTTTGCTTTTGCTTGAATTATATATAGTTACATAGTCATTATCTTTTACACCATCTCATGACAAACGAGCAAAGTGCAGAATAGGATTACTGATATAACCCTAGTTATAAACTCATGGATAACAAATCACAGATTATTCTCTACCAAACGGAAGACGGAAAAACCCGGGTTGAGGTCCGATTTGAGCACGAGAACGTCTGGCTGTCGCAGAAACTTATGGCCGAACTATTTGATGTCACCGTTCCAACGGTCAATGAACACCTGTCGAATATATTTTCATCGGGTGAATTGCAAGCAGATTCAGTTATTCGGGATTTCCTAATAACTGCCTCCGATGGCAAAAAATACAAGACCAAAATATACGCACTTGAAGTAATAATTGCTGTAGGCTATCGAGTCAATTCAGATAGAGGTATTCTTTTCCGCCAATGGGCAACCGAACGCCTTAAAGAATACATGGTGAAAGGCTTTACGATGGATGACGCTCGCCTCAAGCAGGGTGGCTACAAATCACGCTACTTCGAAGAACTCTTAGAGCGTATTCGAGATATTCGATCGAGCGAACGAATGCTCTATCAAAAAGTGACCGACATATATGCCACCAGTATTGATTACCGGAAGGACGCCAAAGAAACCGAGATGTTTTTCAAGACCGTTCAAAACAAGATGCATTTTGCCGTCAGTGCACCGATTTTGATCGGGAGGTGAAGAAGTTGAAGCTGGAAGCGAAAAAATCTTTCAAACCTAAGAAGAAATAATCCTCAACTGCTTTTGCCAAAATTGTAAACAGGTTGGAAATAGTGCTTTCACCAAGGCACACCAACGCAGCTGAAAGAATAGCATTCTATGGAAGACCTCCACATCCGGACATATCAAGAAGAGGACAACGATGCTGTGTGGCAGCTCCATGTTGATGGCCTGAATCAAACCGGCAGCTTTATCAAAGACCCGAAGTTGGATGCCGACCTGCATATGATTCAAGCAACCTACCTCGACAACGGTGGTGAGTTTTTTGTCGTCGTACTTGGAAATGAAATCGTCGCCATGGGAGCACTCAAAAAGGTCAATGACCAGACAGCCGAAATCAAACGCATGAGAGTAAAGATCAACTATCAACGACAAGGCATCGGATCAATAATGCTCAAAAAGCTGATCGAAAGTGCCAAGGAATTAGGATACCGAAAACTGATTCTCGACACTTCAGCAAACCAAACAGCAGCGAAACAACTGTACGAAAAATTCGGATTTCGAGAGTACAAGAGGGGTGAAATCGGAAACCTGAAGACTCACTATTACGAGCTTTCGCTTCTTTCTTGAAACCGGTTGCGCCGCGAGCCGGAAAAGGAAAAGTCCTTGGGAGCCTAAGCGCGAATAAATGGCTTTAAAGGCTAAAAAATCGGCTTTTTGTGATATAATGATGTGATGAAAGACGTAGATGTACCAGATCGGATTGATGCTGATGCCGAGCATCAACGCTATATCCAGGAGCACTTCACTGAACCTGTAGCGCCATCTCCTGAAGAACGAGATACTATCCCTGATAGTGCTTGGCTGCAGATCCGTTCACCGAAGGCAGCCGAAAAAATCCTCAACCATGTTGTACCGGAAAGATCAGGATATTACTCATATTTGAAGGGAGATAAAAAAGACCAAGGACTCCCCAGACTGGGACATCAGTCAACCAGAACTCGGATTTCAAAACTTCTCCCCTTTATAAAACCTCCAGAAGGACGAGACGTAAGTGAAGCGGAGCTTCGCCAGTCTTATATCGATTGGCTCAAGCAAGAACACAATATCGATATTGAACCTGATTCAATCGTATTTTGCGATGGGATATATAATGCCATCCATGAAGTATGGAAGACTCACGAACCTGAGAAGAAAAAGCATATGGGAGTCATCACTCCGTTCTATGACAAGATGATGAACCATCTCGAAGCAGATATGGGGTATGCCAAGCTGAATGAAAAAGGTGAAGTGATCGAGAGATCTGGAAGCTTCAGCCATCTGGGTTTGATCGACACCGAAGAAGGATGGAAATTCGATGTCGACGCATTTGAACAAGGTTTAGATAAAGCTGAACCTCAACTCAGCTGCCTACTCCTTTGCAGCCCCAATAATCCCACTGGATACGTCTTTTCTGAAAAAGATCTCAAAACCATTATCAATGCCTGTCGGCAACGGAACATCTTGATTATCTCAGATGAGGCATGGGCTGACCTGGTCACGAATCCCGAAAAGAAACATGTACCAACCATCAAGATTGCACAAGAGATGGGATACGCTGATGGCGTGGTCATGCAATACAACCCATGCAAAGCCTTCAACACCTCCGCATTCCCTTGCACGATGCTGGCAATTCCTGATCCAAAGCTTCGAGCTCGCATCAAAGAACGTCAGCAAACAAAAAAAGAAGGACTTCACTTGCCCTCTCAGCTTGCTGTCGATGTAACAGTTGCCTGTTTTCGTGATGGCAAAGAGCACTTGGGGCATCTGAAACGCTTTTTACGAGAGAACCTTACTATCGCCGAAGAAGCTTTGAAGCAAGCCGGCTATGATGTCCATATGCCCGATGCTACCTACCTTTTAAACCCTTACATCGGAGACAGTCATGACCAAGTTGCCGACAGTCTTGAAAGATATGGAATCAAAAGCAGAAATAAAGGAAAAGAATCCGGAGCCGAGGGATACATTCGACTTACTACTGGAGTACCACGTGAAGTTCTTGAAAGACACTACGAAGAGTGGGTAGAAAGCAGGTAGTTTTTCGCCAAAAAAAACTAAAGTTTACCGGGATATAGGTAAAAAGTGGTTGGTTTTTTCCTGAGATTTTGGCTTTGGTAAGATTAAAGGT
>CXWL01010984.1_pt1 | contig 11404 bp, 12 predicted proteins | sample 590931 | NCBI WGS metagenome assembly CXWL01 (sample SAMEA3498368, study PRJEB10139) | groundwater metagenome | biome: water well; material: biofilm material | place: Germany | collected 2015-04-27 | reverse complement strand
TCCGCCCGCTACTCTAATTGAAGAGAGGCAAAGTGTCCCACTCATATTGGCACAGAGGGTTTGCGTGCGTCGAATAGGGGCTATAGGAGAAGAGTTTTTTATGATAAGCCCAGCATCCTTCTCACGTGCACTACACCATCGTAATTACCTAATATCCGTGCCTCAAACACCTTCGAGGACATGGCAGCGTTCGCAAGATCTCTATGCAAAGAATATCTATTTGTGTCAGCAGTGCTGAATCCCGGAACTAGTGTAAGCGCTCCTTTATACCCACACCTTTTGAGGATCTGGCTAAGATCAATATATCTGTTTGTGCAAATACCGAAAGGGTATGCGAAGTAATTAACCGGCACACCTGTAATCTTCTCAAGCTCTTCCTTGTCTTTCTGTATTTCGTTCATAAGCCGAGATAAATCTCGGATCTCTTCGAGATTTACATGGTTCCTGGTATGGCCGCCAATAGCAAAGCCATTTGCTCCAAGTGCTTTAAGTTCTTTAGTGGTAATGCTACCAGTTGTTTCTCTGGTACTTCTAAGATTATTTCGCAAGAAGACACGTTCCTCTTCTTCTCGCAGTCCGACAAAACCAGACGACACGAAGAACGTCGCGCTAATGCCGAGATCCTTCAAAACAGGGCAAACATTATTAAGCCAACCTCGATAACCATCATCAAAAGTGATCGCTATGTTAATTTTTTCCGACAACATTCTTCCGGTGACGATATCATCGAGGCTGACGACATTAGCCACTCTCTTGATTATTTCAAGTTTGACTCGGAAAGACTTTACCTGATCATTACCCACATCGTGAAACGCTAGAATCCGAGCTACTGGTGTCCGGTGCCACCGAAATAGCTGATTCCTAATGCGTGAAAACTGAAGATAATAGAGAAAGAGACAGAATAGGTCCTGCCGCCTTATAGTTGTCTTTTTCACCTCGGTTGCCGAATTTCTATTTTGCAGTTCGATATATTCTTGATTCATCGGTCGGGGCTGGCGACTTGCCAGGGCCTAAGTCTGGTAGGTTAGGAATAATAGTGACGCTCTGTTCCTGAGACTGTCGACCTAATGATTCTGAGAACACAATAGCTAGGACCACCATGATGTTCCATAAATAGCTGGATGTTCTGATGAAGACACTTTCGGTAAAATTTTCCACCAGCATCATTGTTAAGATGCAGACCCCGAACAATCCCCATTCATATGCATGTCTAAGCTCTCTCAACACCTTCCTATGATGCTCCATAAGGAAGAATGTGAACAGTACGACCCCGGTAATTCCTCCTGCTAAATAAACCTCTAGGTATCCGCTGTGCGCCTCACTCACGCCTTGGGTCATTACAATCTTTTCGTCAGCCAGCCCCCAATAGCCCCCATAACCTCCGCCGAACCAGTGATTCTTCGATGCTTCCTCAAGGACCAAATTCCAGATATCTACTCGACCGGTAAATGACGGATCACGGTTAAACACACTGGTAACCACCTCCCTCACTGAGTTACTCGCTTGAAGAGACACCAACACCACACTTAAACCTATGATCAGTACAGTCCCCAAGTGACCAGCGTAAGTCTTCGATTGAGACAGCGTGAAAAGCGTGCTTATGCCCACAATCATGATTCCGACAGCTGTTGCGCTATTAGCGCCTTGAAATCCTTGCAGGAGATATAACGCGATGGCCAACACCAAACAATCGGCACAAACATGCATTGTGTTCTTGAACAATTCTCTTGTCCGCCACTTATTATAAAGTGCCCAAATAATAAAGAACGCTGATAACGTACAAATAACACCAAGACTATTTTTCTGCGTGGTAACTCCCACCCATATTTTTATCCCATCCCAGGTGTACCCAACCCCCATATTCGGAAAGTATTTGATGAGTAAGAGAGAGAATGGAATAAGCACATACGCACATCGCGTCAAAACACTCTCTAGAGCCCTTAGCGGATATCGTTCGGTCAGAACTACTAGGGCAATCGGAATCGTCCCACACAATCTAGCCCACCTCTTAAAGGAAACATCTGGGAAATCGGACCACATCACACTAAAGCCTAGGTAAAGATACAACAGTATTAGCCAGCGGTTATCGTGCAAGATTCCAGACCACTGAACCCTTCTCTTAAAAAGTATAACAACCGCAAGAATCATTAAGGCAGTTAGCACGAACCGATCAAGTGGGCTACCTGTTTCATCAGGTACGGCTACCATCTCAGTGTACTCAAACCATCGTCCGATTGGTTTTGACCCGCAAAGGAGCAACCAAACAGTAGGCAGCCAAAGCGCACCGGACACGTCACGATTTCGTCTCCGCTCCATGCATAAAAGCGCAGTGACAAGAATCACGCAGAATATGAGAGCTACTATCGGGGGCATAAAATTACGAATTCAAAGATTTCAATCCTTGAGTTGAACAAAAAGCTTACCGGGAACTGCTTTCCATGCAAACTTTCACATTCGCAGTAACCACCACCGGTATCACTTGCGCTACCCAACTGCTCTGAATCTACAAAACGTGATAGCTGTTATCATTAAGCTCATTGCCTAAGGAGCATGTAGCAATTTGATCTTCCAGCATGCACGTTTCGCATTGCTCACAGAAGCAGCGTCTATGATGGAATAGCGCATGTCGATCTGTCGCCAAATCTTCCATGACTCACTAGTCATACACATTGAAACAATGAAGACACCACTCCTTGCAAGAATGGTCTCATAATACTGCAAGGTCTTAAGAGGCTCTTGCATGTAATATAAACATTCGTTAAAAATGATCACGTCGAATTTATCATCAGTCTTGAAGTCCTCTATCCTTGAAACAATAAATAGGTTTTTATTGTTCTTTTTGAAGGATGCCCTCTCAATTGCCACCGTAGAAACATCTATTCCTACATACATTGAATAGGAACTTTCATACAATCGTTCACAAAGGATCCCCTCGCCGCATCCAACATCTAGTATATTGCCATTAGCTTTGAGGGCATGAATATATCCGACAATTATGCTGTAATGCGCCGATTCATCAATTTGGCGTATCCGATCCCATTGGCCCTCCCTGTATCGTTCATCCCAAAATACGGCGCTGACTTTTATCGGTCTATATGGAAGTAGCTTCTTGATAAATTGTCTTATCACTTCGCCTTCTTTTTCGTTAGCGTTATAAGATGCTATAATTCCCAGTCTGAACAGGAGAAACCATTTCAAAGAAGTCATCACTCATCAAAAAGTCAAATTCAATTTTCTTCTCTGGATGTACCATCAATTCAACATTCCGAGTCTTTGCCAAATTTACTATGTTCTTCAGTCGCACAATATTTTGAGTGGGTTTGGCACTAAAAAAAAACTCCGTGCAAGTGTATCTTCGCCTAAGTATCGAATCGATAATCTCGCGATAGAAAATATTGAGAATATTCTTCTCTCCTGATGAAAACGTAAAGCTCCTGCGAACTTTCGTCCCCAGGGGGATGATTCTGCTCACAAGCATGTTCGTACAGAGATGCATATGGTGATGCCCATCAATGTGCGTTGGTTCCTTCCGATACAAGCGGATATACTCTTCATACTCCGCCTTATACACATAGTCGAAGTCTTTCCTGAGCCATGGATTGTAGAACAACGAGCAGTACTTATTCCTCCCTAGAAATAAAGCGATGCGCCGGTGAGAATCTACCAACTTGCTTGGTTTGACATTACCATCAAATGCGAGGGTGAAGTTGAGATGCAATCCAGTTTCCAGACCATACTCCCTCGCTAACTCTGCAGCCCTCTCGGAATCCTTCATGAATACCATGGAGCTTGCGGAAGTTACCCTGCCATTCCGAAAACAAAGAATACTGTTATCTGTAGAAGTCGCGTCCCTGCCCCAATCATCCGCATTAATGATCAGCATTATTATATCGTGATCCTACGCACCATCGAGGCCAATCTCACCACGCACGATCCTGCAAACTGCCACACGACAGTCCAGGTACCGGGGGGGGGCATCCGCGCTCTATGACGAAGCTATCTCACTTGTCATTTGTGCATTAACCTGAACACAAATGCTGTCTACTATTCTGGCGGTCAATAGAATCTCTCTATACGAGATGGGCGGCGGCGTCTCTTCAAGAATTGAGCGGTAAAACGATTCGATCAGGAATTTCATTCCCGACTTCATATGAAAGTCGCTCTTTAAGAAGGAGTGCACATTGCTCACTGAATTGGCCCAATATTGCTTTCCAAAATCATATGGCGGAACAAACTTTTCTAAGTAGCTTTTGTATTTACCACCTCGCAGCTTGATGACTGTCTGATGGTCATGATTCATTACTAGTCCATTCTTTGGTCCATAGATTCTGAAATGTTTTAGCACCGGTCGCATCTGCGACGAAAAGGTGAAATAGGCTGTCATGGATATGCCATCACTTATGATAACTCTCAGCTCATCCAAAATATCTGTTTCGCTCATCCGCTTCAGGAATGGGCTAGCAAACCCGTGCGCGATCACATTCGGAGATTCAGTCGTTAAGAATTCCGCAATCCTGCAGATACCATGGCTTATATTGTTCTGAAATAGCTTTCCCGGCAATTGCCTTACCCAATGGTTCCTGTCCCCAAGAACTGCGCTTGCATAGTTCACATCCCCAAGGTCATAGCAATAATAACTCTCCATATGAACAGGAAGACCACCAATATAGCCTGCTCTTATAAGTTCTCTCATCTTCCTTGCGGCATGAGTAAATTGATCATCGTGCCCAACTGTGATCTTTTTGTTAATTGCAATCGCGATTGCAATTAACCTTTCGGCCTCTGATGCGGTCACAGTAAATGGTTTCTCAATATACACGTGGCAACCAGACTCCAAGCATTTCCTGCCAAGGTCAAAATGACTCTGTGGGGGAGTTGTAATATGAATAACGTCTGGCCTAGCTACTTCTAGCAACTCATCAATGTCGCTAAAATAGTTCTTTATGGGAAATCGTTCATATAATTGCTTGGCCATGAGCTCTTCTCTGTCGCAGACGCCAACAATCTCGCAGCCTGAGATTCTAATGAGCTGTTCTGCGTGAGCATCAGCTATTTTCCCACATCCAATAATGCCTACCCTAATCACCTATTTACCCCTTGTTGTCTTTCACTCTCAAAGTAGAGCCTGGATGCTTCAGTAAAAGGGACTTTTTGCTTCCACCCTAACAATGCTTTGATCTTCTGATTAGAATATCTGTTGCCATTCCAGTAGGCGAACCACTTCTTCCGATTGAAAACAGGCGGCAATTGGCCTTCAGACCAGGCTGAGTATTTCTCCCACAAATAGGACAGGAAATAGCTCAAATAGTGCGGCACATAAATAGATCTAAAGCCACGCACATGCTTCTTGTAGAGCTTAAGAAATTGTCTACTTGTTGGCAAATCATCGTCCACTATGTTGAATATCTCGCCGTCCACTCCCTCCTTTATTCCGGCAAGCACAATGGCTTCTGAGCAATTATCAACGTATGTAAGCGGAATCTGGTTAGAACCACCTAGATGAAGAAAAACTCCAAAACCTGATAGCCCCACTCGACCCGTTATCCCCTTATTGCCTGGGCCATAGACAACCCCTGGACGGACAATTACAAAAGGTATGCGGTATTTATCGACACATTCCCGCAAAATGTCCTCTTGCCTGACCTTGGCATAACAGTATGCCTCCCCCCGCAAATGAGGCTGATCTTCAAGGCTACAGGTTTCATTAAGAAGTTCCCCAGACTTGAGACGCACGGTGGAGTAGACGGTAAATGAACTTACACACACTATGCGCTTTACTTTTCCATTCTGACCCATCGCCTCCAGCAAGTTCCTGGTAGTGACGACTGAATTCATGTAAGCATTGGGATAAGACTTCTCTCCCCTCCCCGCAGCCAGGTGATACACAACTGAAACTCCCTCCGCCACCCCCCTGCAGACATCGCGAGATAACAAATTACCTTCAAAGACCTCGATCGCCCCTGCCGGATAAGCTTCAAGAATCTTCTTAAGGTTAGTCATGTTGCCAGATGATCGTACAAGACAGCGAAGGTTGGTAAAGCCGTCAGCGAGGAGTGTTTCGACCACCTTCGACCCAATAAAACCATTTGCGCCAGTAATTAAAATACGATCGGAGCGTCTTATTATCGAGTGAGTTAGTGCAGCAGAGATACTCATCTTTAAATCCAGGATAACTGAGAACCCCTCATTGTCCTATTGGATCACGTATTTATCCTTGATCAACCTCATTCCAAGAAAACCGCAGATTCTCCCTACATGATCGCAGTCCTTAATGAGGTACTTCATAAAAACGTGATGAGCGCCTATAAGAAGAAATGGCAAAGATACCGTATACAATGGAATTGCAATAAGAGATTTCAACACGTCTATACCTGAAAAACGTGGGAGCTGCCCTCGCAATAGCGCCCTTCTAAGCATAAAAGACCGTGTACAGCGCTGGGCCGTGACGGCTTCAGACACTGGAGCCTCGGCACACCAAACAAACTGCATCCCCTTGGCAATCATTCTCCTAAAGAAGTCCCGGTCTTCTCCACCACGACCAAACTCGGGCCGAAACATGTTCTCCTTATCAGAAAATATAGTCCTCCGAAGAAGCACGTTCCCCGTCCTGGTATTAGTCCAATGGAGCACTGCGCCAGTTTCATGAGATGGCCGTTCATAGAACTTCCCTTTTACTACCCACTTGGGGGCAGTTACGTCGTAAGAGGGCAACACTGGTCCCAATACTCCATCGACATGCAATCTATTAAGTGTCGCGTGCAATTTCGACAACCAGCTTCTACTGGGGATCTCATCATCATCAATGAACGCGACATATTCTCCTCTTGAATTTCGAACCGCTTTGTTCCGTGCTAATGCGATGTTCTGCTCTGGCTCGACGCAATAAGTCACACCAATTGATGCACGGCTTGTAAAGTCTTGAACAGTCTTTTCTGCTGACGCGAGATGGTCATTGTCTACCACGACGACGTCGTACGTAAATTCAGTATCTGCGTCTTGATCTTTGAGAGAAACTAGTAATTGCGCTAGTAATTCTGGCCGTTTATATGTGCACACACATACTGAAATATGGTTACTATTCTGTTTGGCATTACTGTTCATCTCGTCTCGTGACCCCTAATGTGACTCTTGAGCACTGCTAGCCTCCCCCTCCATGACTGACCACTCAGAAATGGAGAATTTGCAGCAATTCTTTTTGAACATCACCGAAAGACAAGTATAATATCGCCCCCCCCCGCTGGCGCTACCTGCAAGATTTGATAATTGCTTTCAATAAGTTGAAGAATTTGCTTGTACTTGCTCCGATCGAATATTCTCACGATAAATACCCCTCCCGTTAGAAATCCAGAATACCGATCTAGCACTGATTTAATTCGGGACTGCGGAATATAAAATAGCGACTCCCTAAACAGAATTACGTCATATCGCATTTTCGGTGAAAATGAAGATATGTCATCGCGAAAGTATTGATTTTTTTCCTGCCTGCCATTTTTGTTCGTCCTGACCAAAGCCTTCTGAATCGCTACTTCTGAAATATCAACTCCCGTATAACGAGAATACTTAGAGACATCTAATTCGTTTCCTGTATTACCAGAACCACAGCCTAAATCTAATAGAGTTCCGTTATTTACATATTTCTCCAAATACTGATAGATAACATCGCGGGAAGTGTCCTCCAAGAATTCCCACTGCCCGCTTGCAAACTCTTCATCCCATATGGCCTTTATCGTAGAAGCCCCCCCCCACTTCTTTAGTATTTTCGAGTTAATAATTTTCCGAACTCTTCGAAAATGATTTTTCATGGTAACAATCAGTTCGGTTCGGCCGGTAAGAATTCGTCAGGTCGCGGCATGCCCACTTCAAATTTAACTGTCTGGTCAACCTTCATGTTCCGTGTCATAAGATAATTTTTATCCATTTCTTTTTATAGCTCTACCGCGACCGATCAGTTTGAACGTTACATTTTTCAATCTTTGCATTTGCTCTTTCCGACGAAAGTTTACTAACTCATAGCCTATCGGCCTCTCACACCTCTTTAGAAAAGTCCATAGATATCCCGTATAAATTAGCACCCCTCCTAATACGTACGGCCTTAATGTCATCTGATAGAGCGCTCTAAAGACCTCCCACAGAGGATGACTACCCAGATAGTAATCCTGCTGACCCACTCTAAACTTAGCCTTAAACACATTGCCTTTGCCTGTACCAATCCGTCGCTGGTGCAGGCATGTCCTATCAGTGAATGTTCTCGTCTTCCACCCCTTCATTCTCGCAGTCGTGACCGCGACCCAATCTATGCCGCCATCTCTAATTGGTTTGTATCCGCCAATGTCTTCAAAACACCTCCGCCTGAAGAGTTGGCACGCTCCAGATACGTGGTCAATACTGACAAAGTTGTAGTCGTACTGGAATCCTGCCTCCACAAAAGGGGTTCCAGCTACACCCAAGTCGAGCATTTGCTCAAACTTGTGGAGCAAGAAAGCAAAATAGTCAGTTTCGAATGAGATGTCTGCGTCTAGACTGCCAATACATTCGTATTGCAGATCTTTTACTTTGGCATAACCAGCATTAAACGCATGAACCTTTCCTGCAAAGTGACGCTCCGTACGTTCAGGCATCCTCACAAGTTTTATCCACGGATACTCAGCTGCATACTTCTTCACAATGTCGTCGGTGCCGTCTGTTGAACCATCACTAACGATCACCCATTTGGTTGGGAGGATGGTCTGTCCGATTACGGACTTGATGGTTTGCTCGATGAACTTGGCTTCATTCCTAGCAGGGGTTATTAGGATGTATATGAGTGAGCTGGCCTGTCCTCCCTTGCAATCCGACGAGGTCAATATCGTTGGATCAGCTCTCATGGGCTTGTCGCATGTGAGCTGCGCTGATTCTCCACATGCTCCTCGCCCATTTCCATCTCAGCACGCTCACAATGCTCCAGAAGTGTGGCAAGCGCCAAAAGCATCCACGCCTGTGACCACCGCATATAAGAAATCTTGTTGGTCCAGAATGGTAGCACTTGATAGTAGAAGTAACCCTGCCTATCCCACATGTGAGACATGGACCACTCACATACAGAAAGGGCACGCTCAGGGCTATCCTCATCGTAGTCCTTCAATGTCAGTAACGTGATGATGCTCTGGGCAACACTGTGAATATCGATGGGATAGGTGTTGTTATTAAAATATCTTGGCGCATTATCCTGCGTAAAAAAATTATGGCGATAAAACTGAAACCCAAGTCTGATATGGCTTTCAAACTCCGAGCTCCCAGCATATTCACAGATAGACCGCAAAGCACATAGGTTATATCCGGTATGGAAATTGTCTATCCACCGTTGGGTTGGCAGCTCACCATAGTCCCACGAGCCATTCTCATGCTGCTTACCGGCCGAGTATCGAGCGACCTTCAGCGCCGACTCGAGAAACCGCTTCTCACCGCAGTGCTTGTAAAGCCTACAGAGGAGAGCTGAACCTAGAAAGTTTGCATTGTGCACTCGCGCGCGCAATTCTGGGAAAGGATAGCTAAAGCCGGCAATGGAGTCGCCTTCAGTCCAGTAGAGATCGGTTACAATGTACTCCCCGGCGCTAGTTGCCATACTGAGGTAGCGAGGTTCCTGCTTTAGTTCATAGGCGTCCAACAAAGCATTCGCGACGAACGATGTGCAGACAAGGTTGGGCGACCATCGGGGAACCATGTTAGTCCGAGTCTGCCAAGGAAAGCTGTATCCCCAACACCAGTAAGAAGTATATGGTGATCGCAGAGCCACCAGTTTTTCGACCATGACTTCGATAAGATCTTTCTGATCAAGCAGCCCGAGCTTCGAGAGTTTCAGAAACGCCATCAGAAATAGCGCGATCGCTTTAGGGTTCTGCTCTCGCGGGACGAGGAGAAGCGGCCGAAGATTGACTGGAAGCCGCTTCATGAGCTGAGTCATCGCTATTCTGCAGACTCTGCTTTTAACAAATGGTGTGAGGCTGAACACTCGGCTGTTTAACGCATCATAGGGATCGAACCCCACCCAGTCATTCTTTCCGCAGTACGCCATGAGGCTGGCAATACAGTCTCTGATGTATGCCGCTTGGTTATGAGTCATTACTACACGATTCATGTACGGCCCCGGTATTATCTATGTACGTGGACAACTCTGTCCTCGATCACTTCTCCAATAGCAGCCATAATTTGCTTTAAAGCCAAGCTTTCACCGAAATTCTCCTTAATTCCTTTACGCCTCTTGACTACACGAATCTTTGACTCCACATCTTCCTGGGTTTCGATCATTACCAGCCGTCCGCATTCGGCCAAATATTTGTCTACCGCACCAAGAGCTCCTCGGAAGATACTGTATACAGGGATGCCCAATGCAGCCGCTTCCCTATTCATGGTTCCTCCACCGCTAATCACCAAATCGGAATGCCATATCAAATTAAGACCATCTACGACTCGATCAGGAATAATTATTTTTCCCTCTTTACACCACTTGGGCCAAGTCTGAAACACGAGATCTTTTTGAGTCCTCTCATTGCGTGGCAAAATAATAATTCGAACCCCTGAACTGCGCCCTAAAAACTCTACAACTCTCATAAACAGATTATCGCTTTCAGGATTGTGGTAGTGGGCCTCACTGGCGGGGGGACGAATAGTAACTGTGATATCGGTCTCTCTAAGATTCAACTGTTGAACGATTGAAAAATCCGGCCTAAACGAGGGCACATAGACGTCCTCCTTGATTCCGGAATACACACGCAGGCCTCGCTTGAAATGTATCGCTATGCTACGGCTATTGATGACTTCCGGAGCAATACCCATCTCAGGCTTGATGAGCGGGAGACTGATGGTATGTTCATAATCGAACAGAAGTATCGTCGGAATACCAAGCACCCAAGATAGCAATATAAGAGATCGCGAACCGTGGGATATCGAGATGTCAGGCTTGTATTTGAGGATCACACCTGCCAATTGTACGCTTCGCCATATTGTACCGAGAATCTTAAGGAGCTTATTGGCCCCATAATGTTTCCCTATTTTTCTATATACCAACTTGTAGTAGTCAGCGAGACCGATGACCTGAAACGTATCACGAGCGGTCAGAATGACTGAATGCCCTTTTGTCTCCAGTTCCTTAATAATAGGGAAGAAAAAAGGCACATGCGGAGAATTATCGAAATCTATCCAAATGGTTTTGTTTCTTTGCGAAGAACTCATCACACACTCACTTTCAGCGACTGATCCTCCCCAGATTTAACAGGCATCTCCATAAGGGGAGATCACTCGCCCAAATCACGTGTGTGCGGCGGACACCAGCTACATCCCGATGACGCGCGGCTTCGTGTATTTGTTGAAATTGTCGATAAGTCCGTTGAAATTTCCTGAGCGGCTCCCATGGTTGTCTCACGCTGCC
>CXWL01120283.1_pt1 | contig 11406 bp, 17 predicted proteins | sample 590931 | NCBI WGS metagenome assembly CXWL01 (sample SAMEA3498368, study PRJEB10139) | groundwater metagenome | biome: water well; material: biofilm material | place: Germany | collected 2015-04-27 | reverse complement strand
AGCGACGGCGCCGCCGCGCGCGCTGGGGAGTATCGTGGCCCAACCGATGTTCATCGTCGCGGTGACGCTGTCGGCCATCGGCTACGGCGTGATGAGTCTGCTTATGACCGCAACACCGCTTGCCATGGGCTTCCACGGCCACCCTTATTCGTCCGCGGCCACGGTGATTTCCTGGCACGTGATCGCAATGTTCGCGCCTTCGCTCGTCACCGGCTCGCTCATCAAGCGCTTCGGGTTGCTTTCGGTCATGCTTGCGGGCGTTGCGCTCATGTTCGTGTGCGTCGCCATCGCCCTGGCCGGTACTACGGTGACGCACTTCTGGGTGGCGCTGGCGATGCTGGGTCTTGGCTGGAACTTCATGTACGTGGGCGGCACGACGCTGCTGACCGAGTCCTATCGCTCCAGCGAGAAGGCCAAGACGCAGGGCATGCACGATTTGCTGGTGTTCGGCGTCACGATGGTTTCCTCGTTTTCTTCGGGCCTGCTGCTCAAGTCCAACGGCTGGCAGATGCTGAACTATGTGGCGATTCCGTTCCTGGCCGCTGCCGGGCTGACGTGCCTGTGGATGATGCTGCGTACAAGAACGATTGCAACTACTTAGTCTTACTATGTCACAAGAGCAGCTTTGTGCTGCCGCAGCAGGGACACTGCCCGAGTCGGGCGATCAGTTGATGGCTCAGCCGGTGGCGCAGTGTTGTGATCGAGGTCGCCACGTGCCGCTGCGCGCAGGACCGCCCCGAGGGAGGTAATCCTCGGGAAGGGCAGGCATTTGGCGTGCGATGAAGTTTTTTTATCGCCGACAGACTTCCCGGCGGCAAGGCGCTCTGCCATCAGGAACCCGTAAGCCGCGATGCTCAACGCAGCGTGATGATGAAACCCCCGCCAGCCTCGTCCCTCGTAGTGCCCCTGGCCGCAGTCCGGCTTGAGGTCCTGGTAGTCGCGCTCAATGCGCGAGGAACTCGGCCTGATCTGCGGGCAGATCTGGTTCGGGGCAGATGGCATTCACCGGGCACTCCGGGACGCAAAGGGCGCAGTCGATGCAATCGACTGGATCGATGGCGAGGAAGTTGGTTCCTTCGCGAAACGCATCGACCGGGCACACGCCGACGCAGGCGGTGAATTTGCAGTTAATGCAAGCCTCAGTGACGATGTGAGTCATTGCGGCAGACGTGCCTCTATGCTGGGAACGCCCCCGTGAGCGGTGTTCTATGGCCGTTTAGGCCCCCATGCGTAGACGCCAAGAACGACCGCCAAAGCTCCGTGCAAGACAACACCTATTGTGCTGAGGTTCGGCGTAACGGCAATGCCAAACAAGGCGAAAGCTGTCCCTGACACCAACAGACCTGCGTGGAACAACGCATGAAACGTTTCGAATCCCGAAAAAAACTTGGCGACTTCTCTCCAGTTAATCCGCATGGTCATCTCCTTGAAATGGTTACAGCCGAGGACCGCAGCATTTCCCATCATAACGACCGATGCGTGGCGAAGTCTCAGACTGCCTTACCCAAGCTGCTGAGAATGCCGCACTCGCCTGCGGTGCGAGCGGAATCGCAGGAGCTCCGCAGGTCCATCAAATCGCGCTCCAGTTCGCGCAACTCCTTGATCTTGGCCCGCACCTGGACAATATGAGAGTCCACCAAGGTATTCACCTCACCGCAATCCAGATCAGGCCGATCCCGGAAGCTCAGCAGTTGCCGGATCTCATCCAGTGTCATGTCCTTGGCCCGGCAGCGCCGGATGAACAGCAAGCGCTTCAGATGCTCGTCGTCGTACAGCCTGAAGTTGCCGTCGCTGCGCGCCGGCTCGGGAAGCAAGCCCTCGGACTCATAAAAACGCACCGTCTGCACGAGGCAGTCCGCCTTTTTAGCTAATTTACCGATCTGCAGCATGCTCAATCTCCAAAGACTTGACTCTATACCAACTAGAGGTTATCCAATGATGGCATAAGTGGGAAAACCCTCCCAATCGAGAGCCAACTATGAACAAAGATCCTTCCAACCCATGCGGCTGCTCCGGCGGCAATAGCCAGCCGACCACTTGCGTCCCAACCAGCACGGAGACCACCGTTTTCCAGGTCAGCAACATGGACTGCCGCAACGAAGAAGCGCTGGTGCGGCGGACGCTGGAGAACATGCCTGGCGTCGAGCGGCTGGAATTCGATCTTTCGCAGCGCAAGCTAACCGTTTCGCACAGCATGGTCTCGGCGGATATGCTGGAGCGGGCGCTAAATTTGGTCGGCATGAAAACACAGACCATCCTTGATACTGCGGTGCTGACGACCTACCGCATCGAGAACATGGATTGTCCGAGCGAGGAGAAACTCATTCGGTCGCACCTGGGCACGGTCGAAGGGGTCCAGGACCTGGACTTTGACCTGGCCGAGCGCACGCTGTCAGTGAAGCATCTCGCCCAAGCGCGCGCGCAAATGGAGCAGATTTTGGCGTCGATCGGGATGCACGCTAAGAAGCAATCCGCAAGCGCTCGTGGGCAGACGGCAGTTGCGGCACTGGTCGAAACTCCGACGTCGCAACTGCAGGCGCCTGCCCTGGCTTCCGGCCTGCCGGAGGGCGAGCGCGTGACATACCGGATCGAGAACATGGATTGCCCAACGGAAGAAGCGTTGATCCGCGCCCGCTTGGGCAAGGAGTCGGGCGTTACTGCGCTCGACTTCAACCTGATGCAACGGGTACTGGGTGTCCAGCACGCCTTGCCGTCCACGGAGCCCATCGAGAAGGCGCTTGCATCCATCGGAATGCGAGCCGTGCGACAGGGCCTCCAAGGGGCCATCACCGTGCTACGCATAGCCAAAATGGATTGCCCGACCGAGGAAAACCTGATCCGCAGCAAGTTGGAAAGCATGCCGGGCGTGCAGGGCCTGGACTTCAACCTCATGCAGCGCACGCTCACCGTCCGGCACGCGCCGGACGCGATCAATCCAGCGGTCGAAGCGATCAAGTCGCTGGGCATGGAAGCCGAGGTTCAGACAACCGACGAAGCGGGAGATTCTGAGGCCTCCGCGCAGCCGACCAACTGGTGGCCGATGGCAGTCTCCGGCATTACAGCCTTGCTTGCCGAAGGCGTGTACTGGGTCAACGACGGGTTTCACTGGGCGGTGGTTGTGCTGGCCCTGGTGTCCATCTTGACTGGCGGGCTCAGTACCTACAAAAAAGGCTGGATCGCACTGAAGAACCGCAACCTGAACATGAATGCCCTGATGTCCATCGCGGTTACGGGAGCGATGGCAATCGGCCACTGGCCCGAGGCTGCCATGGTCATGTTCCTCTTTGCCCTGGCCGAGGTGATCGAAGCGAAATCCCTGGACCGGGCGCGCAACGCCATTCGCGGCCTGATGGACTTGGCGCCGGAGACCGCGACCGTGCGGCAGGCCGACGGCTCATGGAAGGAAGTCCCAGCCAAGGAGGCCGCCAAGGGCGCAGTGGTCCGGGTGCGGCCCGGAGAGCGTATCGCGCTGGACGGACTGATCACGGCAGGCCGCTCGGCCATTAACCAGGCGCCCATCACCGGCGAAAGCCTTCCCGTCGAAAAGGCTGAAGGCGACCAGGTGTTCGCCGGTACCATCAACGAGACCGGTTCCTTCGAGTATCAGGTCACTGCGGGCGCAGATGACTCGACGCTCGCGCGCATCATCCACGCGGTGGAGTCCGCGCAGGGCAGCCGCGCGCCCACGCAGCGTTTCGTGGACCAGTTCGCCCGGGTCTACACGCCCGCAGTGTTTGCGGTAGCCGTGCTTCTTGCAGTCGTTCCTCCGCTGGCCTTCGGTGGCGACTGGTTTGACTGGATTTACAAGGCGCTGGTACTGCTGGTGGTAGCCTGCCCGTGCGCGCTGGTCATCTCCACGCCCGTCACCATCGTCAGCGGCTTGGCCGCTGCCGCCAGACGCGGCATTCTGATTAAGGGCGGCGTCTACCTAGAGGGCGGACGCAAGCTTAAGGTGCTTGCCCTGGACAAGACAGGCACGCTCACCCACGGCAAGCCCGAGCAGACAGACTTTGTGCCCTTGCTAGGCAACGCGCACGAAGTTGTCGCATGGGCAGCGAGTCTGGCCGCGCGCTCGGATCATCCCGTGTCCCAGGCGATTGCCCGGAAGGCGAACCGTGACGGCGTCTCGCTGCACGAAGTAGACGACTTTGCGGCGTTGCCCGGACGCGGCGTGCGCGGCCGCATTGCCGGTCGAATGCTACAGATGGGCAATCACCGGCTCGCAAAGGAGCTCGGCCTCAGTGAAGCCGCGCTTCAGTCGCGGCTGGAGGCCCTGGAGCGCCAAGGCAAGACGGCGATCCTGCTGATGGACGAGGCCACCGTGCTGGGCATCTTCGCCATGGCCGACACCGTGAAGGAGACCAGCCGCGAAGCCGTGGCCGACCTGCAGGCACTAGGCGTGCGCACGCTGATGCTCACCGGAGACAATCAGCACACGGCCGATGCCATCGCCGCCCAAGTTGGAATCTCCGAAGCCCGTGGCGACCAGTTACCCGAGGACAAGCTCAAGACCATTGAGGGTCTGATCGGCGGTGACGGTCAGGTAGGCATGGTCGGCGACGGGATCAACGATTCGCCAGCGCTCGCGCGCGCCGACATTGGCTTTGCCATGGGCGCTGCCGGCACCGACACCGCCATCGAAACGGCCGACGTCGCTCTTATGGACGACGATCTGCGCAAGATCCCCGTCTTCATCCGGCTGTCGCGCACCACTGCTTCTATCTTGACCCAGAATATCGTTTTGGCGCTGGGCATCAAGGCGGTGTTCTTGGCGCTGACATTCACGGGGCATGCGACGATGTGGATGGCTGTGTTTGCAGATATGGGGGCAAGCCTGCTGGTCGTCTTCAATGGTCTGCGCCTGTTAAAACTCAAGACGGCATGATGACCCATGAAGGCATCTGACACCGCTGTGCAGTGGGCAAAACACTGGCTGTATGACTGGGGCGGTGCCAATGTGGATCTTTTCCTGGCCATCCAGCGGACCCTGCCCGACGGATGGACTTGGCTGCCCGAGCTTCTGAGCGCGCTGGGTAGCTACTGGGGTGCGCCAGCCGTCGTGGTCCTGCTGCTGGTTTGGCGCAGGGTGCAGGTTGCGGAGGCTGCTTCGCTGACCGTGTCGTTGGTCCAGTTCGTACTCGGGTTGGCGCTTGCAATCACCGCCGCAGCTGTCGCCAAGGCAGTGTTCGCGTTGCCGCGCCCGTTCGTGGTGCTCGGTGACGCGGTTTACCGTGCTGTCTCCGCACCCGACAGCCGCTACACCATGCCCAGTGGCCACTCGGTATACGTCGGCGTCCTGGCGGCGGCGCTCTGGCCCGCATTGGGCTGGTCCGGCAGAATTGGCTTGCTAGTGTTCGCCGCTGCAATGGGCTGGTCGCGCATCGTGCTGGGTGCGCATTTTCCCGTGGACGTCTTCGCCGGCGTTGTAGTGGGCTGGGCGGGCGTCGCTGCAGTGGGCCCCTTAGCTCAACGCGTCGCGCGAAATCTCAAACTCTCAGGAGCTAGTCGGTGAATCTCAGTCTCCAGACCGGGGTGCGTACGGCCGAAGCCATTGACCGGGGGAACCGGCGCCTCGCCTTTGTCGTTCGCTGGGGGATGCTAGCTAGCGCCGTGTTGATCGCCGGCAACGCAATCAATCGCAAATTCTTCGGTGTTGCGCCCTCTACCGCTGTCATCCCCGAAGACAGCAGGCGACCGATCAAGAAGTCGAGGACGCCTTGCGGCCCGCTCCTGTCGAACCCTCGGCTGAGCCGGAATTTTCTTAACAGGAGAAAAAAAGATGAATCGCCTCCTAAATAAAGCGCAGTGGTATTCACTAGCCACTGGAATATTCGCTGCCGACCAGGCGGCCAAGACCTATATCGACATGACTACCCCCCTTGGGTGGTCACGCGACGTCACGCCGTTCTTTAATCTGGTTCATGTCCTTAATCCCGGCGCGGCGTTCAGCTTCCTCGCTGGGGCGGGTGGCTGGCAAAGATGGTTCTTCCTTGCGATCGCACTTGCCGCTTCGGTATGGCTCGCCTGGATGCTATATCGGCCGCTACGAAGACTGGAGGCGCTGTCTTTCAGCCTCATCCTGGGTGGCGCCCTTGGCAACGGATTTGACCGCGCTGTACGTGGGCAAGTCATCGACTATCTTGATCTCCACCTGCGTGGCTGGCACTGGCCCGCGTTCAACATCGCCGACATGGCCATCGTAGGCGGGGCGATTGCGCTGGTGCTTCATTCGCTGGTAAGCGCGGAGAATCCACCTGAGGCAGAAAAGTCTCGGTGAACAGATTGCAATCTGAAAGCCCAAATAGGCATGCTTCGATATCCATCGAACAAACCTTGGAGTACATATGAAGAGTTTTCGAAATTTGCTGGCTTTTGCCGCAGTGTCACTAGCACTGACAGGCTGCCTGAATTCCTCGGACGCGCCACAGAGCTCCTTCACGCTACTGGACGGCTCTTCGCGGACCACTGCCGACCTCAAAGGCAAAGTGGCGCTGATTAACTTTTGGGCGACCAGTTGCACCACCTGCGTCGCGGAGATGCCCATGCTGGTGAGCACCTACGAGAAGTTCCGCAGCCGCGGCTACGAGACCATCGCGGTAGCGATGAGCTATGACCCGCCAAGCTATGTTGTCAACTTCGCGCAGACGCGTAAGCTGCCGTTTCCAGTGGCCATCGACAACACCGGCACAGTGGCCAAGGCATGGGGCGATGTGAACGTCACACCTACAACCTTCCTCGTGAACAAGCGAGGGGAGATCGTTAAGCGCTTTGTGGGGAAGCCGGACTTCGCCGAACTTCATCAACTCATCGACCAGCTGCTTTCTGAAAGCTGAGCGGATCCATTTTCTTACCAACTGTTCATCATGATCAAAAGACGCACTTTCTGCAGCCTCGCTCTCCCGCTAACCCTCTCCGCCCATACCGCCGCTCGCGCGCAGGAACAGTTTGTTGAAGGCAAGCACTACCTGGAGGTTTCTCCACGCCAACCGACCAAGGACCCGAAACAGGTTGAGGTGCTGGAGTTCTTCGCCTACAGCTGCTCGCACTGCAATTCGTTCGAGCCAGCGCTTGAGGCCTGGCTAAAAAAGCTGCCGCGGGACGTCCAATTTCGCCGCGTGCCGGTCGCATTCCGCGAGGACTTTGTGATCCATCAGCAGCTCTACATCGCTCTGGAAACGCTTGGTCTTGTCGAGAAGTTGCATGGAAAAGTGTTCCATGCCATCCACGCAGAGAAACAACGCCTGGCAACCCCCGGAGACATCGCTGACTTCGGGGCAAAAAATGGCATCGATGGAAAACGCCTCGTGGAAACTATGAACTCCTTCAGCGTTGCCGGCAGGGTCAAGCAGGCGACCACGCTTGCCGGGGGCTACAAAATCGAAGGTACTCCGTCGCTGGGCGTGGATGGCAGATGGCTTACTTCTGGCTCATTGGCCGGCACCAACCCGCGCTCTCTGCTTGTGGTCGACCAGTTGATCGCCCTGGCAAAGAAGGCGCGCTGAGCGCGGCAGTGCGCGCCACCTCAGTGCCGTTTCGTAGACGAACTGCAAAGCACAGCTTCTGCAGATTCGGATTGACGGCCTGGCTCACTCCTTCCCGCACGTCCCCGAATCAACTCACGGGTCGCGCGTGTCCGTCGGCAGCATGACCTATGCCTCGTTCAGGAGGATTCGCATGTCCGAGGCCAGCTCTTCGGGCTTTAAACCGTAGCGCGCATACAGTCGAGCGCGGCCGCGAGGGTCGAATATGTAAGTGACGGCCGAGTGGTCCATCGAATAGGTCGTCGGCGTCTTGCCCTCTACCTTCTTGTAATAGATCTTGAATTCCTTCGTTACCTCGGCAAGTTGCTGCTCGCCGGGAACGAGCGCAAGGTGCTGCGGGTCGAAGTTACGCATATAGGCTTCAAGCACCTGCGACGTGTCTCTTTGAGTATCCACGGTGATAAAAATGACCTGAAGCTTGTGGCCGTCGCTTCCGAGCAGTTGCTTGACGCGCCCCATCTCGGTCAGCGTGGTCGGACATACATCGGGGCACTGGGTGAATCCGAAAAACACGGCAAGCACGCGGCCCCGAAAGTCCTTCAAGCTACGCAGCCGGCCTGTCGTGTCCGGCAGCGAGAAGTCACGCGCATAGTCCGCTCCCGTAATGTCGACGCTATTGAATTGACGATTGCGCACCGGGTACAAAAACGCCAACCCTCCGGCCACAAGCGCGGCACCACCCGCCAACAGCATCGCACGGCGTGGTAAGGGTGATTTGGGCTTATTCATGGCGCAGTCCCGCCGCCATATGCGCGTTCAACCTCCTCGCGCACCAATTCTTGCAACTCCTTCTCACCGAACCGTTTGAGCGGACGACCATTGACGAAGAACCCGGGGGTTCGGGTGACCCCTAGCGCCCGAGCGTCTGCCAAGTCCTGCTCAACGCGGCTCCGTACGACCGCTGACGCGGCATCTTCGCGCGCCTTATGCATATTTAAACCGGTTCCATCCTNNTCCAGATCAGATCGGGCCGTGGATTGTGGTCTGCCCCCCAAATGCGCTGGTCCCGTACCAGTCGCTGGGTTACAGGCCAGAACATGCCCTGCAGGCGCGCGGCCTCCATCACGGCGACGGCTGTATCTGCACCGGCATGGAACGGGGTGTAGCGGACCACCAGCTGGACGCGGCCGCCGCTCAAGTCGATGATGTCCTTGACCAAGGGATAGAACGCGCGGCAAGTCTCGCATGCAGGATCAAGAAACTCGACGATGCGAACTTTGGCGTCGGCGGGGCCATAGGTGGGCGAATGAGGCCGGACTAACACCGAATCCGGCTTTGCCGCGAGCTCGACCAGGCGCCGCTCTTGCAGCGACGAGTAGCCGAACATGGCCACCACAAATGCCAACACTAGCGCGATAGCACTCCCGGCCATGATGTGCTGCCGCTTCATGCTCGTACCCCTTGTCGATGCGCGGCCATCAACAATCCGACAATCATGCTGAATGCGAGAAGAGACATGAGCGGGATGGTGAGGAAGCCGACCAGGCGCAAGTCAACGTCTGCACAAGACAGACCTTTGCTGCAAGGCTGCAGGTTCTCCGGAATCCAGCCGCTGTACAGGAGGAGGTGGTAGCCAGCCACCGCCCAGCCGACGGCTGCCAGCGCCAGCCCGTAGAGCACGCTGCCGGAGTCCTGTCGATATAGCCCAATGCCCAAGACCAGTACCAGAGGGAACATCGCGATCCGCTGATACCAGCAGAGCAGGCAGGGTTGCAGTTGCATCACCTCGCTGAAGAAGAGGCTGCCGAGCGTGCCGGCGAAGCTGGCTAGCCATGCCAGCAAGAGCAGGGTCCACGCCATAGGGCGCATATTTTGCGCCGACGACGATGTGGTGACGAGTTTTGCGGTATTCAGGGTGACACCTTCAGAAAGGACTGTATTAAATCAAGCGCGGGCTTCTCATCCCAAGCGGCGGCACCGGAGAGCCGACCAATCTCGCGCCCTTGCGCGTCGATCAGCAGCGTCGTGGGCACCGTGGTCACTCCAAGTGTGCTCAGTGCCAGGCCTTGGGTGTCCGTGTAGTTCTGGAGCGTTGTAGCATTGATCTGCCGCAGGAACGCATCGGCCTTGACAGGCGAGTCGAGCGCCAGCGTTACGACGGTGAATCTGTCTCCACCCAGGCGCGCATTCAGCCGGTCCAGAGCTGGCATTTCTTCACGGCATGGTGGGCACCAGGTGGCCCACAGGTTTAGGAGCAACATTCGGCCGCGGAATTTGCTCAGGCTGGTAGGCTTGCCAGTGGGATCGGAGAAATGTAAGTCCGGGACATCCCGCGGCTTAGCCCAACGCTGGAAACTCTGGCCGTTGAGCTCAATGATTTGGACGGCAGCCGGCGAGGCGCCTTGGCCCTCTTGCACAGGGAATAGGCCTTCTATAACGTGGCGGGCCATGAATCCCAGGACAAAAATGGCCGCTAGACCGACGGCAACAACGGAGACTCGCAGGACTTTGGACATAATAAGACTGGCAATTGAACAACCTCTAGCCGGTAGAGAGTCAAGCACCTTGCTCAATCCCCAGTGAATCGGCCCAGCCGAATGTCACGGACGAGGAGGTTTTAGACGAACATCCGACCGGAGGCACGCCGGAGCGGATCAACTCTTAACCCACACTCTAAAGTCGCCATGAACACCCGAATGAATAGACGCCGGATCTTCAAGCTGTTTCATGACCGCTTCCACGGTGAACGCTTCTGGAGAACGCGAGAGGAACAGGCGTGGCTCGATGTGGCGCCGGTGGGCCGGGAGTTTGGCAGTCCGGACTATGAGCGCCTTCAAGTCCTGGACCTCTACGCCACAGGGAGGATGAGCTGCGAAGATGCCATGCGCATACTTGGCATTGACAACCTGCAAGGGCTTCAGCAGCAGATGTTGGCAGCGAACCTCAGGGCTCCGACTACAGCGACGTGAGGCGCTGAATGGGAAGGTCGCGGGGCAATCTCCACCTCGTCAGTAATTATTGCGCCTATCAACCGCCACATCCTACCGATGCGCACCACTGGTGCTTGGGGGCGCTCAGGCAAACTGCAGTTCGATCTTGCCGGCGCGGCGCCGCACCGGGCCGACCACGATCTTCACGTCATGTCCCAGCCGGGCCACCAGCTCCAGCAGCTTGGCTTCACTGACACCGCGGAATTGGCCGCGCGTGATGCGCGATACCTTGGACTGGTCGATGCCCAACAGTGCAGCCGCATCTTCCTGCGTCAGGCGGCGCGCCTTGATTGCGCGGGCAACCTCGCCGGCCAACTGGGACTTGCGCTGCATCTCGGCCGCGTCGGTGTAACCCAGATCAGCATAGACGTTGGTGCTGCCTTCTTCGATAGTTATGCTTGCGTGTTCATTCATTTGCGTGCTCCTTGCTTTGCCTGCCAAACCTCGAAATCCTGTTTCGCGGCCTTCAAGCGGGTGTTGATCAAATCCATGTCCGGCTTCGGCGTGGCTATGCCGCTTTTGGACTTCTTCTGGAAGCAGTGCAGGACATAGACCCAGCCGGCGAACTTGACGNNACGCCGGCCGAACCAAAACCCGTCATGACCTTGGCGTCTTGATGTTTGCCGCCGGCCTGGGCCAGGTCGATGGCATGGCCAAAAACGTCTTTGACATCTTCTGGCATTGCATCGAGATCACGCTTGGCGGAACTGACCCATTTGATGGGTTTGCGGGCTGGCTTCGACATCGCCTCAATTATGCCTGTTTAGGCATATTGCCGTCAACGCGCCGGGGGCGGAATTTTTAGCTGCAGGGGTGACTTTTTTCTGCGGGGGCATATAAGCGCGCTTATGACGCCAAATCGACATTTGGCCGGCCCCGTACCAGCGCCGCGGTTAAAGCCGCCCAAATCGGCTTCACATTGGATAATCCACCAT
>CXWL01057404.1_pt1 | contig 11408 bp, 10 predicted proteins | sample 590931 | NCBI WGS metagenome assembly CXWL01 (sample SAMEA3498368, study PRJEB10139) | groundwater metagenome | biome: water well; material: biofilm material | place: Germany | collected 2015-04-27 | reverse complement strand
GCAAGCGTCATGTCCGCAACAACATAATCTAGTGCTATATTAGCCACAATAGTCTCCGGTACGATGTTTGATGTTGCCCGCGCCATTAGCGGCGGCAGCGCGCGCCCGCAAGCGATATAAAGATTTCCTTATATCATGATGGTAAATGGCGGTGCCAAAAGGGGTCGCATGGGCAAATTGCTGGCTAGCCATAGCGCGCATTTCCCAATATCGGCCCATTCAGAAGCAAGATTATGATAACCACAGCCACCCCCCGCGTCAGCGTCATCATCCCCGCCTATAATGTCGCGCTCTATTTAGGCGAAGCATTGGCATCGCTCGCGGCACAAACAATGCGCAATTTCGAGGCTATCATCATCGACGATGGTTCGCCCGACGATATTGCCGCCGCCGCCGCGCCATGGCTGAATGACCCGCGCTTCCGCCTGATCCGTACCGAAAATCACGGACTTGCCGCCGCGCGCAATCGCGGTGTCGCCGAAGCGCACGCTGACCTGATTGCCCTGCTCGACGGCGATGATCGCTACAAACCCGACTATCTCGCCGCACTATGCGAGAGAATATCGGCACCCGATGCGCCAGCTTTCGTTACTTGCGATGCGGTGTCCTTTGGCAATCCATTGCTTGATGGCGAGGTATTTTCCAGCCGCTACCCACAGGATGAGCCGATAACGCTGGAGCGGTTCTTGTCGCGCGACGTCAATATCTTTGGCCTGTCGATGATAGTGAAATCCGCTTTGCTGATGGTTGGCGGCTATGACGAAACACTCCATTCGGCCGAGGATTTGGATTTCTGGTTGCGGCTGTTGGCCACTGGCGCGGTTGGCGGGCTGGTCCGGCGGACCTTGGTCGATTATCGCCGCCGTCAAGGATCGCTATCTAGCAGTACGGCACCGTTGATGCGCGACACCGTCACGGCATTTTCCAAACTGATTGCCGCCCTGCCCGATGGGCCGGAACGTGCGTTGGCACTGGCGCGCCGCGACACCGCGCAATGCTTTGGTGATTTTGAAACGGGTGTCGATATGGCGCTGGCGGGCAATGTGCGCGGCGGGCTGGTCAAAATGCGTGGCAGCGGCCTCAAATCCGGCAAAATACAATGGCGCGTGGCGATGGCGGCTATGGCGCTGCTTCCGGCGCTGGCGCGACCGTTGCTTCTCCACTATAGGGGTCCTACATCATAGGCACAGGACATAAAAATGACAATTACCAAAGGCGATACTCTCCCCGAAGCAACCTTGATCAAGGTCACGGATAGCGGCCCTGAGGCAGTTTCTACGACCGATTATTTCAAGGGCCGCCGTGTCGCGATTTTCTCGGTCCCCGGTGCCTTCACGCCGACTTGCTCGGCGCGCCATTTGCCCAGCTTTATTGATAAAGCTTCCGACCTCACCGCCAAGGGCATCGACGAAATTGCGGCCACGGCTGTCAACGACCCGTTCGTCATGGCCGCTTGGGCCAAATCGGCTGGCGCAGACAGCATCACCATGCTCGCCGACGGCAATGCCGGCTTCGTCAAGGCACTGGGCCTCGATTTCGACGGCAGCAAGTTCGGTATGGGCATTCGCGGTCAACGCTTTTCAATGGTCGTCAATGATGGCGTTGTTGAGCAGTTGAATGTCGAAACACCCGGCGAATATGTTGTCAGCAGCGCCGAACATATGCTCGGTCAGCTTTGACAGAAGGCAGCGTGCGCATGGCAAAGGGCAATAAGGCGGTCGATAAAGCGATTGACCAGATCCACCGCCGTTATGATGCGGCGGTGGGAAAACTGCGCGAGGCTGTGGCGGCCTATGTCGCCAAGGGTAAATTGCCCGACCCGTTGCTGCGCGCCAATGGCAGCTTTGCTTACCCCGAACTGCGCATCCATTATGATGGCGAGGAACGCGAAGGCGGGGAGTCATTGGCCTTTGGGCGGCTGGCGCAATCGGGGATATACGCGACCTCGATCACGCGGCCCGACCTGTGCGAAACCTATTTGCGCGAGCAATTAAACCATATCGCCGAACAATATGCAGTCCGGTTTGAGATTGGCGCGAGCAAACAGGAAATCCCCTTCGCTTATGTGCTCGACGGGATGACTGGCGGCGCATTGGGCGGGGTCAGCCCGCAGGATCTGGCGCGCCATTTCCCCGCAACCGAACTGGCCGACATCGGCGATGAGCTTGCCGACGGCCTGTTCATCCTTGACGACAGCGGCACCCGCCCGCTGGCGCTGTTCGATGCGCTGCGCACTGATTTTTCGCTCGCGCGGCTCAAACATTATACTGGCACCCCGCCCGAACATTTTCAGCGTTATGTGCTGTTCACTAACTATCACCGCTATGTCGATGAGTTTGTTACATGGGCTGCCGCACAGGTTGGGCAGAACGGCTATACCGCGCTATCTGGCGCGGGCGGCCTGTATGTCGATCACCCCAATGGCGACCCGACGCAATTGGTAGCGGACAGCGCGTGGCGGCGGCACCAAATGCCTGCCTATCACCTGATTGCGCCAAATGGTGCTGGCATCACGCTGGTCAACATCGGCGTTGGACCATCGAATGCCAAGACGGTGACAGATCACCTCGCGGTGCTGCGCCCCGAAGCATGGTTGATGATCGGCCATTGCGGCGGCCTTCGCCCGACACAGCGGATCGGCGATTATGTCCTCGCGCACGCTTATTTGCGCGACGACAATATCCTCGACCGCGTCTTGCCCCCCGAAATCCCGATCCCTCCAATTGCCGAGATTCAACAATGTCTGGCCCAAGCGGCAGAGCTGGTATCGGGCGAGAGCGGCTCTGACCTCAAACGGCGGATGCGCACGGGCACCGTCGTCACCACCGATGATCGCAACTGGGAACTACGCTATAGCGAAAGCGCGCTGCGTTTTTCGCAATCGCGCGCCATCGGCATCGACATGGAGAGCGCGACGATAGCGGCGCAAGGTTACCGTTTTCGCGTCCCCTATGGCACCTTGCTATGCGTGTCGGACAAGCCGCTGCACGGCGAACTTAAACTGCCGGGACAGGCCAACCGCTTCTACGAAGAGGCCATCGCCGCGCATTTGCAAATCGGTATCACCACCTGCAACCTGCTCCGCGACGAGGGGAAAAAGCTCCATTCACGCAAACTCCGCGCGTTTAATGAACCGCCTTTCCGCTAGAGCGATAGCTTGGCGTCAGCGTGGAACGAGCGCAAAATCAACCCACAGCGTCACCGATTGCACAATCATTCCCCCAAATATCCCTGGCGCAGACGACGTGGTGACGGGGCCTGCGCGGGCGGCGGGGGAGGATGCCCCGGACACGCGGCTCGATACAATGATGTTGCTATTATCACCACTATAACCCGCATAATTCTGTTGGTAGCGCGAGGATTGCCCGCGCTCGCTGATCCGGATGATGCGACCGACCCGCAGGCCAAAGCCAGCCGCATAGGCTTCCGCATCGGCCCGCGCCCGCGCAATCGCGTCTGTCCGTGCCGCGCTAATAACCGCCGCATTATTAACCAGCGAAAAACCTGGCCCCGAAGCGTTGGTCGCGCCCGAATCGAACACCGCGCCCAGCACCGCCCCTGCCTGCGCAACCTCATGGATAGTGACAAGCACTTGGTTCGATGCCTGATAGCCGACAATATGCGACTGGTCGGTGATTCCACTAGGTAGCCTTGCGTAAGTGGGGGTCAAACCAACTCTGCTCGACAGGATATCGCGTTCGGCCACCCCACTGGTGCGCAGCGCAGCGATAACCGATTGCATGGCAACGCCATTGGACGCCACCGCCTCGCGCGGGGTGGTAGCCGTTGTCGTCACCCCGCCAGTGATCACCGCGCGGTCGGGGGCGGCGCTACTCTCACCGGTTGATACCACTTCGAGCAAGGTTTCGTCCTGCGCCAGTTCCTGTGCGAGAATCGGCGTGGCCTGCGCGCACGCGAACAGCGCAGCGACGGTGAAAAACCCCCTCACCAGCCGCAATCCCGTCCGGCATTCTGCTCGTTCAGCCACGTCATCAGCGGCGCGAAATAGGCGATCATCGCCCGCCCGTTCATCTCACGGGTGCCGGTGAAGGCCTCAAGCGCGTCCGGCCACGGTCGGCTCGCGCCCATTTCCAGCATCGCGTTCATCCGCGTGCCGACCTCGGCATTGTTATAGAATGAACAGCGGTGCAGCGGCCCTTCCCAGCCAGCCTGCTTGCACGCAGCCTCGTAAAACTGGAACTGTAACACGCGTGCAAGGAAATAGCGGGTGTAGGGGACGCTGGCGGGGATGTGGTATTTCGCGCCCGCGTCAAAGCCATCGGCGGGGCGTTCGCCCGGCGGGACAATCCCCTGATATTGCAGGCGCAGCGCATTCCACGCGGCATTATAGCCATCGGGGCGGATCTGGCCCGAAAATATGCCCCAGCGATAGCGGTCCATTAACAGGCCGAACGGCAGGAACGCCACCTTGTCCATCGCTTGGCGCAGCAACAGCCCGATGTCGCGCTCTGGTCCCGGCACATTGGCGGCGTCGAGCAAACCGATTTGCACCAGATAATCGGGGGTCATCGACAGCGCGACGGTATCGCCAATCGCCTCGTGGAACCCGTCATTGGCGCCGTTCATATGCAGGAAACTTTGGCGGTTATAGGCGCGCTGGTAATAATTATGCCCCAGTTCGTGATGGATGGTGGTGAAGTCATCACCATTGGGGCGGATGCACATTTTGATCCGTAAATCATCAATATTGTCAACGTCCCACGCCGAAGCGTGGCACACCACTTCGCGGTCAGCGGGGCGGGTGAACAGCGAGCGTTCCCAGAACGTCGCTGGCAGTGGCGCAAAGCCAAGCGAGGAAAAGAACCCCTCACCCGCGCGCACCATCGCGCGTGCATCCAGATTATGTTCGGTCAGCAGAGCGGTAACATCATAGCCAATGTCGCCTGCGCCAGCCGGAGCGACCACATCGTAAATCCCGCCCCATTCCTGCGCCCACATATTACCAAGCAAATCGGCACGGATCGGTCCGGTCGCGCTCTGCACCTCTTCGCCATAGCGCGTATTCAGCCCTGCGCGGACAAAGCAGTGCAGCGCGTTGTAAAGTGGTTTTACCTCCTGCCACAATCGCTCGGTCAGCGCCGCAAACTGTTCTGGCGTCATGTCGTAGTTCGAGCGCCACAGCGCGCCAACATCGGCATAGCCCAGTTCGCGCGCACCGCGATTGGCGATGGCCACCATCTGTGCATAATCGTCGTGCATCGGGGTGCCAACATTGTTGTGCCAGCTGGTCCACATCTCCTCCAGCTCGGCCGGATTGCGGTTGGTCCCCATCTCGGCCTCGATGTCCGACCCGTTGATCGGCTGTCCGCGCAGCGTGCCGCGCCCCGCGCCATAGGCCGACGACATCCGTGCAGTCAGCGCCGACAGCTCATCCGCCGCGCCCGCAGTAGTCGGGGCGGGCAGGACGATGCCAGACCGCAATATCGTCAATTTGCGCTTTGTCTCGTCGCTCAGCCCCGCCACATCGGCATAGCGTGCGGCTTCCAGTGCCAATTGCACCGACAATTCGGTATATTCCGCTCCGGCGGCAGCGGTCAGCGCCTCGGTGTCCTGATTGATGAAATTGTTGTATATCCAGTCGGCCCGCTGCGCCTCGTTGTTCGACGCCAGCAGCTCGGCCTCAGCGCGCACAAGGAAGGCATCGACATCGGCAGGTGTCGGATTAGCAGGGCGCGCAGGGGCTGTACCTGCGGTAGCGACAGCCAGCACACCATCGCCCTCCGCCGCCAGCGCGGGCGCAGCAAAGGCAAAAGTCGATGCGGCAAGCGACAGAGCGACTATCGAACGGGAAAGACGGGGGGTGCGCATGATTTCTCTCTCTCAAGCAAGTTTATTGCGCGTAGATTGGAACGCGGCGCGCGCTGCGTCAAGCGGATAGAAAGGCAGCCATCGCTTCGCCCAATGCGGCAAAGGTCACGCTCGACATATGGGTGCCCGGCACCGCCACATGCCGCGCATCGCACAGCGCCGCCGCCAAAGCCACCGCCGATCCATTATCGCTGTCCTCACTGCCGCACACCACCAATGTCGGCATAGTGAGCGCGGATAGCGCATCGGGCAATGTCGCCACCAACGATTGCAGAAGCATATCCGCCGCGACGCGATCAACCTTCATCGTCTTCATGAACTGGATCACCATCCACACATCATCGCCGCGTTTCGCGGTATCATAGGCAGCAATCGCACGGCGAAAAAAGCTCCCTCGCTCGGCCATGCCCGCCAACCCCTCTAGCCCCATTCCGCCGAGGATGAGGCGCTGTGGCCGCATTTGCTTGTTTGTCGGGATTTCCGAGGTGCCAGACGTTGCCATCTGTCTTGAAATCCCTCGTTGCCCCCTCACCACACAGCGCACTGCGGTTCGCGCCCCCAGCGAAAAACCGCCTAGGTCAAAATCGGATAGGCCCAGATGCGCGACCAACTCCTCGATGTCGCGGGCCAATATGTCGGGCGGGTAACAAGCGGGGTCGTGCGGTGCGTCGCTCATGCCATGGGCGCGGAAATCGGGCATGATAACGCGCCTGCCTGCTTCTGCAATCGTGGCGGCATGACCATATTTGATCCAGTTGACCTCTGCGTTAGAAAACAGACCATGGAGCAGGATGACGGGGCGGCCTTCTCCCACCTCTCGCCACACAAGGCGCATTCCGTCAGATGTGGTGAAACTATCGTGTTGCATGGGTGGCCGATAGCGAGGCGAACAATGGCTGTCCATAAACTGCTATCGCGCATTGCCTATAATAAGCATTGCTATTATATTTCCCATATGTCCGATCCCATTGCCTTTGCCATGCACGATGCGGCACGGCTGTTCCGCAGCCGTTTTGATGCGCGGATAAAGCGATTGCGCGTTACGGGGCCACAATGGCGTGTGCTGGTCATCGTCGCGCGTAACCCCGGAATAACCCAGCGTGAAGCGGCGGAATTGCTCGAGGTCGAACCGATCACCCTATCACGCAAGGTGGACCTACTCGAACAGGCAAAGCTGATTGAACGCCGCGCCGTCGCAGGGGACAGGCGTGCCCGCGCGCTCCATTTGACCGACCACGCCGCCCCGCTCGTTGAAACGATGCGCACCGAAGCGATGGACCTGCTTGGCGAGGCACTCGACGGGTTCAGCGATGCCGAACAGTCCGCTTTTTCGAACTATGTCGAACGGTTTCGTGCCAACCTGTCCCGCCGGAGTGTGATGTCATGACCGACAAACCCAATCCCACGCGCCGCTGGCCGCGTATCGCGCTGATGCTATCACTGCCTGTGTTACTCCTCATCGTCGGCGCTTATTTGTGGCTGACCAGCGGCCATTCGGTGGCGACCGACAATGCCTATGTGCAACAGAATAAAGTGTCGATTTCCGCCGAAGTCGGTGGACGCATCATCGAAGTAGCAGTGCATGAAAATCAGCGCGTCAATGTTGGCGATACATTGTTCCGCATCGACCCCGCTCCCTATCGCATTGCGCTGGAATCGGCAGACGCGGAAATTGCCGCCGCCGAAGCGCGCGTCACGACGATGGAAATTACCGCTGGGTCGATGGACGCCGACATCCGCACGGCCCGTGAAGCGGTGCGCTTTGCCGAGGCTAATCTAACCCGCGAACGCGCACTCATGGACCGTGGTTTCAACACCCGCGCCCGGCTCGACACCGCTGAGTTGCGCCTAACCGAAGCACGCGGGCGCTTGGCCGATGCCCAGATGGCGGCAACCCGCGCTGATGCGCAACTGGCAACGGGTGCGAGCCGCCCCGGCATCAATCCCGGCTTGCTGAGCGCACGAGCGCGGCGTGAGCAGGCGTTGCTCAACCTGTCTCGTACCGAAGTACGCGCTCCGGTTGCGGGGATCATCAGCCAGTCGGAGCGATTACAAGTCGGCCAAGCAATTGTCACCGGCCTGCCGTCGGTCAGCATCGTCGTCGATAACAGTAGCTGGGTCGAAGCCAATTTCAAGGAAACAGACTTGGACCGTATGCACGTGGGACAACGCGCGACGGTCGAAATTGATGCTTATGATGGCCTCTCGCTAACCGGCCGTGTCGTCAGCATCGGCGCAGGAACGGGCAGCGAGTTTTCGGTGCTCCCCGCGCAAAATGCTACGGGCAACTGGGTCAAGGTGACCCAGCGCGTTCCAGTGCGGATTGCCATTGATACCGCGCCGCCGCGAGCGATGATTGCGGGGCTTTCGGCCCATGTCCGCGTCCATTTTGACGATAGAGAATAACAGCAATGGCATCCGCCGTTCCATCTGAAATTGACGAACCCGCCCTACCCGTCCGCCACCGCGCCTTGTTGATGATAGCAGTGATGGGTGCGTCGGTGGTGCAGTTCCTCGACGCCACCATCGCCAACGTCGCCATCCCGCACATGCAGACCAGCCTTGGCGCGACGATGGACAGCGTGACATGGGTGTTGACCAGCTTCATCATAGCCAGTGCAGTGGCAACGCCTATCGTCGGCTGGCTCGCCGACCGTGTCGGATCACGCAACCTTTTCCTCGTCGCAGTAGCGGGCTTCACCATCATGTCGATGTTGTGCGGGGCCGCCGTCAACCTCTCCACCATGGTCGCATTTCGCATTGGCCAAGGCATCTTCGCAGCGATGATTGGTCCACTATCCCAATCGATCATGATGGACATCTCCCGGCCCAGCCAACAGGCAAAGGCGATGGCCGTTTGGGGTATGGGGGTGATGATCGCACCGATTAGCGGGCCGATGCTCGGCGGCTGGCTAACCGAGAGCTATAGCTGGCGCTGGGTGTTTTACGTCAACCTGCCTGTTGGCATTCCCACGCTGGCGCTATTGTGGTGGCTGCTGCCCAGCCGGCCTATCACGCGCCGTCGCCTTGATTATTGGGGTTATGCGATGTTCGCGCTTGGGCTTGGCGCGTTGCAACTGATGCTTGATCGCGGCCAGAGCGAAGACTGGTTCGCTTCTCCCGAAATCATCGTCGAGGCGATGGTCGCGGGCTCTGCGCTGTGGATGTTCGGCGTCCATATGATGACCGCAAAGGCACCGCTGTTTCCATCCGCTCTCATCCGCAACACCAATTTCATGACCAGCCTGTTGTTCATGCTGATGATGGGGGTCGTGCTCATCGCGCTATCGGCACTGTTACCACCGATGCTGCAAAACCTGTTCGGCTATTCGGTGTTCGATACGGGGTTGATGATGGCCCCGCGCGGGGCAGGCGTGCTCATTTCGATGGTCATCGCTACCCGCATGATCGACACTGTCGGCCCGCGCATATTGATCGCCAGCGGATTTGCCATCGCCGCAGCATCGCTGTGGATTATGAGCAGCTGGTCGCTCGATGTCGATTGGCACATGGTCGTGTGGACCGGCTTGTTTCAGGGTATGGGAATGGGGCTGTGTTTCATGCCGCTCAACGTTCTCGCCTTCTCGACCATCCCGCCGCACCATCGCACCGATGGTTCGGGGTTGATGAACCTGTTCCGGTCCTTGGGCGCGAGTGTGGGCATATCGTTGATGACGACGATGTTGGCGCGTAATATCCAGACCAGCCACGCCGACTTGGCGGCGCATGTGACGCCGTATAATATCCCCGGCGTGGACCTGTCGTCGGTCGGACGATTGGGCGAATATGGCGATGCGGTGCTGGTGACGCTCAATGCTATGGTCAACAGGCAAGCCGCGATGATTGCCTATATCGACGATTTCTGGATGATGGCATTGATTGTCGCGGCGTGCGTGCCGTTGATCTTTCTGACAAGGGAGCCGAGGGGCCCAAACCTCACCCCGCCGATGAGCGAGTAGTTAGCTTCGAGGTTGCAATCCCTTTTGCTGCATCCGCCACAGCGCCATATCGATGCGGTCCTGCCCGAAAAACGGTTCACCATCGAACACCAATGTCGGCACACCCCAGTGCCCTGCACCTTCCAACGCCGCTTGATTGGTGGCGATTTCTGCGTCCAATGCCGTCGCATCATTTACAGCCTCAGTATCAAGTTCCACCATGTCGAGGCCCGCTCGTGCAGCCGCACCAGCCAAATGATCGCCCTCGTGCCAATTCTCCGCCCCGCCCCAGATCAAGCGCGATACTTCGTCGGCATAAGCAAGCCCGACCCCGCGCCGTGCCGCCGCCTGTCCGGTGCGCGTCAGGCGATAGATATAGGGCTGCTCCGCCGCGATCTTGCGCGTCATCATGTCCTGAACGATCGGGTCGGGGCGCGGTGGGCCGAACGGAATGCCATGAAACTGGGCGACGCGAAACATATCGGTCATCGTGTAACGCAGCCAATTGGGGTGATTGCGCTCGAAAAAATCAGGCTCGCGGATCGCCAGCGGATAGACGGGTCGCAGATTGATCGACAGGTCATATTGATCGGTCAGCGCGCGGTATCGCCGCGTCGCCAGATAGCTATAGGGGCTGCGGAATGACCAGAACAGGTCGGCTGAAAGGGTCACCCATTCATCCCTTCTTCAAATGGCGCCGTCCCAACAATTCGGCGATTTGCACCGCATTGAGCGCCGCGCCTTTGCGGAGGTTATCGGACACCACCCACAGCGACAAGCCGTTTTCAATCGTCGGGTCTTCGCGAACGCGCGAAACAAAGGTCGCATCGTCGCCCGCGCATTCGACCGGGGTGGCATAGCCGCCGTCCTCGCGCGCGTCGATCAGCATCACACCCGGCGCTTCACGCAAGATATGCTGCGCCTGCTCTGCCGATAATTCACGCTCCAGCTCGATATTCACCGCCTCCGCATGGCCAACAAATACCGGCACGCGCACACAGGTCGCATGAACCTTGATCTTTGGATCGAGGATTTTCTTGGTCTCGACGACCATCTTCCATTCTTCCTTGGTCGAGCCATCGTCGAGGAAGCTGTCGATGTGCGGGATAACGTTGAACGCAATCTGTTTGGTGAACTTTTGTATCCGCTTCTCATCATTAACAAAAATGGCGCGTGTCTGTTCGAACAGCTCGTCCATCCCCGCCTTGCCTGCGCCGCTGACTGATTGATATGTTGAAACAACGATACGCTTGATCGTTGCAGCGTCGTGCAGCGGCTTGAGCGCCACCACAAGCTGCGCGGTCGAGCAATTGGGGTTGGCAATGATATTCTTGGCGCGATAGCCGTCAATCGCGTCCGCATTCACCTCTGGCACGATGAGCGGCACGTCGGGGTCCATGCGATAGAGCGAGCTATTGTCGATCACCACACATCCCGCCGCCGCCGCGATAGGCGCATAGATGGCGGTCGCCTCGGACCCGATGGCGAACAGCGCGATGTCCCAGCCAGCCCAGTCGAAATGCTCGATATTTTGGACCTTGGCGACTTTGCCGCTCTCGCCCAGATCGCACGTCTCGCCGACCGAGCGTGACGAAGCCAGCGCCGCCAATTCGTCAATCGGGAACTCGCGTTCATAAAGGA
>CXWL01005249.1_pt1 | contig 11409 bp, 11 predicted proteins | sample 590931 | NCBI WGS metagenome assembly CXWL01 (sample SAMEA3498368, study PRJEB10139) | groundwater metagenome | biome: water well; material: biofilm material | place: Germany | collected 2015-04-27 | reverse complement strand
CTGCATGCGCATCTTGGCATCGAGCACTGCGTCATCGTGCAATCCACCTGCCACGGCCATGACAACCGCGTGGTGGCGGACGCGCTGAAGGCGAAGAACGGAACCTACTGCGGCATCGCGCTCGCGCCCGCGTCCGTGGACGATGCGGAGCTGAAGCGCCTGGACGGGCTGGGTTTCCGCGGCCTGCGTTTCAATTTCATGAGGCACCTGGGTGGCGGGCCGAAGATCGAGGAAGTCATCGCCCTGGGCGCGCGGCTCGCGCCGCTCGAGTGGCACCTGCAGCTGCATTTCGAAAGCTCGCTGATCCATGACCTCGCGCCCTGGCTGCGCCGCTCCGCCGTGCCGGTGGTGATCGACCACATGGCGCGCGTGGACGCGTCGCGCGGCGTGGACCAGCCGGATTTCCGCGAACTGCTCGCGCTGATGGAAGACCGGCGCATGCTGGTCAAGGTGAGCGGTTCGGAGCGCTGCTCGAAGCAAACGGCCCCCTACCGGGACGCGGTCCCGTTTGCCGCGAAGCTGGTGGCGGAGTTCGGCCATCGCAGCCTCTGGGGCACGGACTGGCCGCATCCGAACCTGAACCACGTTCCCGACGACGGCGCGCTTGCCGACCTGCTCGAGGAAATCGCGCCTTCGGCGGTGCAGCGCCAGGCGCTGCTGGTGGACAACCCGCGCCGCTTCTACCGCTACCTGCCGGCGCCGACCTGACGGCTCAGGACGTGAAGGCTGAAATCATTCGGCCTTGAAGCCGATGGCCTTCACCACCGCACCCCATTTGCGCTGTTCCTGCGCGATGAAGACGGCGTATTCCTCGGGGCTGGAAGGCATCGGCACGCCGCTCACCTTGTCGTACTGCTCCTTCACTTCCGGCGAATTGAGCGCATTGACCGCGGCTGCGTGGATGCGCTTGCGCACCGCTTGCGGGATGCCGGCGGGACCGACCAGCCCGTACCAGTTGTCCGAGAGGACCTTTGCATAGCCCGCGTCAGCCGTGGTGATCACCTCCGGCAGGCTGGGTGCGCGCCGCATGCTGGTGACCGCGAGCGCTTTCAGCTTGCCCGACTTGATGTGCGGCAGCAGGATCGGCACGTCGAACACGCCCATCTGGACCTGCCCGCCGAGTAGGTCGTTGACTGCCGGCGCCGCCCCTTTGTACGGAATGTGTATCAGGTTGATCCCCGCCTCGACCTTGAGCAGTTCGCCGGCAAGGTGCGTGATGGTCCCGGAACCGGCGGAACCGAAATTGACCTTGCCCGGATTGGCCTTCGCGTAGGCGACCAGCTCTGCCAGCGTATTGACCGGCAACGCCGGATTGATCGCGAGGACTTCCGGCACCCGCACCACGGTGGTGATGAGCGTGAGGTCCCTGCCCGGGTCGTACGGCATCTTCGCCATGGAAAAAGGCGCGATCGCGACGGACGACGAACTGTTCAGCACCAGTGTATAGCCGTCCGGCGCCGACTTGGCCGCGCGTTCGACGCCGAGCACGCCGCCCACGCCGCTGACGTTCTCGATCACGACCGGCTGGCCGAGCTGCGCGCTCATGCCCTGCGCGAGAAAGCGCCCGAATATGTCGGCCGGCCCGCCCGCGGGGAAGGGCACGATCAGCCGCACGGGCTTGGATGGATAAGTCTGGCCCGAGGCTAGCGCTGGCAGGAGCAGCGCAAATGCACAGAGGACCGCGGAAAGGATCGATCTGGTCAGTGTTCTCATGCGTGCTATCGTGCTCTCAGGGAGCGAAATGCGCAAATGAAGATTGCGGTCGAGATCGCCGCGGGCGTCGCGGACGAGCTCGGCGAATGTCCGATCTGGGACGCGCGGTCCGGCCTGCTGTGGTGGGTGGACAGCCGCGCCCCGGCCGTGAAATGCCTCGATCCGGCAAGCGCCGCAGTCAGCCTGCTGCCGCTGCGCGAGACGGTCGGCAGCATCGCCTTTCGCGAACGCGGCGGGATGCTCGCGGCGACGAAATCCGGCATCCATTTCCTCGACCCCGTGACCGGCACCCTCGGCGTGGCGGCGCGTCCGGAGGCGCACCTGCCGGACAACCGCTTCAATGATGGCCGCTGCGACCGCGCGGGCCGCTTCTGGGCCGGCACCATGTGCGACGTGCGCCGCGATCCGGCCGGCACGCTTTACCGCCTCGACCCGGACCTCGGCTGCACGCCGCTGCGCAATGCCATCATCATCCCGAACGGCCTGGCCTGGAGCCCGGATGGCCGCACCATGTACTTCGCCGACACCAACCGTCATGCGATCTGGGCATGGAATTACGATTCAGCGACGGGAACTGCCAGCGATGAGCGCATCTTCGCGGACACCGGCGCCGGCCGGCCCGACGGATCCTGCGTGGATGCCGATGGCTGTCTCTGGAACGCGGAGTACGGCGGCTGGCGCCTGGTGCGCTACAGCCCCGCGGGCAAGGTTGATCGCGTCGTCGAACTGCCGATTGCCAATCCGACCTGCTGCTGCTTCGGCGGCAGCGGCCTGGATATCCTCTACGTGACCACCGCCAGGCAGCGCCTGAGCGCCGCCGAACTGGCCGCGCAGCCCCTGGCCGGCAGCGTGCTCGCGCTTCGCGCGGGCGTCCAAGGTCTGCCAGAATCCCGCTTCGCGGGCTGAGCATGAAGAATCCATTCGCCGAGTTGATGAAAAGCGCCCAGTGGCGGCGTGCGCTGCCCGGTATCGGCAGCGTTGCGCTGATCGCGCTGGTGCTGGTGCTCGCGGCGACCCTCGGCATGGTCGATGCCGCGGTCGCCGTGGACGGCTGCCTCGCATTCGCGCTGCTGGCCAGCGTGGTTCACGCGCTGGCGCGCTCCGGCTACAGCGCGCGGTATCCGGAGGCCAACGTCATCACCGCGCAGCTTTTCGCGGCATTCCTTCTACTTGCCTGGCTCACCTTCCGGTCCGAGGCGGCTGCCTCGGTGACCTCCGTTCCCTACCTCGTGGCGATGCTCTATGGCATGCTGCAGCTCGACCGCGCCCGCCTCGCAATACTCGCCTCGTTTGCCTTGATCACGCACGGCACGGCACTGTTCATGCTGATCGACCACGGCTATCCGATCGAGCTGGCGTCGGCCGGGACGCAATTCGGAGCGCTGCTCCTGGCGCTGGCCTGGTTCACCTACATCGCCGGCGTCGTCCTGCGGCTCCGCGAGCGATTGGCGGAAGCGCACCGCAAGCTGCACGACCTGGGCCTGGAGGCGGACGACCGCGCGAGCCGCGACTCGCTCACCGGCGCCTACAACCACCGCCACCTGATGGACGCGCTGGAGCGCGAAATCGCGCGCGCCGAACGCGTCGGCAAGCCGCTGTCGATCGCGCGCATCGACCTTGACTGGCTGGGGAGCGTCAACGAGGCGCATGGCACGGCCGCGGGCGACGTCGCGCTCAAGCTTTTCACGGCCGCGGCGGCGGATGCACTGCGCGATGTCGATATTTTCGGGCGCTACGGCGGCAAGGAATTCCTTGCCCTGATGCCGGACACGGATTTGCGCGGCGCGGTGGTCGCCGCCGAGCGCATCCGCGCCAGGGTCGGCCGCCAGCCCCTGCCCGAGGTGCGCGGCAGGCGGCATCTGAGCTGCACGCTGGGCGTCGCCGAGCATCGCAAGGGCGAGAACTCGCGTCTCGTGATCGGCCGCGCCGAGGCGAGCCTGATCTACGCTAAGGCCACGGGCCGCGATCGCGTCGTGGCCCTGGATGCCGACGGAAGACCCGCGGTGCTGGAGAAACACTGATGGTCCCCGGCGCCGAAGCATTCGCGCTCGATGCGCAGGTGGTGTACCGCGGTCGGGAGATGCGCGTGTCAGGACGCGTGCAATTCGAGGGCTCGGGCGGGCAGTCGACGTACCGTTATGTCCTGGCGGATCCGACAGGCGCGCCCGTCATCCTGGAGGAAGGCGACGGACGGTATGCCCTGTTGCGCCCCTTTCCTCCAGCAGCGCGGTTTAAGACTGTCGCGGACACCATCGCCGTGGGGACGGAGAAGTACAAGCTCGCCGGCGTGCGCAGGCTGAAAGTGGTGGCGGCCGCCGGCAACGTCCCGGGCGCCGCGGCCAAGGCGCCGCTGATCCTGTCGGGCACCTTCCAGGGCCTCATGGGCATCTTGATGCGTGAAATGGTGCCTGGCACTGCCACGCAGGAGTACTACCTGCTGAAACCGGTGGCGGAGGGAGAATTTGTTTCCGCCGCTGAATACGCCGCGGGCAAGGATGCCGAAAGTCGCGCGGCCGGCGAACGGGCCCTGAAGGCGGACTAGCCGGCCGGCGTTTCGTCCTTCACCAGCGAGCGCAGGTAGATCTTGTCGATCGGCTGGTCAAGGTCGTTGCCGGCGCGCTCGAAGCCCTTGCGCCAGTCGTTGATATGGCGGCGCGCCCAGGTGCGCGCCGACTCCTTGTCGCGCGCGCTGATGGCGTCGAGCATCTTGCGGTGCGCCTCGAGCAGGCGCGCCGGCCCTTCCTTCACCTGCCGCAATACCAGCTCGGTGGTGGGGTAGATCAGCAGGTCGGAAGGCTCGCGCGCGAGCTGCAGGACGCGGTTTCCCGAAGCCTTGCCGATCAACGCGTGGAACTCGGTGTCCAGTCCGGCGACCGCGGCAGGATCGCCGAGCGCCTTTGCCGTCTGCGCAATGTTGCGCTCCATCTCGGCGATGATCTCCGGCGTGGCCCGCTCCGCCGCCGCTTCCATGGTGGCTTCCTGCAGTGCCATGGCGGTCTCGTACAGCTCGCGAAAGGTCGCCTTGCCGAGGATCAGAGCGCGCGTAGAGCGCGTCGCCAGGCGGTCGTAGTGCGGCAATCCGACCGACAGGCGCCGGTTCGATTCGCGCCGGATCAGACCATCCTGCTCCAGCAGGCGGATACCTTCGCGCACCGTGGATCGGTTGACGCCGAATTGCTTCACCAGCTCGGCCTCGGTGCCGATGGGCTCGCCAGGCCGGATGCTGCCGCCAAGGATGCGCCGCTCGATGGCTTCAGCGACCAGCTTGTAGGCAGGCGTCAAGCTGATGCGGTTGAATTTTTCTGGCAGGCCGGACAATGTTCTGCTTTCCGCTTGACGGCAAAATCGTATCGTCCGACAATCCGACACGATACGCAACAGTTCATGCGCCGCGTGGACTGAGTCGTCTTCTGATGGAGGAGGGTCTATCGGAACGAGTGTTGCAGGGGCGTTGCTGCGCGTGCAGAACGTCGGCGTGCGATTTGGGGGCATCGTCGCATTGGACGATGTGTCCTTCGACGTGCCCACCGGAGAAATCGTGGGGCTGATCGGCCCGAACGGCGCCGGCAAGACCACCCTGTTCAACTGCCTGTCGCGCCTCTACGAGTGCGGCAGCGGCGACATCCTGTTCGATGGCGCGTCGCTGCTGCGCGTGCCGAAGCACCGCGTCGCCGAGATCGGCATCGGCCGCACGTTCCAGAACCTCGCCCTGTTCCGCACCATGACCGTGCTCGACAACGTCATGGTCGGGCGCCACAGCCGCACCGGCACCGGCTTCCTCGCGAATTCACTGCGTCTTCCCTCCGTGGCGCGCGAAGAGCGAGCCACCCTGGAAAAAGCGCAGGTGCTGATCCGCCTGCTCGAACTGGAAAGCGTGGCGGCGGCCCGCGTCGCCGACCTGCCTTTCGGCACGCAGAAGCGAGTGGAACTGGCCCGTGCGCTGGCCAGCGAGCCCAAATTATTGCTGCTAGATGAACCGGCGAGCGGCCTGAACCACGAGGAAGTCGGCACGCTGGGCAAGCTGATCCGCGACATCCGCGACCGCCTCAAGCTCACGGTGCTGCTGGTCGAGCACCACATGAGCCTGGTGATGAGCATTTCCGACCGCGTCGTGGCGCTGAATTTCGGCAGGAAGATCGCCGAAGGCACGCCGGCCGAAGTGCAGCAGCATCCCGAACTGATCCAGGCTTACCTGGGAGGCGCCGCTTAATGGCCTTGCTGGAAGCTTCCAAACTTCACGCGGCGTATGGCCAGACCCGCGTCCTGCATGGCATCAGCTTCTCCATGGAGGAAGGCACCATCACCACCCTCCTCGGTGCCAACGGCGCCGGCAAGACCACTACCCTGCGCGCGCTCTGCGGCATGGTCAGAACCCAGGGCGAATTGCGCTTCGCCGGCGAGCGCATCGACGGGCGCGCCACCGAGGACATCGTGCGCCTGGGCATCGCGCATGTGCCCGATGGCCGCGGCACCTTCGCCATGCTGACCACCGAGGAGAACCTGCGGCTCGGAGCCTATACGCGCAAGGACCGCGCCGCCGTGGAAACCGACCTGGAGCGCGTGTACGGCTACTTCCCGCGCCTCAAGGAACGCCGCGCGCAGCAGGCCGGCACGCTATCGGGCGGCGAGCAGCAGATGCTCGCTGTTTCGCGCGCGCTCATGCTGCGGCCGAAGCTCATGCTGCTGGACGAGCCCTCCTTCGGCCTCGCGCCGCTGATCGTCAAGGAGCTGTTCGGGATCCTGCGCACGGTGAATGAAAAGGAGCGCGTCAGCATGCTGGTCGTAGAGCAGAACGCGGCAATGGCGCTCAATCTCGCCGACCACGCCTACCTCATCGAAACCGGGCGCGTGGTGCTGTCCGGTTCCGCCGAAAACATCAAGAAGGACGACGCGGTGCGCCGTTCCTATCTGGGCCACTAGGAGAACGCATTGGACGCATTGCTTGTCCAGGTACTCGCCGGTCTCGCCACCGGCGGCATCTACGCCAGCGTCGCGCTGGCGCTGGTCATGATCTACCAGGCGACGCACCATGTGAACTTCGCGCAGGGCGAACTGGCCATGTTCTCGACCTACATCGCCTGGTCCCTGATCAATGCCGGCATGCCCTACTGGGGCGCCTTCTTCCTGACGGTGGGATTTTCCTTCGTGCTCGGCGTGGTGATCGAGCGCGTCGTGATCCGCCCGGTCGAGAATTCTCCGGTGCTCGCGGTGGTCGTGGTCTTCATCGCGCTGCTGGTGATTCTCAACAGCATCACGGGCTGGATCTACACCTTCACCATCAAGACGTTTCCGAGCCCGTTCCCGGAGCAACCGCTGTTCGGCAACAGGTTCATGTCGTCGCACCAGATCGGCGCCATCTGCGTGACCATGGTGGTGCTGCTGCTGCTCTATGCGTTTTTCCGCTTCACCCCGCTAGGGCTTGCGATGCGGGCGGCGGCGCAGAACCCGGAATCCAGCCGCCTGGTCGGCATCCGGGTGGGCTGGATGCTGGCGCTGGGCTGGGGCCTGGCGGCGGCGATCGGCTCGGTGGCGGGCATGATGGTGGCGCCGATCGTCTTCCTCGACCCGAACATGATGGGCGGCGTGCTGCTCTATGCCTTCGCGGCCGCGCTGGTCGGCGGCATCGACAATCCGGGCGGCGCGGTGTTCGGCGGCTTCCTCGTCGGCGTGCTCGAGAACGTCCTCGGCGCCTTCGTCATCGGCAACGAGCTGAAGCTCGCGGTGGCGCTGGTGCTGATCATCGGCGTGCTGACGGTGAAGCCCTCCGGCTTCTTCGGCAAAGTCCACGTGACACGGGTATGAAAAAGAACTATCCGGTCGTGCTGGCGGTGGTCCTGGCGATCGCCTGCGTGCTGCCCTTCATGGTCAGCGAATACCGCACCTTCCAGTTCACGCTGGTGCTCGTGTACTCGATCGCGCTGCTGGGCTTGAACATCCTCACTGGATACAACGGACAGATTTCGCTCGGACATGGCGCGTTCTACGCGATCGGCGCCTACGTCGCCGCGATCCTCATGGACAAGGCTGGTTTTCCCTACTGGGCCACGATTCCGCTTGCCGGCGCGGTGTGCCTGGTGGCGGGCTTTCTCTTCGGCCTGCCCGCGCTGAAGCTGGAAGGCCTGTACCTCGCGCTCGCGACCTTCGCGCTCGGCGTGTCGCTGCCGCCACTTCTCAAGCACCACCATCTCGAACAATGGACCGGCGGCGTGCAGGGCATCGTCATTACCAAGCCCGATGCGCCGGATTTCCTCACCAGCCTTGGCGTGGCGCTAAACCAGGACCAGTGGCTGTATTTCTTCACCCTGGGCGTCACGATCCTGATGTTCCTGCTCGCCTGGAACCTGCTGCGCGGCCGCCTGGGCCGGGCGATGATGGCGATCCGCGACAATCACGTGGCCGCCGAGGCGATGGGCGTCAACAACGCCATGGTCAAATCGCTGACTTTCGGCATATCGGCGATGTTCACGGGAATCGCCGGCGCGCTCGGCGCGATCGCGATCCAGTTCGTCGCGCCCGACAGCTTCAACATTTTCCTCTCGATCACGCTGCTGATCGGCATCGTCATCGGCGGGGTGGCGTCCATCTCAGGCGCGATTTACGGCGCGCTCTTCATCCAGTTCGTACCTAACATCGCCGACGAGATCTCGAAAGCCGCGCCCTGGGCGATCTTCGGCCTGTTTCTCCTCGGTTTCACCTACCTGATGCCGATGGGCATTGCAGGGGCCATCCGCATGGGCTTGGCGCGGCTGACCCGCAAGGCGCACAATGAGCAGGCCGATAAACCTTGACCAGGTCGTACCCTTAACGGAGGAGGAAATTCCATGAAAAGCAAGCTGATACCGATTGCATCACTGCTGGCCGCGGCGCTGGCAAGCCCCGCGGCGCTGGCGCAAAAGAACGAGGCGGTGGGCGTCGCCGGGAAGGAAATCCTGCTCGGCCACATCAACCCGTACAGCGGTCCCGCGTCGGCCTACGGCACCATCGGCCGCGCGATCGCCGCGTATTTCAAGAAGGTGAACGAGGACGGCGGCGTCAACGGGCGCCAGCTCAACATGATCTCCTACGACGACGGCTACAGCCCGCCGAAGACCGTCGAAATGGCGCGCAAGCTGGTCGAGCAGGACAAGGTGCTGCTGATCTTCCAGCCGCTCGGCACGCCGCCCAACTCGGCGATCCACAAGTACATGAACGCGAAGAAGGTGCCGCAGCTGTTCGTGGCCACCGGCGCGACCAAGTGGAACGACCCGAAGAAGTTCCCCTGGACCATGGGCTGGCAGCCGAACTACCAGACCGAAGCGAGAATCTACGCGGCACACATCCTGAAGAACAAGCCCAACGCCAAGATCGCCGTGCTCTACCAGAACGACGACTACGGCAAGGACTATCTCGAGGGCTTCAAGGCGGGACTCGGCGACAAGGCCAAGACGATGATCGTCAAGGAGGCTTCGTACGAGGTGGCGGATCCGACGGTGGATTCGCAGATGGCGCAACTGCAGGCTTCCGGAGCGGACACCTTCTTCAACATCACCACGCCGAAATTTGCGGCGCAGGCGATCCGCAGGGCCTGGGACAGCGGCTGGAAGCCGACGCACTATCTCAACAACGTCTCGGCTTCGATCGGCACCACGCTCAGGCCCGCCGGACTGGACAAGGCCGTCGGTCTGTACACCACGCAGTACCTGAAGGACCAGAACGACAAGGAGTGGGCGTCGGATCCGGCCGTGGTCGAATGGACGGCGTTCATGAAGAAGTACTACCCGGAGGGGAACCTGGTTGCCACCGAGAACTTCTACGGCTGGTGCGTGGCGCAAACCATGGTGCAGGTGGTCAAGCAGGCCGGCAACAACCTGACCCGCGAGAACATCATGAAGCAGGCCGCGAGCCTGAAGGACTTCACGCCGGGTTGCCTGCTGCCCGGTGTCAAAATCAACACCAGCGCGACCGACTTCGCGCCGATCGAGTCGGTGCGCCTCGCCCGCTTCGACGGCAAGGGCTGGGTCGGCTTCGGCGAGGTCATGGGCAAGTAGTATTTTCTGTTGTGGTAGGGTAAAAAGCGCGGGTTGCGACCCGCGCTTTTTCTTTTTCGGAGGATCAAAATGGACCATGGCGAAAAAGCGATGCGCCTCAAGCCCGCGGGCATGGCGACCGAAGAGTGGGCGGTTCGGCTGGAGCTGGCGGCCTGCTACCGGCTGTTCGACTGGATGGGCTGGACCGAGCTCATCTACAACCACATCACCGCCAAGGTGCCGGGTCCAGAGCACCACTACCTGATCAATCCCTACGGGCTCTGGTACAACGAAGTCACCGCGTCGAACCTGGTCAAGGTGAACCTTGAGGGCAAGGCGATGGATGGCTCGAAATTTCCAGTGAACATCGCCGGCTTCGTCATCCACAGCGCGATCCACGCTGCGCGGGACAACGCGCATTGCATCATCCACACGCATTCCACCGCAGGCAGCGCGGTCTCCTGCAAGAAGGATGGCCTGCGCTACGACAATTTCTACAGCGGTATCCTGCATGGCGAGGTCGCGTACCACGACTTCGAAGGCGTCACGACCGACACCGCGGAGCAGTCGCGCCTGGTCGCGAGCCTGGGCACGAAATCGGTCCTGATCCTGCGCAACCACGGCCTGCTGGTCGCCTGTCCCGGCATTCCGGAGGCCTTCACCACCTACTGGACCCTGCAGCGCGCCTGCGAGATCCAGGCGTCGACCGACGCCATGGCTGGCGACAACCTGCCGATTGCGCGCAAGGTCCTCGACGAAACACCGTCCCGCACACTGCCTTTCCGCTCCGGCCCGCGGCCCGGCGGCCTGGCTTTCGATGGCACGCTGCGCCGCGCCGGGATTCGCTACGAGGACCTGGCATGAAAGTCGGATTTATCGGCCTCGGGCTGATGGGCAAGCTGATGTCGGCCAATCTCTCAAAGGCGGGGTTTGAAGTTCGTTCTTATGATCTGAATGGATCGGGAAATTGCAGGACTGCAAAGGAAGCGGCAGCGCATTCCAGGATCCTGATCACCATGGTTCCGGACGGCAAGGCGGTGCGCCGCGCGGTGAAAGCCGCCCTGCCCGGCCTGGCGCGCGGCGCGATCGTGATCGACATGAGCTCTTCGGATCCCGGGACGACGCGCGAACTGGGTGCATTGCTGAAGAAAAGGGGCGTTCACATGCTGGACAGCCCGGTTTCAGGCGCAAAGGCGAAGGCGGCCGACGGCACGCTGGCGCTGATGGTCGGCGGCGACGCGAAGCTGCTCAGGAAGGTGCGGCCGGTGCTCGCGGCGATGGGCAGCGAGATCTTCCACACCGGCGGCCTGGGCTCCGGTCATGCCACCAAGGCGCTGAACAATTACCTCGGCGCGGCTGGAACCGTCGCGGGCATGGAAGCGCTGCTGGTCGGCACCCGGTTCGGCCTCGATCCGAAGACGCTGATCGCCGTCATCAATGCCTCCACCGGCAAGAACAGCACCACCGAACGAAAGATCCCGCAGCAGGTGTTCACGAGGGCTTTCGCTTCAGGTTTCGCGCACGCCCTGATGACGAAAGACGTGGGGATCGCCGAGGGAATTGCACGTTCCCTGAAAATGCAAACCCCTTACCTGAAGCAAACCCTGAAAATCTGGCGCGCGTCGCTCTGCCGGCTGCCTGCCGGGGCGGACCATACCGAGATCTATCACTACCTGAAGCGGCTGAGCGG
>CXWL01008549.1_pt1 | contig 11410 bp, 5 predicted proteins | sample 590931 | NCBI WGS metagenome assembly CXWL01 (sample SAMEA3498368, study PRJEB10139) | groundwater metagenome | biome: water well; material: biofilm material | place: Germany | collected 2015-04-27 | reverse complement strand
CGAGCCGTTAGCTGGTTGAACCCTGTGCCCCTTGGCAGCTTTTTCATGGGTGTCCCCGTCGTTTTGTCCTCGCAGGTCGTTCCCCTTCAGGCCACCACAGAGGCCTTCTCGATAGGCGTCCCCGCCATATCACATCGCCCTTGCGCCGTACGTCATCAGCAATCAGCTCTTAAGAATCCATCACTTGCCTCTCGTTCCGTACGTTTAACCTGTCACGTTTAACGGCTCGCGTCCCCTGAAAGGCGGGGTGCTTTCTCTAAGGGAAAGAGGTATTCTTCCGCGCAATCGCAGGGGTGGATTCTAGCTTGCACGTGGGGAGGATGAGCACGATCAATGGCGCCTAAAGGAAAGTCAGCATCGAAGACANNGATTTCTCTAAGGGAAAGGGGTATTCTTCGGCGCAATAACAGGGATGGAATTTAGCTCGCTCGCGGGGAGGATTAGCACGATCAATGGCGCCTAAAGGAAAGACAGCACCGAAGGCAGAGACCGGCGCCAATCTCGGCTTCGAAGCCAAGCTGTGGCAGATGGCCGACGGCCTCCGCAACAATATGGATGCGGCGGAGTACAAGCACGTCGTCCTCGGTCTGATCTTCCTGAAGTATATCTCCGATGCCTTCGAGGCGAAACACGCCGAGCTCGAAACGCAGCGCAAGAAGGGCGCTGACCCTGAAGATCCCGACGAATACAAAGCCGCCAGCATCTTCTGGGTGCCGAAGGAGGCACGCTGGTCATATCTCAAGGCGAGCGCCCCACAGCCGACCATTGGCACGCTGGTCGACGATGCGATGGCCGCGATCGAGCGCGACAACCCCTCCCTCAAGACCGTGTTGCCGAAAGACTTTGGGCGAGTAGGCCTCGACAAAATACGACTCGGACAGATCATCAATTTGGTCAGCGATATCGCCCTTGGCCATACCGCCGACCGCGCCAAGGACACCCTGGGCCGCGTCTATGAATATTTTCTCTCTCGCTTCGCCAGCGCCGAAGGCAAGAGCGGCGGCCAATTTTACACGCCATCCAGCGTGGTGCGCGTGCTGGTTGAGATGCTCGCCCCCTACAAGGGACGCGTCTACGACCCCTGCTGCGGCTCAGGCGGCATGTTCGTCAGCAGCGAAAAGTTCATCGAAGCCCACAGCGGCAAGCTCGGCGATATCTCCATCTACGGCCAGGAGTCCAACTACACCACCTGGCGTCTGGCCAAGATGAACCTCGCGATCCGCGGTATCGACGCACAGATCGGCCACGGTGATACCTTCCATGCCGATGCACATCCTGATTTGAAGGCTGACTATGTGCTGGCCAATCCGCCTTTCAACGACAGCGACTGGCGCGGCGAGCTGTTGAAGGACGACAAGCGCTGGGTCTATGGCGTGCCGCCAGCAGGCAACGCCAACTATGCCTGGGTACAGCACTTCATCCACCATCTCGCACCTACCGGACTGGCGGGCTTCGTGCTCGCCAATGGCTCGATGTCCTCCAATCAGTCAGGCGAGGGCAAAATCCGCAAAGCGATCATCGAGGCTGATCTCGTGGACTGCATGGTGGCGCTGCCTGGTCAATTGTTCTACTCAACGCAGATCCCGGTCTGCCTCTGGTTCCTCGCTCGCAACAAGAAAAATGGTCGCTTCCGCGACCGGCGCGGCGAGACGCTCTTCATCGATGCGCGCAAGATGGGAACCTTGGTGGACCGCACGCACCGTGAGCTGACCGACGACGACCTCGTGAAGATCGCCGGCACCTACCATGCCTGGCGCGGAGACAAGGGCGCGGGCAAGTACGCCAACGTGCCCGGCTTCTGCATGGCCGCGAAGCTCGATGACATTCGCAAGCATGTGCATATGCTCACGCCGGGACGCTACGTCGGCGCGGAAACGGTCGAGGACGACGGCGAACCGTTCGAAGAAAAGATGAAGCGGCTCGCCACGACCCTGCGACAGCAGCAGATCGAAGCCGCAAAGCTGGACGCTGCCATCGCTGCCAACCTGAAGGAGCTTGGGTATGGCGGTTGAGTGGCGAGGTTGCACGATCGGAGAACTCTGCGATGCAGGAGTTGTTGAACTTCAGACCGGGCCGTTCGGCACGCAGCTGCACGCTCATGACTACGTCGAGGAAGGAGTCCCCGTAGTTCCGACTGAAGCGATCCGCAATCGACAGATCGATCACTCTGTCCTTCCCAAGATATCGCCCGGCAAAGCTGAGGAACTTGCGCGACACCGGCTTGAACCGGGCGATATCCTGTTCGCACGTCGAGGAGTGCAGGCGACAGGTCATATCGGATGCGTGCGCGAGGCCGAGGACGGATTTCTTTGTGGAACAGGCGCGATACGCCTTCGAGTCAGAAGAGGTGGCGGTTCTGTCAGTCCTGACTTCCTGTCGCATGTTCTTGCGAATCCAGCATCAGTGGAGTGGTTCAAGTTCCACGCGATCGGAGCGACGATGCCCAACCTCAATGAAGGAATTATTCGATCCTTCCCGCTTCAGATCCCACCGCTCCCTGAGCAACGCGCCATCGCTCACATCCTCGGTACTCTGGACGACAAGATCGAATTAAACCGTCGCATGAACGAAACGCTGGAGACTATCGTGGGGGCGCTCTTCAAATCGTGGTTCGTGGAATTCGACCCCGTCCGCGCTAAGGCCGAATGCCGCGACCCCGGCCTGCCTAAGCACCTCGCCGACTTGTTCCCGGATTCCTTCGAGGATTCAGAGCTGGGCGAGATTCCGATAGCATGGAAGGTTGGCAATATCTACACAGCCGCTGAAGTCATATATGGAGCGCCATTTGCGTCAGCCAAGTTCAACTCCGATGGAATCGGTAAACCGCTGATTCGCATCCGTGACCTTGCCGATGAAAGCCCGGGAGTGTTTACTGCAGAGGAACACCCCAAAGGTCATTTGGTAAAGCCAGGTGACATCGCCGTCGGCATGGATGGGGAATTCCGCGCCTACCTCTGGGGCGGAGTCGAGAGTTGGCTCAATCAGCGAGTTTGCGTTTTTAAACCAAGAACCGGTTTCTCCTCGCCATTTGTCCTTCACAGCATCGTCAGACTGTTGGCCGAAGTTGAAGCCACGGAAACGGCAACGACTGTGATTCACCTTGGGAAGAACGATATCGACCGTTTCAAGATTGTTGTACCTACTGAGCCGATCCTGACTGCCTTTGGTCAGTTGGCAGACCCATTGTTCCAGCGTATCGTCGTCAACAAACAAGAATCCCGCACGTTCGCCGCCTTGCGCGACACGCTGTTGCCCAAGCTCATCTCCGGCGAGCTGCGGGTGAAGAACGCGGAGAAGATGGTGGGGGCGGTGGCATGATGCTCTCTGCAGAGTGGCGCGCTCTTGGGCGAGAAGCGGAATTGTCGGCCGAGCAGATAGGTAGTTCAACTCGCCTGCATGTAAGAAAGGAAGCCGGGATACCGGCCAGCCATGCATCTTGCTGAACTGACCATCGAAAACTTCAGAAAGTTGGAGAAACTTTCCCTCCGCTTTCAACCAGGCCTTAACATCCTTGTCGGGGCTAATAACGTTGGCAAAACCGCGGTCGTTGACTCCCTCCGCGCCCTTCTTGCAGGTGCAGATGAGTATCCGCTTCGGCTGTATGTCGAAGACCTACGGGTTTCAAAGAAGGGTGAGCCGCTGCCATCTTCCATTACCCTTCGCTATGTCTTTCGCGGCCTTAGCCTCGACGACGAGGCAGATTTCCTGCCCGCGCTTAACCCTGGGACCAAGGGGACGCTCGAGGCTCACATCACTGTCCGATACTCTGACGCAGATAGCAGTGGTCGGCTTCGGGTCAAACGTTGGTGTGGAGATCTCGAGGACGTCGGATTGACTGCCGATATGATGGAGAACCTGCGCGGGGTCTACCTGCCGCCCCTGAGAGATGCCTCTAAAGGCTTAAAGCCAAGCCGGACAAGCCAGCTCGCTCGCCTGCTGCAACTCCTTGCCAACGAAGCAGGGCGAGATGGCATAGCCAAAGCATTAGAGACGCTTGACGGTGAGCTCAAGAAACAGCAACCGCTCGTCGATACGCAGACAGCAATCGCGACACGACACAAAGCAATGCTTGGGGAGCAACTTGCGCAGGCTCTCCAAGTCGGGCTAAGTGCGAGCGACTTCCAGAAAATGTCCTCAAGGGTGTCACTCCTTGTGGACGCTTTAGAAATCGAACAGAACGGGCTTGGGTTCAATAACCTCATCTACATGGCAGTGGTTCTGAGCGAGTTATCGAAGAGCCCAGAAGCCGCCTACCGAGGGCTAATTGTCGAGGAACCCGAGGCGCATCTTCATCCGCAACTACAGGCCGTGTTGCTTCGCTATCTTCAAGGTGTTCACCATCCCGCACAAGGTGAACGACCGGTTCAAGTATTTGTAACGAGCCATTCACCGAACTTCGCCAGTATCGCGAAGATCGAGTCTCTTTCTTGCCTGGTCGAGACGGATAAGGGCGTGGACACGTTCTTTCCGGGAGAAGTGTCCTTTGAGCCAGGCAAGCGCGAAAAGCTTGAGCGCTACCTGGACATTACCCGAGCGGAGCTTTTTTTTGCTCGAAGGGCCATCTTTGTCGAAGGAGCGGCCGAGCTTATGCTCATCCATGTCCTCGCTCAAAGGGCAGGCTACAGCCTACGTCATCATGCCATCAGCGTCATCAGCGTTGAAGGCCTCAACTTCGATTCTTTTCTGCCCCTGTTTGGTGAGAAGGCGCTGAAAGTTCCTGTCGCTGTCGTCACCGATGCTGACCCAGAAAGCGATGATCCCAGTGTGCTGTACCCGGCGCCTGGGGCGACTGCCGTGCTGTCGGACAACACGAATAAAATGCTTGGGCTTCAGGATAGCCTAGTTAGAGTTTTCCACGGGCTGAAGACCTTCGAATACGACTTGGCGCTCCATGCGACAAACCGAGATGCAATGCTCAAGGTTCTCAAGGAGCTGCATCCTAAGATAGGAGACGAGGTCGAGATATCTGTTGCCGCAGCAGGCAGCGATGCAGAAAAGGCAAGGGCGCTTTTTTGCGGTATGTTCGAGCGGACTTCAAAAAACGTACAGAAGGGCCGCTTTGGTCAGGCATTGGCGCAAGTATTCAGCGACCCAGCGGTCCCCTGCGAGGTGCCGAAGTATATTCGCGATGCCATAGAACATGTCTGCAAGATAAAGTAGGCCGCCCCATGACCACCGATCTATCCCCCGCACAGCAGGCTGTCGTTGATGCTCCTCTGGCACCGCTATCTGTGATCGCTTGTGCCGGGAGTGGGAAGACCAGGACAGCCGTACGTCGACTTGTAGAAATTCGTCGGCGACTTGGTGCTAGCCGCGGGCACGTCGCCTTGCTTTCCTTTTCAAACGTCGCAGTCCACTCGTTCCGAAGCGACTATCTGATGCTGCTACAACGACTTCCAGACACAGCTGGGCGAACACGAGTAGCAATTGAAACAGCTGACAGCTTTATTACAACAAATATTCTCCGCCCTCACGCGCACCGCACTATGCATTCACCCAGGTCGCCTTTTCTCATTGGCGGTACCGAACCATTTCTTCAGAATGAGAAATTTAGGTTTTGGGCCTCTCCTAAAACTGGAAATGCATTTCCGGTTGATGCAGACGAAGTCGGGGTGTCGCTTCTTGAGGGGAAGCCAGTGTTCTACTGTTCGTCGAAAGGGGGAGGTGCTGCCCTTCCTATCAACAACGGACAATACGCTGCTGAACAGCTGGGAGCCGTTGGAGCATATACCCACGACATCGGACGCTACTGGGTGTACCGAACGCTGTTGGAACAGCCCTCAGTGCTCAGAGCGCTTGCTCATCGTTGTCCCTACATTTTGGTGGACGAGGCGCAGGACATCGGGGCAGTTCACCGAGCTATTCTCGAACTGCTCGCGAGTGCTGGAGTGCAGGTTTCACTGATTGGAGACCCGGATCAAGCAATCTATGAATTTGCGGGCGCAGACGGAAGCTTTCTCTCGGGATATACGACTAAAGCTGGTGCTGCCTGCTTTACTCTCACCAAGAACTACCGTTCGGTTCCTCCCATTCTCGATGTGGCAAACGTTGTGGCAAAGCGAACCGCCACAGCTCACCGTACTGCTCCAGCCAACCGACACGGGGCCTTCTTTGTCCCATATGCGCAAGCTGCGAAGCTAACGCTTATCGAAGTCTTTCAATCGAGCGTTACAGCCGCAGGCTTAGACCTTAACCGTTCCGCTGTCGTATGCCGGGGCCGAAACCTTGCCCATGAGATGCGAGGCACCGATAGCGAGTATGGGCAAGGCATTGTAAAGGGTTTTGTTACTGCGACTATTCTGCGGGACGTTCGGGGTGACTATGTTGAGGCCTTCAAAGTCGCTGCTGGGTGTATAGTCGCGTTGCTTTCCAGTGTGACAGACGGACTCCTCTCCAAGCTATTGAATGCTGGGCACTACCCAGAGCTAAAGCCCCTTCGGCGTGTGATATGGTCATTCGTTCGCAATTCAGACAAGGGATTACCACTAGCCTCCCTAGTTGGGGCCACTGAGTGGCATCCGCTTCTGGCCGAAAGAGTGAGGACGCTGCTCGAATCAATGCGAACCGACTTCGGATTTCAGCCCGTCGATAATCTTGGGAATAAGCTTGCCAAGAAAAAACTACCGAACGCCCTTCTCGCTGCCTTAGGTGCTGTGGAAGGGGAGAACAAGCGCATTCGAATCGATACGGTGCATCAGGTTAAAGGCGAGAGCCTAGATGCAGTGCTATATATGGCTACCAAACCCCACATACAAGCACTTGTTGACGGTGTTAGAACGGAAGATGGCCGGATTGGCTACGTCGCCCTTACTCGGGCACGCGACCTCTTCTGGTTAGGTGTTCCCGAGAACAGCCTAGCGGAACTTAAGGGGCCACTGCTCGCGCTTGGTTTTAGAGAGTGGATCGGGCACGCTGAAGGTTAAAGTTCTTCTATGAAGCCAGCCTTGTTCACTGAGTCCGTTGTCGAAGACGCAGCCCTCGCCTGGCTGAGTAGTCTAGGCTATAAGGTGCTGCATGGCCCGGACATTGCGACGGGCGAACCGGCAGCCGAGCGCAGCGACCCCAACTATCGTGATGTGTTGTTGGCGCGGCGGTTGCGGCAATCGCTTATACACCTCAATCCAGACTTGCCCACAGAGGCCCTGGAAGATGCCTATCGCAAGCTGACGCGAAGCGATGCACCGTCGTTGGTCGAACGGAACCGCACCGTGCATCGCATGCTCGTGAACGGAGTCACGGTCGAGTACCGTCGGCCGGACGGATCGATTGCCGGCGCGCAGGCGCGGGTGCTCGACTTTGATCAACCCGACAACAACGACTGGCTGGCCGTAAACCAGTTTACCGTTGCCGAGGGCCAACACTTGCGCCGCCCGGACGTGGTGTTGTTCGTGAATGGGCTGCCGCTCGCGGTGATCGAACTGAAGAACCCTGCTGATGAGAACGCCACCATCTGGAGCGCCTATCAGCAGCTCCAAACCTATCAGGCACACATTCCTTCCCTCTTCACGACTAACGCAGCGCTGATCGTCTCTGACGGGGTGCAGGCGCGGATCGGTTCACTCGGGGCTGGGCGGGAATGGTTCAAGCCTTGGCGCACGATCATGGGGCGGGAAGATGCTGCGGCGAAGTTGGCTGAACTACAAGTCATGCTCGAAGGGGTGTTCGAGAAGCGACGGTTCCTCGACCTCGTACGACATTTCATTGTGTTTGAGGACGAGGGTGGCGGCAAACTCACCAAGAAGATGGCGGGCTACCATCAATTCCACGCGGTGAATGTCGCTGTCGAGGAAACTTTGCGGGCAGCTCGCCGCGCGGCGGAACATCGGGCCGCGGATGTCTTGGGCCAATATCAGTCAGGTCACCAGCCGGGTGGCGAACCGGGGGATCGGCGGGTCGGTGTGGTGTGGCACACCCAAGGGTCGGGCAAGAGCTTGACGATGGCGTTCTATGCAGGCCGCGTGATCCTGCATCCGACAATGGCCAACCCGACGATCGTGGTGCTCACAGACCGCAACGATCTCGACGATCAACTCTTCGGTACCTTTGCCCGTTGCCATGACCTGCTCCGCCAGTCACCGGTGCAGGCAGCGGATCGCGCCGACCTGCGCGAGAAGCTGAAGGTCGCGTCCGGGGGCGTGGTCTTTACCACTATCCAGAAATTTTTCCCCGAAGAGAAAGGTGACCGCCATCCCATTCTCTCGGACCGTCGCAATGTCGTCGTGATCGCGGACGAAGCGCACCGGAGCCAGTATGATTTCATCGACGGCTTCGCCCGGCACATGCGCGATGCGCTGCCGAACGCCTCGTTCATCGGATTTACCGGGACGCCCATTGAGAAGACCGACGCCAACACCTGCGCCGTCTTTGGCGACTACATCAGCGTCTACGACATCCAGAGGGCGGTCGTCGATGGTGCCACGGTCCCCATCTACTACGAGAGTCGGCTCGCCAAGCTTGAGCTGAAGGCATCGGAACGGCCCAAGATCGATCCCGAGTTCGAGGAAGCCACCGAAGGCGAGGAGGTCGAGCGCAAGGAGAAGCTCAAGAGCCGATGGGCGCAGCTCGAAGCCGTGGTGGGATCGGGCAACCGAATTAAACTGATCGCGCGGGACCTGGTTGATCACTTCGAGAACCGGCTTTCGACAATGGATGGGAAGGCGATGGTGGTCTGCATGAGCCGACGTATCTGCGTCGAGCTGTACCGCGAGATCGCGGCGTTGCGGCCTCAGTGGCATGGCGATACGGACGAACTCGGTTCGATGAAGGTGATCATGACTGGGTCGGCATCCGATCCGATGGAATGGCAGGGCCACATCCGCAACAAGAAGCGGCGCGAGGACATGGCGCTCAGGTTTCGCGCCCCGAAGGACCCTTTTCAAATTGTGATCGTGCGGGATATGTGGCTGACGGGTTTCGACGCGCCCAGTCTCCACACCATGTATGTGGATAAGCCGATGCGCGGGCACGGGCTGATGCAGGCCATTGCGCGGGTCAACCGCGTGTTCAAGGATAAGCCTGGCGGGCTGGTGGTGGATTACCTTGGTCTTGGCGACGAACTTAAAAAAGCGCTGGCGACGTACACTGAAAGCGGCGGCACCGGGAAGACGGCTATCGATCAGGCCGAGGCCGTGGCTGTGATGCTGGAGAAGTTCGAAATCTGCCAAGGACTCTTCCACGGCTTTAACTGGTCGCGCTGGATGACTGGGAAACCGCAAGAGCGTCTCTCGGTGTTGCCCGCCGCGCAGGAACATATTCTGGCCCAGCAGGATGGCAAACCTCGTTTGCTGCGCGCAGTCACCGGCCTCTCGCAAGCCTTCGCGCTCGCCGTACCGCACGAGGAAACGTTCCGCATCCGCGACGATGTGGGCTTCTTCCAGGCCGTCCGTTCGGTACTGGCCAAGAACACGCCAGGCGAGCAGAAGACTGACGAAGAACTAGACCATGCCATCAGGCAGATCATCTCGAAGGCGGTTATGTCCGACGAGGTGGTGGATATCTTTGCCGCAGCCGGACTGAAGAAGCCGGACCTCTCAATTCTCTCCGATGAGTTCCTGGCGGAAGTGCGCGGGATGCCACAGCGTAACCTGGCGGTCGAGCTGCTCCGCAAGCTCCTGGCTGGTGAGATCAAGGCCCGATCAAAGCGGAACGTTGTTCAGGCTCGTTCCTTCGCGGACCTGCTGGAACAGGCAATAAAAAAGTACCAGAACCGGGCCATCGAGACCGCTCAGGTGATCGAGGAGCTAATCGGTCTGGCGAAGGATATGCGGTCAGCCCATACGCGGGGTGAGACCCTTGGCCTGACCGAAGACGAGTTAGCCTTCTATGACGCCTTGGAGACGAACGACAGCGCCGTGAAGGTACTGGGTGAGCCGACGCTGACCAAGATCGCTCGCGAGCTAGCGGAGATGGTGAAGAAGAACGTGACCATCGATTGGACGGTGAGAGAAAATGTTCGAGCGCAACTCCGTGTCCTGGTGAAGCGCATTCTTCGCAAGTACGGTTATCCGCCTGACAAGCAGGAAAAAGCGACACAGACGGTGCTGGAGCAGGCAGAGGTGCTGTGTGCTGAGGTTGCTTCCTGAGGAAAAGCCAAACTGACTCTCAGCGAGTCGCCCTCTTCCAGTTCAATGCCGCACGCGTGAATCTCGCTCAAGCGACAGGACGTCTGACTACGTTGAGCTAGCGAAAGTCGTCTCAGATTTTTGACGCCGTCGCATTTTTGCGGAATGGTGTACTTCCAGCTCAATGAATGGTCGACTAGGCCATCTCACCATGATCCCATTATTTCTCGCATGACAAACCTCGGGGTTCAGCGTTCAGACCGTTTGTACTCGCTGGATGCGCTGCGAGGTCTTGCGGCGCTCAGCGTCGTGTTCTGGCATTGGCAACATTTCTTTCTCTCCGGCCCAGTCCCCGAAACGGTCGACAGGATGAAATTGCCGCTCTATGACTGGTTCTTCCTGTTCTATGAACACGGTTGGCTCGCGATCGATCTCTTCTTCTGCCTGTCCGGCTTCGTGTTCTATTGGCAATATTCGAGGTCGGTGGCGGAGGGCTCGATCACGCCTGGTACGTTTGCGATCCTGCGACTGTCTCGCCTCTACCCGCTCCATGTCATCACGCTCGTGCTCGTCGCCATAGGCCAGTATGTGGTGATGCAGGCGCAAGGCACCTTCTTCATCTATCAATACAATGACCTCACGCATTTCCTGCTCAACCTGCTGTTCGCCTCTTCGTGGGGGATTGAACAGGGTTATTCCTTCAACGGGCCGGTCTGGTCCATCTCGATTGAAGTGCTGTTGTACGCCCTGTTCTTTGTCTGCTGCAGGCTTCTCCCGGTTCGGCTGATCCTGTTGGCGGCCATTGCTTTCCTCGGGTTTCTGATTCAGGCGATCTACCATGTGCCGATTGGACGGGGAGTTGGATCTTTCTTTCTCGGTGGCTGTGTTTTCTTGGTCTATCGGCACAGCATCTCCTCATGGCCACGGCAGGTTGCGAGCGGCGCAGTCTCGGCGGCCTGTCTGTTGGCCGGTGCGTGGCTCCTTGTTGTTGTCGCTGCTGCAGGATGGTTCGATGTTAACAAGGCTCTTATGCAAGTCCCTCATGGCCTGTCGGGAGCAATCAGGATGCTCCTGTCCAACCTCCCAACGCTGGTATTGTTTCCTCTGACCATTCTGTCCCTGGCATTCATCGAATATCGGGTGGGACCAGTCGGAAAATCGGGCTCGTTCCTCGGAGACATCTCCTATTCGTCTTATCTCCTTCACTTCCCACTTCAGCTATGCGTCGTGATTCTGGCCATGCGATTCAACGTCGACCATGCCCTGTACTATTCCGGTTGGGCCATGGCAGGGTTCTTTGTGGTCCTGCTGACTCTGTCGTTGGCCAGCCACCGCTATGTTGAAATTCC
>CXWL01006367.1_pt1 | contig 11410 bp, 9 predicted proteins | sample 590931 | NCBI WGS metagenome assembly CXWL01 (sample SAMEA3498368, study PRJEB10139) | groundwater metagenome | biome: water well; material: biofilm material | place: Germany | collected 2015-04-27 | reverse complement strand
CTACGGGTATGACCTGGGAGACCGCCGCGATCTGGATGGGCATGGCTTTGCTGGCCTCGCTCATCTCCGTGCGCATCGGCGTGTCCGTCGCGCTGGTGGAGATCTGCGTCGGCATCGCCGGCGGCAACGTGTTGGGTATTCAGCCGACCTCGTGGATCCTATCGCTCGCCGGATTCGGCAGTGTCGTCTTGACGTTCCTTGCCGGGGCCGAGATCGATGTCGATCTCATGAAGAACAAATGGAAAGAGACGCTCGGGATCGGCCTGGCGTCGTTTCTGGTGCCCTGTCTCAGTGTGATGGCGGTGGCCTATTGGGGGGCCGGGTGGTCGCTGGAGGCATCACAGATTGCGGGCATTGCCCTCTGCGCCACCTCCGTTGCCGTGGTCTATACCGTGCTCGTCGAGCGCGGCCATAATGAACTCGAATTGGGCAAAATCATTCTCGCCGCCTGTTTTGTGACCGATCTGGGGTCGGTCGTCGCGCTCGGCCTTCTCTTCGCCCGGTACGACTGGTGGATGGTGGCATTTCTGGCGGTCACGGCCCTGGCACTTTGGCAACTACCCGGCATCACCCGCTGGTTTTTCAACCGGGTCGGGAAGCGGATCAGTGAGCCGGAGCTCAAGTTCGTGTTGCTGATTCTCTTCGCCCTCGGCGCTCTGGCGAGCGCGGCTCAAAGCGAGGCAGTGCTCCCCGCCTACCTCGTCGGCCTCGTGCTGGCCCCGATTTTTCTCGCCAACAAGAACCTGGCCCACCGCTTGCGCACCATCGCCCTGACGATTCTGACGCCCTTTTACTTTCTCAAAGCCGGCGTGCTGGTCAGCCTCAAGGCCGTGCTGGTGACGACGGCGCTGATCGGCCTGTTCTTCGCTGTCAACACGACGGCGAAGCTGGCGAGTATCTGGCCGTTGACCAGACTATTTCGATTCCACCCGAGAGAAGGCATGTACACCACGCTGCTGATGGCCACAGGCCTGACCTTCGGTACCATCTCGTCGCTCTTCGGGCTGGAGCACAATCTGATCACCCGCGAGCAATACGCCACGCTGGTGACCGTGGTGATCCTGACCGCCATTATTCCCACGCTCATTGCCGAGCGATGGTTCGACCCGGGCGGCACACCCGTCGAAGAACGCTGGCCGGACAACCGGCCGCCGGGGCAGATGCCGTCCGGCTCACCTCCGTAAATTCACGGTGCACCTCACAGAGAAGGAGGCCCGGCCATGTTCCGAAAAATTCTGGTAGGCAACGACGGTTCCGACGGTGCCAGGAAAGCACTGCACGCAGCGCTGACCCTGGCGGCACGCGACGGCGCGGAGTTGCATGAAATTTCCGTCGAGGAGCATCTGCCGCGTTACGGCGCGCTGATGGGCGAGGTGGTCGAGGCCAAGCAGGAGGCCCGGGATTTTTTTCGCCGCGTCACGCAGGACGCGGAAGCAGCCGCGGCCACCCAGGGACTCAGGCTCACATCGCATGTTGTGCCCGGACATCCCGTGGAGGCCATCACGAAATTCGCTCAGGATGGAGGATTCGATCTCCTGATCGTCGGCTTCACCGGACACTCCAACATCTTCGGGCGCATCTGGGGCGGCACGTCGCAGAACCTCGTGCGCCTGTCCCCCTGTACCGTGCTGGTGGTCAAGTAAGACCACGCGCGTCCCGCGCAACATCGGGAAGTCCGGCGTTTGACGGTCTCCGGACCATTCGTTAGAATGCCGGCGTGGCCACGTTGTTCTATTTATCAAGACCGCACCGCGCCTCATGAACCCGACACCCCGTCCATGGGCCTCCGTCGTCATTCCCATCAAGGATGAACGGGATAACCTCACTCCGCTGACCGAACGGGTGCTCAAGGTCCTGTCGGCGCGCGAAGAATCCAAAACGGCGCCGTTTGAACTCGTGTACGTCGACGACGGCAGCAGCGACGGCAGCAGCGAATTGCTGGACCGGCTAGAACAAACGTATCCGGCCGTCCGCGTCCTGCACTTCGACCGGAACTATGGACAGTCCTCCGCCTTCGACGCCGGATTCAAACATTCCACCGGCGAACTGGTCATTACGCTGGACGGCGATCTGCAAAACGATCCGGCGGACATCGACAAGATGCTGCCCCTTCTACAGAAATTCGATCTGGTGTGCGGGTGGCGCACGAGCCGCAACGACAGTCTCGTCCGAAAGCTGTCCTCGCGCATCGCCAACGCCGTACGCAGCGCCGTGACCGGCGATCGTGTGCACGACACCGGTTGTTCCCTGAAAATTTTCCGGCGCCCCGTCGTGGATAAGCTGCAACTCTTTACCGGCATGCACCGGTTTTTCCCGGCCCTGGCCCTCATGCACGGCTTCACCGTCACCGAAATACCGGTCAGCCACCATCCCCGGGCGCATGGAATTTCCAAATACGGTGTCGGCAACCGCCTCTTCAAAAGTCTCTACGATCTGATCGCCGTCCGCTGGATGCAACATCGCTGTTTACGGTACACACTACGCAACTAACCCGCTGCGCCCTTTTCCTATGATCACGACCGACACCATCTGGATTGCCACGGGATTTCTCGGCCAGGGCCTGTTCTTCGGCCGCTGGATCGTGCAATGGCTCGCCTCGGAACGCAGTGCGTCCAGTAAAGTACCGATCTCCTTCTGGTACTTGAGCCTCGTCGGAGGCCTCATCACGCTGGCCTATGCCATCTATCGGAAAGATCCCGTCTTCATTGCCGGACAGAGCATCGGCGCCGTCGTCTACGTGCGCAATCTCATGCTGATCTATCGCCCAAAGCAAACCAACCCCGTCAAGAGTGATCAGGGATGAGTGAGTCCGTCTCCCAGATGCCCGGACTTTCGTCCGGACATTCCTCGCCAGTCATTCGTCATATCGGGTTACTGCTGGCCCTCTGCGGCATCCTGTTCTTTTGGAATCTGGGCGCTCTTGGCCTGACAGATCGTGACGAAGGCCGCAACGCCGAAGCCGGCCGCGAGATGCTCGAAACCGGCGACTGGATGAGCCCCACCTTCAACTACGAGCCCCGCTACGCGAAACCCGTGCTGGTCTACTGGCTGATGAGCGCCTCGTACAAGACGTTCGGCGTCAGCGAGTTTGCCGCGCGATTCCCCTCGGCGCTCTTCGGGCTCGGCCTGGTCCTGATGCTCTATCTGTTTCTCGCGCGCCTGCGCGATGCGAATACAGCGCTGCTCGCCGCGCTGATGCTGGCGCTGAATCTCCAGATGATCGGGCTCAACCGGATGGCCCTGACCGACAGCGTACTGATCTTTTTCACCACGCTTTCGCTCGTCGCGTTCTGGCTGGGGTTTCAGACGACGCGCGAGCGGCGGCCCTGGATGTGGGTCTGCTATGCAGCCATGGGCGTCGCGACGCTGGCGAAGGGACCGGTGGGATTCCTCGTTCCCCTGATCGTCGTGGCGCTCTACCTGTCTCTCACGAAACAGTGGCGGCCCTTCTGGCAGGACGGACGTCCTCTCGCGGGGACGGCCTTGACGATTTTCATCGCGCTGCCCTGGTACGCAGGCATGTGGTGGCTCCACGGCAGCGAGTACACCGCCTCCGCGCAGGCCAACACTGTCGGGCGCTTTCTCAAGCCGATGGAGGGGCACAGCTTCGGGTTCTTGTTCTACATTCCGGTGTTGCTGCTCGGCTTTTTCCCCTGGAGCGGCTGGCTGCTCTTTGCCTGGCCGCAGACCTACAAGAGTTGGCGTGCGGCACATAAGGCATTAGGCGTGACGCGTGACATGTCCGGCGAATTAACAAACTCATCGACCGTCATCCCTGTTCCCACACCTACAGACAAATTAGACTGGTTCGCCGCCGCCTGGATCTTCGCGACCTTCGTGTTTTTCACGCTCTCTTCGACGAGGCTCCCCCATTACATCGGACCGCTCTTTCCTGCCGCCGCGATCCTGACCGCCTCCTATTGGTCTCGCTGCGTGAGGGAACCTTCGACCAGAGGCGCCAATGCGTCCGTTCACCTGGTCATGTGGCTGGGATTTGTTCTGGCAGGAGCCATGGCCTGTCTGCCCTGGATCTACGACACGATGTTGGCGAGCAAGCTCACGAAGGAATATCCGTTGGCCACGCAGCTCTCGCTGGGCAGTGGACCCTACGTGGCTGCCACGGTCCTGCTGGTGGGCATGGGGCTGGTGGGACTCTTCGGCTTGTCTGAAACCAGGCGCGGCGCGGCCTTCTGGGCGGCCAGCGGGTCGCTGTTCGGCGTGGTGCTTGCGCTGATGATCTTTGTCCTGCCGGCAGCAAACAGGTATTTCGTCGCGCCGCAGCAAGAGCTGGCCTACGCAGCCGGATTGAACCTGGCGCCTGGCGAACAACTAATCGCCTACGGAGCGACGAGACCCTCGACGGCCTTTTATGCCAGGCGCAAAGTGCTCTTTGTAGGATCAGGTGAGGAAGAGACGCTCCGCACGGCCCTGAGTCAGCCGGGCCGCACGATGATTCTGCTGCCGGAATCGTTTCTGGACAAACTGCCGGGGGATCTCAAGAATTATCAGCCGATCTTAAAACGCTACGGCTATCTGCTCTTAGCCCGTGAGCCAATGGTAAAAATTCCAGAGGGAATACTCCCGCCTCCACCGGCTCTCGAACCCAAGATCTTCGGTCACTAGCAAATATGAAGGGGGGGGCACGCACTACCACACTCACAACTTAGGCCAACGGCAGAACGCCTCGACCCGCCACGAGAACGGCCAGGCTGAGTAGGACCGCAGCCGCCAACTCACACTCTCTCAACACAGGGGCCCAGCAGGGCTCCTCCACAACACTCGGAGCCTGTTCTCCACGAAACCAGAGCGCCACGCAGAGCAGCCCGGTTGACGCCATCACAATCGGCGCTGTGGACATCAGCGATAGCCCAATCGCCATCGCCATGATAGGCCCTTCTGCTGATCTCATCGTAGGGGCTGCCTGGCTCGACCATCGCGCGCGAATACGAGTCAAGACGCCGACCACGACCAGCAACGCACCACCCCTGATAAGAAGCAGGCTCTCCTGTCCGGACTCGACCGGGAAGGCCAACGCCCAAAAGATGGCAAAGCCCCACACTGTGCCAATTGCGGCGTGATACAGCGCTGACTCCATCGACAGGCGCCAGTCTTTCCACGGAGCCGCTGCCACCATCCCGCTCACCGTTCCCAACACCCATCCGCCGAACACATCGCTGGGAAAATGCGATCCGCGCAACACGCGGCTGAGCGCGACGAATGCCGCGATCCCAATGAATACCGCTGCCAGCAATGGAAAGCGGCGGCTCAAGACAACTGCAAGCGCAAAGGTCGCCGTCGTATGGCCGGACGGGAAAGAATCGAAACCGGAGACCAGCGACGGCGCGATGGACCAATCTCCCGATGCCGAGAATTTCGGCCGCGGACGGCCGAGGAGATGCTTCACTGTATGGACGAGCACCGTCGCCAGGCCGTGCGCCCACAGGGTCTGTATGCCGGTCACGATCCCGCGCGAAGCCGGCAGCATCCAGCCGACGGCCAACAGGATCGCGCTGACGATCAGCAGCTGCCGCCCGTCGCCCATCCAGTTGCCGGCATGACTCACGAACGCCATCCAGGGAACCGTCAGCGTCCCGCCGCCTTCCGGCGTCGTGATCGTGCGCAGATACCGCGCGGTCGGACCATCGAGTTGACGGAGGCCCCAGAAGACGCAGACCAGGGCTGCACAGAGACAGGCCAGAGACACGAGCAACAAGACTCGCGACTCCTGACCAGCCGAGGGAGCTGGATCAGAATTATCCATGCAGCCGATCACTCTTCACAGGTCCCTACCTTACGGCACCCAATCTGCCAGGAAGACATTGAACTCGCCCGGCTGCTTCGCGTTGCGATCAGAGACCCACACCACGCGTTTGCCGTCAGGCGAGAACATCGGGAAGCTGTTGAACTGCCCGTCGAACGTCAGACGTTCCAACCCGGCACCGTCATCGCCCACGAGATACAGATGAAAGCTCGGCCTGCCGCCCTCGCCGCGAGTCTCCACATTCGAGGAGAACACGATTTGTTTCCCGTCCGGGTGGAAGAACGGTGAAAAATTGGATGCGCCGTTCGATGTCACCTGGTGCTTTCCGCTGCCGTCGGCATTCATGATAAACAGTTCCAGTTGGCCCGGCTCCACCAGTCGCTGCCCCAGCAACTCTTTGTAGTGCTCGATCTCGGCCGGATCCGTGGGATGGGACGCCCGATAGACAATACGTTTGCTGTCCGGAGAAAAGAACGCCCCGCCGTCGTAACCGACATCGTCGGTCAAGCGGCGATGGTGAGATCCATCGAGATCCATCGCATAGATATCCAAATCGCCGTCTCTGACTGAGGTCCACACAATGGTTTTGCCGTCCGGCGAGACCGTGGCTTCCGCGTCGTAGCCGGGCGTATTGGTCAACCGCTGCATCTCCTGCCCGTCGATGCGGGCGGCAAACAGATCATAGTCGTCGAGGGCCCAGCGATAGGGACCTTCGCGCTTCGGTTTGGGCGGGCAGTTCGGCCCATGCAGATGGGTGGATGAATAGAGGACCCGCCGATCACCCGGAAAGAAATAGCCGCAGGTTGTGGCGCCTGATCCTGTACTTACTAGGCGAACACTATCGCTCTCCAGATCCATCACATACATCTGATAACAGCCCAGCGGGATGTCGTCCGGTTTCAGTGTGGCCGCATAGGTGTCTTTCATCCAATTGTTGGTCGACTGGAAAATGAGCTTATTCCCCGTGAAGGAAAAATAGGCTTCGGCATTTTGCCGGCCGAAGGTGAGCTGCTTCATATTCTTGAAGTGCCGCTCGGCACTGGTCGGGGCCTTGGCCTTAGCCTGCGCCGCACCTTTTGCTCGATCAGCAGTCAGTCCAAGCTGAGGCCACAAGACCAATGCGATCGCCAGTACGATCAGACTGCGCATTTGATTACCGCTGTTCATCACGTCGAACCTCCTTTATTCCCTGAAACTCCTGCCACATGTCCCGTTTCATCACGGTGCCTTCATCGAAGACGACCGCGCTCTGCCATCCATAAAAGAAGAGGAGCCGCGCCGCCTTCGCAGCCGACGCTGGATCCATCGCATAGAGCACCGTCACCACCGAACCCGGCGCATCCGGACGATGGCACGACAAGAGCACCGCCATGCGGCGGCCTTCGTAGGAAACTCCGGCAATGCGAAATCCGTTCGGCCCCGCCGCTGCCAGATCCCCGCACGCGTTCGCAAGCAACGATTGTACCTGTACGTGATGGTCTGCCGTCGCCACGATCAACACCGATCCTGACGGAGGCAAGGCCACGATGTCCATCGGCAATATGGTTGTCTTGTGCTTGGTTGGAGTCTGCGCATCTTGCGCCTCTATCCGTGCGACGAGTTCCTTGAACGGCGTCGCGCTGTCAGGAAACAGCGGCAACACTGCTTTTCGCTGGTCAGTCACAAAAAGATTCAACACCGGGGCCAATTGCTCCCGCTTCAGTCGTTGCAGGCTCATGAAATCGGGATCGATCGACAAATTCAGTGGCTCAGCCGGAACCACCAGCTCGACATCGTGCTGCTCGGCAGCCAAGGCCACCGCCACCGAGGTTGTCGATCCTTTCATCGTGATGGCCAGCGGCAGGATGAACCGAAACGCTCCGCCTTCCCTGGTGAGTCTGATGCGCAACGTATACGCCCCGGGCTGATTCTGGGTGGGAGACGCCGTCGCCTCGGCAAGGGAGACGGCGGGCGCTCCAGGTCGTTCGATCCATTGCGCGAAAAACCACCGCAATTCTCTCCCGCTGACCTTGGCAAAAGTCCGCTCAAGATCCTGCCAGTCGGCATGGCGTCCGGACATGTCGGAAACCAACTGCTTCACGCCACGCCAGAACGCCTCGTCACCGATCTCCAGCCGGAGCTGATGAAACACCATCGCCGCTTTTTGATAGCCGATGGCGTTATCTTTTTCATCGCTTTTTCGCTGGAACGCCTCGATGGGGTAGTCCTGCTGCGGCGTCACATAGAGACTGTACCCCTGCAACATCAATCGCCGCTGCTCACGGGCCTGCCGATCATCGTGAATCAACTCATGCCAGTAATAGTTCGTCAGGTACGTCGTCAACCCCTCGACCCAATTTCCGCTCTCCGGACGATTCCAGACCGAATTGCCGATCCAGGAATGGACGATCTCATGCCCTAGGGCATAGGGCTGAGTATAGTGCCGCTTGATGCTGCCGCTTCCCAGTAAGGTAAAGGACGGCATCCCCAAGCCACTCGCAAAAAAGTTTTCCACCACGGCAAACTGCTCGAAGGGGAAAGCCCCTAACAGCGGGACATAGGCGTCGAGATATTTGACGGTCGCATCCAGATATTCGTCCGCCAGTGCCGCATCATCGGGAAATAGGTAGGTGGCCAGGTGGACAGTTTGTCCGTTTCCGCCGATCCAATCCCGGGCCTTGACCGAGAAGCGGTTGGCGACCAGCGTGAGCGCTTCCGCCACACCCGATTCCCACGTCTGCACAGTACGGCAGGCTCCATCAGAACGAGGCTTTGTACAATCCTCTTTTGTCCCCACGCGCCCCTGGCTGACCGCGGTCCATTCACCGGGCACCTCCACTGCCAGCGAATACGATGCGAGCGAACCGTCCAGATCGGGATACCAACCGGTCTCACTGCTGAGATAGACGCCTTCCGAACCGATATGTCCGGCGGTCTCGCTTGGCGTCACAAATCGAAGATGCCGTGGTTCACGCGGCGGATCCTCGATCGCTCCGCGATAACGCCATTCCAGCGTCACTTCTTCTCGTTGATGATCAGGCAGCGACAGACGAAGCGACTGCAGGTGGGAATCGGACACGGAATCGCCGGGGACAATCGATACCGGTATCAGACGCTCCTCGGCCCCGACCTGAGTGACACGCGCAACCATGTCAGGGCGTAACATCTTCCCCAGCGAAAATTCCAGAGGGTGCAGGGCATCGCCGACTCGGACGACCATCCGGTCGATGGCGGTCAGCTGATGCCGTTCGGGATCGATACTGACACGAAGCTCGTGCCGGATGACGGCAGAGGAAGACGCAGGAGAATCACCGGCTTGCCCCGGTAACAGGGGCAGCAGCAGCGACAATCCGATGAGACGAATGATGAAACCGAGGCGTGAGCTTCCGACTGGCATCGGAAGGGTTTTAGCACTCGCGACAGACGAGCACAAGCTGGATAGCGGTCAATAAGCGATCGAGCGCGATCGGCTTTCCCAGCACTTCTTGCGGACCCAACGACCAGGCTTCCTCCAGCATCTCTTCGTTGTGACTCCCGGTCATGATGATCACGCCGCCGGCATACTCTTTTTCCCGGAGTGTTTTGAGGACATCCATCCCGGACAGCCCGGGCATCACCATGTCGAGGAGCAACAAATCCGGCGCGGCTTCTTCGACCACCCGCAACGCTTCATATCCATCCTTCACACCCAATGTCCGGTAGCCGCGCAGGCTGAGGAACTGTACGAGCAGGTCGCGTACAAGCGGATCGTCATCGACGACCAACACCGACTCCGCCGCCTCTTGCCCGGCGAACGGGGGAATCGGAGCGACTGGCGTCGGATTGACTTTGACCGGCATCTGAGACACCCGGTGCACCGCTTCGACCAGAATATCGAGCGACAGCCCGCGTCGGATAAAGTCGGTGACTCGCAGAGAGCGGGCCTGATTCTCCTGCACTTCGGTGGCTCCGCCCCCCAGAATAATGACCGGCGCCTCGGGATCGATGGCCCGAATCTCTTTCAAGACCGTCAATCCGTCCATCTCCGGCATACGCAGATCGAGCAACGTGATGCGCGGAGTGTGCTTGCGAAACAGATTCAGCCCTTCACGGCCGCTGGTCGTGGTGATCACTTGATACCCATGTCGCATAAACACGGCCTGAAGAAGATCGCAGTTCATCTGGTCATCGTCGACGATTAAAATCTTGATCATTCGAAACCCCTGCCTCTGAATCGGGTAAATTCTATTGGCGACAGACCTCAAAGCAATACATCACCACCATAGCACAGGCGGTTCGGAGCGAAAAGAAAATGGCAGGTTATGAACGGATGGCCGGTTGGCCGAACAGAGCGGCGATGAAGGCTTCCTGATTGAAGTCCTGCAGATCTTCGACCGTCTCTCCCACGCCGATTAAACGGACAGGAAGCTTCAGCTCGTCGGCAATAGCCACCACAATCCCACCGCGCGCCGTGCCGTCGAGCTTGGTGAGCGCCAGGCCCGTGACCCCGACGACTTCCTTGAATTGCCTCGCCTGCGCCAATGCGTTCTGTCCGACCGTCGCATCCAACACCAGCAGAATCTCATGCGGCGCACCCGGCAGCGCCTGGCCGATCACCCGGACGATCTTCCGCAATTCCTCCATCAGATTCGATTTCGTATGCAGCCGGCCGGCCGTATCAATCAGTACGACATCGACCGCGCGCGCCTTGGCCGCCACGATGCCGTCGAATGCCACGGCCGCCGGATCCGCCCCGTGGCGATGCCGGATCACGTCCACGCCCACCCGATCCGCCCATACTTGTAGCTGATCGATCGCCGCCGCGCGAAAGGTATCGCCGGCCACGAGCAGAGGTCGGCGACCACCATGCACCAACCGTTGCGCCATCTTGGCGATGGTCGTCGTTTTCCCGACGCCATTCACCCCGACCATCAGCACAACAAATGGCTTCGGCCCCTTCTCGATCAGCTGTTCCATCGACGGCCCTTGCACCGGCGCCAAGACACCGTATAGGGTCTGGCTCAACACATTCTGCAACGCCTCAGGATTGGCCGCATCCGCCCCTCTAGCGTGTTCGCGCACATGGGTCATCAATCGGTCGACTACCCGCACACCCAAGTCTGCCGTGAGCAACGCGGCCTCCAGCTCTTCGAGCATCGCAGGATCTGGCGTGCGCCCCAGGACGCGATCCAGTGATTGCCGAACGACCTGACGCGTCTTGCTAAGCCCATCGCTAAGCCGCTGAAACCATCCCATCGCTACCGTCTCCTCGTCTTCGCTATTCCAGCGCGAATCCGACTCACCCGTGGGACCGTTGCCAGGGTGGGAACCGGCCGCAGAGATCGCAACATCTTCTGTTCTCGCAGTTTCATGCGACGCGCTTCCGCGTCGCTCCGCTCGTGATCGTACCCGCAAAGATGCAATACTCCATGCACCAGCAACCAGGCCAACTCCTCGCTCAGCGACCGCCCGCCTTCTTTCGCCTGCCGCAACGCCGTCGGGACCGAAATCACCACATCGCCGAGCAATGCCGACACCGGGCTGACAGATTCCCTCATCGCAAAGGCCAACACATCAGTAGCACGATCCTTCTTTCGATACTGGCGATTCAATCGGCGCATTCGCCCATCCCCCACCAGATCGATGCTGAGCTCTGACTGCGCTTCTCCGACAGCCGCCAGTACGCGCTCC
>CXWL01006259.1_pt1 | contig 11412 bp, 12 predicted proteins | sample 590931 | NCBI WGS metagenome assembly CXWL01 (sample SAMEA3498368, study PRJEB10139) | groundwater metagenome | biome: water well; material: biofilm material | place: Germany | collected 2015-04-27 | reverse complement strand
ATCAAGAATCTCCGCAAAAAACTCGAAGCCGAATCAGACAGCCCATCCATCGAAACCGTCTATGGCATTGGTTATCGTTTCATCGAACGATAACCCGACCTTCAACCTTCAACTCATAATCATGTCTCACAATCACGAAAACCCCCACTTCCCATCGCCCCACGTCCGTCGTCGCTGGCGCGGCGGTCGTCGTTTTTTTCCATTCGCAATTTTCTTCTTCACTTTCATTTTTCTTTTTATTGGCGGCACCGCCGCCATTCTTTATCTGATCTTTTCAGAATACTCGGGGGTCAGGAATATATGGCTTCTTCTGTGCGGCGCTCCATTTGCCGTGGTCTCCCTCATGATCCTCGCCGTCATCACTTTGTACAGCCGCTTTGGCAAACCACTGGGTCAGATATTCAACGCCATCGACTCCGTGGCTGAGGGCAACTTATCTGCGCGTGTGCCGGAAAACAATTCAGATATGTTCAGCGAATTATTCAAACGCTTCAACAAAATGGTCAGTGAACTCGAGCGCGCCAACCAGCAGCGCCGCAACCTCACCGCCGATATCGCACATGAACTCCGCACGCCCTTGCACATCATTCAAGGCAACCTTGAAGGTGTGATTGACGGCGTGTATGAACCAACGCCAGAACACATCAACAATACATTGGACGAGACCAAACTGCTTGCCCGACTCGTAAACGACTTGCAGACTCTTTCCCTCGCCGAAACAGGACAACTTCCGCTTCACCCCACCCGNNGTCAATGACACAGGCGCGGGAATTCCATCCGATGATCTTCCATTTATCTTTGATAGATTCTGGCGTGGGGATAAATCGCGCAGCGGACGGGTGAATAGCGGGCTGGGGCTTGCCATCGCAAAGCAATTAATTCAGGCACACGGCGGGACAATTGAAGCGCAAAGTGAATTGGGCAAAGGCACAACGTTTAGTATTGAACTGCCTCTGTAGAACAAGTCTATAGACTTGTTCTACGCGCCCGCCCGTTTACGGTAGAATTGCCGCCAATGGAAATCTCGGAAAAACTCCGGGGCATTCTTGCCACCCTGCCTGCCAAGCCAGGCTGTTATATTTACCACAACGCCGAGGGGACGATTATTTACGTTGGCAAAGCGATCAGCTTGAAGAACCGTGTGCGGTCATATTTCCACGCGGACTCGAGCCACGATGCAAAGACCCGCCGATTGGTGCGAGACATTGTAGACATCGAGTGGATCGTGGTGGGGTCGGAGCTTGAGGCGCTCATCCTTGAGATGAACCTCATCAAGAAGCACCGCCCCAAATACAATATCCGCCTCAAAGATGACAAACGCTACCCGTACATCAAAATCAGTTGGGGTGAGCCGTTCCCGAAGATTACCGTCACCCGCCAAATGACGGAGGATGGCTCGCGCTATTTTGGGCCATACACATCGGCGTGGGCAGTTTATCAAACGCTGGAAGTACTGCGTAAGATTTTTCCGTATTTGACATGCGACCGTGAAATCACCGGACAGGACAAACGCGCCTGCCTTTATTACGATATCAAACTTTGCAACGCGCCCTGCATTGGAGCGGTTTCGCAAGTGGGCTATCGCCAAATGATCTCCGACCTGATGGATTTTCTTGGCGGGCATAGCGATGAGATTGTCACGCGTATGCAAAATGAAATGCAAAAAGCCGCAGACGATATGCGCTTTGAAAAAGCCGCCGCCCTGCGCGATCAGTTGAAAGCCATTCAATCGATCATCGAAAGGCAGAAGGTCGTCTTCGGCTCAGATTATTTAGATTCGGATGTGCTGGCGATGGCCCGCACCGACGGTGAAGCCTGTGTGCAGATTTTCTTCATCCGCGGCGGCAAGTTGATCGGACGCGAATACTTCATCCTCGAAGGCACGGAAGACACGGCCGATAATGAAGTGATGTCTGAATTCGTCAAGCAGTTTTACACGGATGCGGCGAACATCCCCGAGCAGGTGATGCTGCCGCAGGAGATCGAAGAACGGATCATCATCTCGCAATGGCTGCGCTCCAAACGCGGCGGCAGAAAAGTGGAATTGCTCGTGCCGAAGGATGGTCAACCGCACGATCTGGTGCAGATGGCCGCGGAGAACGCATCCGAAACTCTACAGGCGTTGCGCGCTCAATGGCAGGCAGATGCCCACAAGCAGGAAACAGCTCTCAGCGAATTGCAGACCGAGTTGAAATTGTCCGCGCCGCCGAACCGCATCGAATGCTATGACGTGAGTCATACGCAGGGCGTGGCGACCATCGGCGCGATGATCGTGTTCGAGCAGGGCGTGCCGTCCAAAAAGCTGTATCGCAAATTCAACATCGACAGCACGAGCATTGGCAATCCCGATGACTTTGCCTCGATGGAGGAAATGCTCACACGCAGATTCAAAAGGTGGCGGTCTGCCGAAGAAACCGAATCAAGCCCAGGCGCAAAAAAAGATGCGTCGTTTTCCTTCCTGCCCGACCTGATAATCATCGACGGCGGCAAGGGACAGTTGAGCCGCGTGGTCAAAGTCCTCGAGCAGTTTGATTTATTTGGCAAAGTGCCCGTGGTAGGACTCGCGAAACAGGAGGAGGAAATCTTCTTCCCGCACAATAGCCAGCCGCTGATATTGCCGCGCCATTCGCAGGGACTGTATCTCGTGCAGCGCATCCGCGACGAGGCGCACCGCTACGGGATTACCGCGCATCGCAAAAAACGCACGAAACTGGGTCTGGCATCCCAGCTTGATTCCATCCCTGGCATTGGGCCTACACGCCGAAAAGCGCTCTTGAAACATTTCGGTTCTATGGATAAGATTAGAGAAGCGACAATCGAAGAACTGGCTGCGGTGAAAGGCATGAACGAATCCGCGGCGGAAAGCGTGAAAGCGCATTTGGAATAGGAGTAAGCATGGTTACAAAATCGGTTTCTTTATCAAACCCTGTCTATGAAGTATTGAGTCAACTGACGGGCGAATCAAACACTGACGCTGCTTTGTCAATTCTATTAAAGGATTTAATGCGATTAAAGAAGCAGACCATTCAAAATAAAATTTCTGATTTTGAGAAAAAATACGGTATGGATTTTGCGGAATTTGAACTGGCATGTGACGATGGAAGAATTCAAGACCCATTTTCATACGAATCTGAAAAAGACACATGGGACTGGGAAGCCGCGCTTTCTGAGAAAAAAACCCTTGAGATTTTCCTGCAATGGCTCGAATGAATGCACGGGAATTTGAACGACAGGCAAGAGAGCTGTGCGCCAGCTCTTCGATCATTATGCGCGTTATTGTTCTTACTGAAAGCATAGATCACACTCAACTCAGGATTTTTCTCACAGACCTTTCTTTTGTTGATGTGTACTATCATCAGATAAGCGGTAAAGCTGCTTATACCCAAATCCGCGATGACCGCCGGGTATTTGGCGCGGATAATAAAAAAGGCTGGCACTGGCATCCCTATGAAGACCCGCAGCGGCACGATTTTACAGATGATGAAATAACCTTCGATGAATTTTTGAAACGCGTGGAAGAGAACCTGTCAAAATGAAAGAAATCTGGATCGTAGACGACGACGACGAGATGGGACGCGCCATCAGCTTAATGCTGAAGCTGTTGGACTGCAATACGAAGCATTTCCTAAATTCGCGCTCCGCCGCGCAGGCGCTGCTGGCGGGCGGAAACCCGGAGTTGATGATCCTCGACATCAACATGCCCGAAGTGTCGGGATTGGATATGCTCGAATTCCTGCGCCGCCGTACAGAATGGAAGAATCTGCCTATCATTATGCTCTCCTCCGAAGCCGCGGATGTGATGGTGGAGAAAGCCCTGCAACTGGGCGCGGACGGGTACGTGATGAAGCCTGTTACAATTGACGAACTCGAAAAGGTGATGTCACGAGCCTTTTATAATCATATAAAAAAGTGAGTACTGAAAGATGGCAGCAAAAAATTCAAAGAACAAAAAACAAGTTAAGGCCGTGGAAACCAAACCCATCCACCAAAATAAGACGGCGCAGATCATGTTCGCCATCTTTGCTCTTCTCTTAATCCTTTCGATGGTGCTCTCTGCCGTAACAACGTACTAGCAAGGCTCGAATGGTACGATCCTGCTCGCGCGGCCCTTTGGAGCCGCGCTTTATTTCGCAAAAATGTAAAATTGTAAATGTCATTGCGAGGGCGATCTTGTTTTTCGCCCGACACTTGCGCCGCGCGCCAGTGCGGTGAGCGATCTCTGAGCTAATGTTGGAGATTGCTTCGTCGGAAAGAGCAAGCGCCCTCCCCGCAACGACATGAGGTAATGATATGCTCGACAAATTACAGGCAATTGAAGACAGATTTGACCAGCTTGGCAGCGAACTGCTTGAAGTCGGCAGCGACTATCAACGCGCGGGCGAGATCAACAAGGAACGCGTGGACCTTGAACCGCTCATTGAAAAAGCGCGGGAATACCGTCAGGCAATGAAAAGCCTCGAGGAAGCCAAGTCAATCATCATCAACGAAAACGATGCGGAATTGATCGCCCTCGCCAAAGCGGATGTGGACGATCTCACCCCGAAAATCGAAATCCTCGAAAAGCAGATCAAAAGCCTGCTCATTCCCAAAGACCCGCGCGATGACAGAAACGTTATCGTGGAAATTCGCGCAGGCGCAGGCGGTGACGAAGCCGCCATTTTTGCATCTGACCTTTTCCGTATGTATACCCGCTACGCAGAAGACCAAAAGTGGAAGACCGAGATCATGTCTGAAAGCTCCATCGGCGTGGGCGGCTACAAGGAAGTCATCTTTGAAGTGCGCGGCAAAGCCTATTCAAAATTGAAATACGAATCGGGCGTGCATCGCGTCCAGCGCGTGCCCGCCACCGAATCCCAGGGACGCATCCACACCTCCACAGCCACCGTCACCGTGCTTGCCGAAGTGGACGATGTGGAAGTGGACATCCCCGAAAGCGACATCGAGATCGAAGTTTATCGTTCCTCGGGCGCGGGCGGGCAGAACGTGCAAAAGAACTCCACGGCCGTGCGCCTGTATCACAAACCCACAGGCATGATCGTCACCTGTCAGGATGAACGCTCGCAGCTGCAAAATAAACTGCGCGCCCTCAGCATCCTGCGCGCGCGCCTGTACGATATCGAACTCGCCAAACGACAGGCCGAACTTGAAGCGGATCGCCGCTCACAGGTCGGCTCGGGCGAACGCTCCGAAAAAATCCGCACCTACAACTACCCGCAAAACCGCGTCACCGATCATCGCATCGGGTATTCAAGTTACAACCTGCCCGCAGTAATGGACGGCGACATAGACCAGTTCATCGATGAACTCTCCACCCGCGAAGAAGCCGACAAACTTGCAGCGACTGGCGTGGATGATGAATGAAATTAGAGATTAGTGATTGGAAGAGTGGTGAAAATTCGTGACTTGCTCGATGATGCGGCGAGGAGACTCGTTTTCAGCGATACGCCGCAATTGGACGCGCAGGTCATCCTCGCGCATGTGATCGGACATCCGCGCACGTGGCTAATCGCCCATCTTGAAACGCCTCTCACTCCGCCGCAAATTGATTCAGCGCACCGGGCATTCGCCAGGCTGAAAGCGGGCGAGCCGCTTCCCTACATTATCGGCCACTGGGAATTCTACGGCCTCGATTTCAACATCACAAAGGATGTGCTCATCCCGCGCCCGGAGACAGAGCTTCTCGTAGAAAAAGCCATCTCGTGGCTGACCAGCCGTCCCGAAGCGCGAAGCGTAGTGGATGTTGGCACAGGCTCCGGCGCCATCGCCATCTCCATCGCCGCGCACATTTCCGATGCCCAAATCCTCGCCACCGATATTTCACCCGCCGCGCTGCAAGTTGCCAAAAGCAACGCCAAAAAATTCAACGTCGGAAATCAAATTGAATTTATGGAATGCGATCTGCTTCCAAATTCAGCCTTCAGCCTTCAGCCTTCAGCCTTTGATCTTATCTGCGCCAACCTGCCCTACATCCCCACTGAAACGTTAAACAACCTGCCCATCTACGGCAACGAACCTACTCTCGCTCTCGACGGCGGCCCGGACGGCCTCGACCCGTACCGCCGCCTGCTAAAACTTGCGCCTGCCTGGCTCGCGCCCAATGGAAAAATACTTCTCGAAATAGAATCAACTCAGGGCGCGCAAATTCTCAGCCTCGCCCACGACACATTTGAAAATGCCACCATCAACCTGCATCATGACCTTGCAGGCCATGACCGCATTTTAGAAATCATTCTCGATGAAGACTGAAATCATCCCCGCCGCTCAAATCCAACAGGCGCTTGAAATCCTGCAAAACGGCGGCATCCTCGCCTTCCCCACCGACACCGTCTACGGCCTCGGCGCACTGGCCTTCGACAACGCCGCCATCGAAAGCATCTACATCGCAAAAGACCGTCGCATCGAAAAAGCCATTCCCATTTTGATCGGGGATTTAAGCGACCTCGATAAAGTTGCGGATAACATCCCAAACATGGCTCTCCGTTTTGCCGCCCGCTTCTGGCCTGGACCGTTGACCTGCATCGTCCCCAAAAAGCAGACTCTCCCCCTGGCAGTTTCTGCCACCTCCACCGTTGCAGTCCGCATCCCAAACCACCCCGATGCGCTTGCCTTGTTACGCGCCGCTGGCCCCATGGCAGTGACCTCCGCCAACATCTCCGGCCAACCAAGTCCATCCACTGCTGACGAAGTCTACACACAACTCAATGGACGCATCCCGTTGATTCTAGATGGCGGCAAAACGCCCGGCGGAGTTCCATCCACACTGGTAGATTGCACTGGGAGCCAACCCATCATTTTGCGCGAAGGGCCCATTTCACTGGAAGAGCTTTTGTCTGCGATGGAATAAACTCTCATCCGGCGTTTATATGTTGCTCAGGTTGCTTTTATGTGCCCGCCTATAATAGGAATTACATTCTCCCTTTATCAAACCTCCACGGACTTGGGCAAGTCCGTGGAGGTTTGATTTTAAGTAAATTTTTGAGCGGTTTGTAGTGGCGACTTCAGTCGCCTTTTGACCAAAAGCCAACGACTAAAGTCGTTACTACGGCAAACCTGTTTTACTGAATTTACGAGAGTGGCCAGGTCGGCAGGACATCCATCTCCAGCCCGGAGGTGTGGCCGAGGGCATGGCGGTAATAGCCTGCCGCTGCGATCATCGCCGCGTTATCGGTGCATAATGAAATCGGGGGAATATGGACTGGAAACTCCGTCTGCGCCTTGAATACCTGCCGCAGTGGACGGTTCGCCGAAACCCCGCCAGCCACGAGTATCTCTTTTGCGCCAAATTCACGCGCAGCATTCATCGTCTTTTTGAACAGCACATCAATAACAGCCTGCTGAAAAGAAGCGGCCAAATCAGGGATTGGCAGGGAATGGCTTTTCTTTTTCAGATCACGCACTTCATACAGGACAGAGGTTTTTAATCCACTGAAGGAAAAATTCCAGGTTCCATCGAGCCAGGCCCGAGCGAAGTTGAAGCGGCGCGGGTCGCCTTCCTCGGCTGTCTTTTGAATGGAAGGTCCGCCAGGGTAGGAAAGCTCAAGGAGGCGGGCAACTTTATCGAAGGCCTCCCCAGCCGCATCGTCGAGGGTGGAGCCGAGTCTTTGATAGGTCAAATGATCGGTCATGAGATTCAGTTCGGTGTGGCCGCCTGAAACGAGCAGAGCCATTAGCGGGAATTGCGGCTCGGGTGGGACGAGTTCGCCCGCTTCATAGACCCATGCCGAATAGAGATGCCCCTCCAAATGATTGATACCAACGAGCGGCTTGCCCATGCCAAGCGCAATGCCTTTGGCCATGTTCATGCCCACAACGAGCGAGCCTGCAAGGCCTGGTCCCTGTGTGACGGCAATGGCATCAATATCGTTGAGCGTAAGGTGCGCCTGTGCAAGCGCCTGCTCGACAACGGGCGTAATAGCCAAAACATGCTGGCGCGAAGCCACCTCGGGAAACACGCCACCATAACGGGCATGGATTTCCATCTGCGAAGCCACTACAGACGAAAGCAGCGCGCGTCCGTTTTCGATGATGGCGCAGGCGGTTTCATCACAGGATGTTTCAATGGCAAGGATACGGGCGGGTTTTAGGTTGATCATTAGAGTTGAAGGTTGAAAGTTGAAAGTTACAGGTTGAAGGTTGAAGGTTGAAAGTTACAGGTTGAAGGTTGAAGGTTGAAAGTTACAGGTTGAAGGTCAAAAGTCGAAAGCAAGACTGTTCACTGTTCACTGATTACTGATTACTGTCTTCTTCCACTTCTTCATTGGCAGGACAAAATCATACGGGAATTCTGCCAGCTTTTCAACGGTTCCTTCGGGGTTGACCCAAAGCGTATCTTCAATGCGAAAGCCCATGCCTTTTTCGGGATAATACAAGCCAGGCTCGGAAGTGATGATAACGCCAGGCGCGAGACGCTGATCATCACCCGTTGTAAAACTGCTGAAAGGGCGTTCGTGGATGTTCAATCCAACGCCATGCCCCAAACTGTGGACGTATCCTTCCATGGGCGCTTTGGTATGGAGCGGCGTCTGGTGGCCTTTGGATTCAAAATATTCACAGGTCATCTGGTGATAATGTTTGAAGGGTGTGTTCAAATCAAAATTGTCCATCAGCTTGTCGTAAATATCCTTGACCTGATCGAAGAGTTCCTGCGCTTCGGGAGTGGCATAGCCCAAACTCCAGGTGCGGGTGAAATCATAATAGTAGCCGCCGCCCGCTTCGGCGGGATAAATATCGAACACGATGGTTTGACCGAGCTTCATCAAATCCGTGGGGTTGCCTGCGGAATGTGGCACACCTGCGTCACGTCCAATGGCAAAGATGAAGCCAGAAGGCAATTCCGCGCCGTATTCCGAGACCCATAAGCGAATTTTGGAATGCACGTCACCCACCGTCATTAGAGTGCCATCCTCATTCAACAATACTTCATCATCATTCACTTCGCAAGCCGTCAAATAATCGCGGACCTTGCCAACGACTTGCGTAGTCACCTTGCCCATCTTGCGGATGCGGCCTACTTCTTTCGGGTCCTTGGTTTCCATCGCGCGCATGAAGATCGAATCTTCGCGCGGTTCGCCGACGAATTCAATTTCGGGTAATAATTTTTGCAGGTGAGATAGCTGTCCAAATATCGCGCTCAAATCATAATTGCCGTAGACGCCCACGCGCCCCTTCGTCACGCCGACTTCTTCAAACATCAACTGATTGCGCGAGGCGCTCGCCAGCAGAAGGTCTCCATTGACTTTTTTCAACAACGCTTCATAATCATATTTGCTGTAAGGAATTAATTTCAATCCGCTCTTTGCGGCTTCATCGCGTTCCATGTCGTTGTGAAAATATGCCGCTTCTTCGCCGCGTTTTTTGATGACGGTGGCGTGGCTGACGTGTCCGCCGCCAGTTAAGTAATACATAGGCGGGTTATGCTCGGCATTTCCGAACACAACAATCGCATCCAAATTGCGGGATTTCATGATGGCATCGAGTTCTGATTTCATTTTGTTTTCCTTTTGCGCGATTCTGGAGTCACGCAGCTTGCTGCCTGATAATATCCATCAGCAAGCTGATGGACTCCAGAGTATTATTTCAACAAATTCTTCAACCCAACCAACAACGCGCCTTCCTGTTCGGGGAGGACGGTGCGTGGGTCGAGCAGGATTTTGTCGTTTTCGGTGCGGGCGATGATGGGCGGGTTGTTCTTGCGCAGGGCACGCAAAAATTTTTCTGTGGATTTCACTTGCAACGATAATAAAAAGGTCGGCATGGATTCACCTGGGAGGGAGCCGCCCCCCACTGTGGATTCACCCTCCACTACCATGCCTTGACCCAACTCCGCCGCCCACGCCTCAGCCCGACCCTTGACCTGCTTCAACGTCAGGGACATCATCTTCACGATAGGCACTTCACGTTCCGCTTCGTCTTTGAGGTAATGTAGCAGCGTGGCAGACAGCCCCGCCAGACAAGCCTTATCCGCGCGGACGGCTCTCGCGAGGGGATGCTTTTTGATCCTGGCAATCAATTCCGCTTTGCCGATGATGATGCCTGCCTGCGGGCCGCCAAGCAGTTTATCGCCAGAGAAGCAGATAATATCCGCGCCCGCCTGCATGGACTCTTGTACCGTAGGTTCGTGGGCAATGCCATATTTTTCAGTGTCATACAACGCGCCAGAGCCGAGATCATCGACCACGGGCGCGCCAAATTTGTGGGCGGTTTCCACGACTTCCTTCAATTCAGGTTCTTCGGTAAAACCGACCAATTTGAAATTGGAGCGGTGAGCGCGCATGACAAGCCCAGTTGGTTCTGCCAATGCTTCTTCATAATCCACAATGTGGACTTTGTTGGTGGCGCCCACTTCCACGAGTTTTGCGCCCGATTGCTTCATTACATCAGGAACGCGGAAGCCGCCGCCAATTTCCACAAGCTGGGAACGGGAAATGATGACTCGTTTTCGATTCGCCAAAGCAGATAGGATGAGCAACACAGCCGAAGCATTATTGTTGACAATGACCGCCGCCTCTGCGCCTGTCAATTTTTGCAAAAGGGATTCGGCATGGATCAATCGCGAGCCGCGCTTGCCTGATTCAAGATCGAATTCAAGGGTGGAATAGCCGCGTGAGACAATGTCCATGGCGCGGATGGTGGCGTCACTTAATGGGGCGCGTCCGAGGTTGGTATGGAGGATGACTCCCGAGGCGTTGATGACGGGGAGCAAAGTCGGCTTCGTCCACGCGGTTAATTGGGATTCTGTTTGGGCGAGGATCGATTCTGTTGATGGCAGAGCAGTTATCAGTTTAGATTTGAAGCGGGCTCTTATATCATCCAAAACAAAGCGGATGGAGTCGAGAGTCAACGGTCTGCCAAATCGCGCAATGAGGTATGCGGCGGCTTCGGTTTGCAGCATTTGTTCGACGGAGGGGAGGTTACGAAGAGTCGTCATCGGTATAGGCGGGGATGCGGCGGTTTGCTTTTTCACGAATGCGGATGAAATACTCGGCGGCGATCAGCCCGCCTGCGAGGCCGAGAATGACATAGAGGGTAACGAGATGCCCAAGTTGGAGCCATGCGAGGGTTGCGCCGTAAATGCCGACCCAAAGGGATTGTCGGATGATGACGTTGGGTTCGGCGGGCGTTTCTTCTGGGAAGCGTTTGTGGAAATAAAAAACGATGGGCAATGCAAGGCCTGTCAGCCCCATGATGATGAAGACGAAGAATGCCCAGCGTGACCACACAAATGGCAGTAAGAAATAAAGGGTGGCGGCGAGTCCGCTCCAGCCAATTAAGATGAGGGTGATCGCGGATGGAAGATAAGTTTTGAAAGTAGTTTGCTGCGAGTCCATTGAGTGAATTATACCCGCTGTCAATCAGCAAGCTGATTGACTCCAGAGTCAATGGACTCCAGAGTTTATGGAATGGGATGCCAGA
>CXWL01111586.1_pt1 | contig 11414 bp, 10 predicted proteins | sample 590931 | NCBI WGS metagenome assembly CXWL01 (sample SAMEA3498368, study PRJEB10139) | groundwater metagenome | biome: water well; material: biofilm material | place: Germany | collected 2015-04-27 | reverse complement strand
CAGGTCGGCTCGCCCGACCAGATTGAGATGCATACGAATCGCCCGATCCACTTCACCGCGACGACGGAACAGACTGCCCAAAGCGAAGTGCAGCTCGACCGTCTGCGGATCGACCTTGACCACTTCGATGAAAGCTTCGATGGCTTGGTCCTGCTGTTCGTTGAGCAGAAAGTTCAGTCCTTGAAAATACGAACGCGGCAAGGCACTGGACTCAGTGAGCAACTCTTTGATGTCGATGCGCGCAGCCAACCAACCCATTCCGAAGAAGAGCGGAAAGACCAGCAGCATCCACGGTTCAAAATCCATTTAGCGATTCATTCAGGAAGGTTGTATGGGAAAGCGTCGTGCTTCTTCGACTTGATCCAACTTGTTTTTCAATTGCAGTTCTCGCTTTGCGGTAGCCAGCTCACGTCGCTGACTTAGCAGCATCCCCAACATGGCCAGGATGCCGATTCCCGCTCCGAGGGCAAAGAAACACAGCAACACGACCACCAGCGACGCATTCCATTCATAACCGAACAAAAAGCGCAGCGTGACGGGTTGATCGTTCTTCACGGCGAAGCCAAGCAGGACAACGAACAGTGCAGCTCGCAACAACCAGGTCATGTATCGCATTGTCTTAAATTGGTTACCAAACAAGGCCGCAAAGATAGCATGAACTGACAAAAAATTGGCGGCACATCTTACGATGGCCGCCAATTGTTTACACCTTCATTTATTCAGGATTGAGAATGGTCTACCCGCTCGCGCAGCTCTTTTCCTGCTTTGAAATGCGGCACGTACTTGGCAGGCACTTGCACCTTGTCACCGGATTTGGGATTGCGCCCCAAACGCGGCGGACGATAGTTCAAAGCAAAACTGCCAAAGCCACGGATCTCGATACGCCCGCCACGCGACAACGTCGCCGATATGCTATCCAGGATCACTTTGACCGCCAGCTCGGCATCTTTCCCCAGCAGTTGCGTGTAACGCTCCGCAAGTCTGGCAATCAGATCAGAACGAGTCATGACGCTCACCCTTGTTATTGCGCGTCGGCCTTGCTGGAATCCATCTTGGCCTTGAGCAATGCGCCCAGGTTAGTGGTACCGGCGGTGCTGGTGTTGTCGGCTGCGAACTTCTGCATCGCTGCTGCCGTATCCGCCTTATCCAATGCCTTGATCGACAAGTTGATGCCGCGGTTCTTGCGGTCCACGTTGATAATCACTGCCTTGACAGTGTCGCCTTCCTTCAGATGGTTGCGGATGTCTTCGACGCGGTCGGCGGAAACTTCGGATGCCTTCAGGTAGGCTTCAACATCGCCGTCCAGCGCGATCACAGCGCCCTTGGCATCCAGCGATTTGACCTTGCCGGTCACCACCGCACCCTTGTCATGTCCGGAAACGTATCCACCGAAGGGATCGCCTTCCATTTGCTTCACGCCCAGAGAGATGCGCTCGCGTTCGACGTCGATTGCGAGAACGGTTGCTTCCAATTCATCGCCCTTCTTGTAATTGCGCACGGCTTCTTCGCCGGGGATGCTCCAGGACAGGTCGGACAGGTGCACCAAACCGTCGATGCCGCCATCCAGGCCGATAAACACGCCGAAGTCGGTGATGGACTTGATTGCGCCTTTGACCTTGTCGCCCTTTTGATGGTTCGCGGCAAAGTCATCCCAAGGATTGGACTTGCACTGCTTCATGCCCAGAGAGATGCGGCGGCGTGCTTCGTCGATCTCGAGGATCATCACTTCGACTTCGTCGCCCAGCGAAACAACCTTGGACGGATGCACGTTCTTGTTGGTCCAATCCATTTCTGACACGTGTACCAGGCCTTCGATACCTTGCTCGATTTCCACGAACGAGCCGTAGTCGGTCAGGTTGGTCACCTTGCCGAACAGGCGTGTGCCTTGCGGGTAGCGACGTGCCAGACCATTCCAGGGATCGTCGCCCATCTGCTTGATACCCAGGGAAACTCGGTTCTTCTCCTGATCGAACTTGAGGATCTTGGCTTCGACTTCGTCGCCGACTGTCAACACTTCGGAAGGATGCTTGACACGACGCCATGCCAAGTCGGTGATGTGCAGCAGACCATCGATACCGCCCAAATCAACGAACGCACCGTAGTCGGTGATGTTCTTGACGATACCCTTGACGATTGCGCCTTCTTTCAGATTTTCCAGCATGGACACGCGGTCAGCGCCCTGAGTCGCTTCCAGCACGGCGCGGCGTGACACCACCACGTTGTTGCGCTTGCGATCCAGCTTGATGACCTTCAATTCCATGGTCTTGTTTTCGTACGGTGTGGTGTCCTTGACCGGACGTGTATCCACCAGCGAACCGGGCAGGAATGCGCGGATGCCGTTCACCATGGCAGTCAGACCGCCCTTGACCTTGCCGCTGACGTAACCTTCAACGATGCGGCCTTCTTCCATCGCCTGTTCCAGATCAATCCAGGCGGCCAGACGCTTGGCTTTCTCACGCGACAAGCGCGTTTCGCCGTAGCCATTTTCCAGGGATTCGATGGCGACGGTGACGAAATCACCCGCCTTGACTTCAATGTTGCCCGCTGCATCTTTGAATTCTTCAACGGGTATAAAACTTTCGGACTTCAGTCCGGCATTCACCACGACCACGTTCTGCTCGACGCGAACGACTTGGGCGGTAATCAATTCACCCGCGCGCATTTCTTTGCGAGTCAGGCTTTCTTCAAACAGGGAGGCAAAACTTTCCATTTCGGCGACAGCGGTCATTTTCGATNNTTTGGACTCCAACGCACGGTAGCGATCCAGCACTTCCTGCACCGCCTGCTCGATGTTCAGAGGAGTCGTATCCAGCAAGCTCGCACCTTGCGCCTGTTGCAGTGGAGCCACGCTACGCTGAGTATCTCGCTCGTCGCGCGCCTGTATATCCTGCAAAAGGGTGGCGATATTAGCACCCATCCCTTTTTCTTTCAACTGCTTATATCGCCGCTCGGCACGCGCCTCGGCACTGGCGGTCAGGAATATCTTGAGAATCGGAGTCCGGGAACACCACCGACGCCATGTCGCGCCCGTCCGCTACCAGCCCGTCGGTACACGGCGGAAGGCGCGCTGCTTGTCCAGCAAGGCTGCGCGCACCTTGGGCAAAGCAGCTATCCTGGAAGCGGCCGACCCCGCTCTCCTCGGTGCGCAACTCGTCGCCCACCCGCACCCCATCCAGCCAGATGTCCGCCCCTTCGAAGCGGATATCGACTCTGTCCCAGCCAAGTCTGCCAGTTGAGTTTCCGCATCCAGCGCGATGCCGCGATTTTGCGCTGCCAAACCCAACAAACGATACAGCGCACCGCTGTCGAGATAGTGCATGCCCAGCGCAGTCGCCACGCGCTGCGCCACTGTGCCTTTGCCGGAGGCAGAAGGACCGTCGATAGCAATCACCGGCACGCTCTGCGTAACTTTTGCAAATTCCGAGAAATAATCAGGGAAGGTTTTGGCGACGCATTTCGGGTTGTTGATGCGCACACCCGACGCCGCCGAAATGCTGCCAGCGAGAAACACATCGCCATGCGGTGGTCATCGTAGGTCTCGATGGCCGCGTGTTTGATCTGCTGCTGATGGCGTGATGCGAATGAAATCCGCGCCCTCTTTCACCATTGCCCCTAATTTACGCAACTCAGTCGCCATCGCCGCGATACGGTCGGTCTCTTTGACACGCCAACTGGCGATGTTGCGTAGCGTGGTCGTGCCTTCAGCGAACAGCGCCGCGACGGCCAGCGTCATCGCCGCATCGGGGATGTGGTTGCAGTCGAGGTCGATGGCTTTCAGTTTGCCTGAAGGTGCACGTGCTTCGATCCAGTTGTCACCCATCGTGATCTCTGCGCCCATCTTCTGTAGCGCTTCGACAAAACGCACATCGCCTTGAACGCTGGCTTTGCCCACGCCTTCGACTCGCACCGGACCTCCACCGATAGCTCCCACCGCCAAGAAATATGAGGCAGACGAAGCATCACCTTCAACGAATATCTCCTTTGGCGAGATATAACAACTGTCTGCCGCCACTGTGAAACTGCGCCAGCCATCGCGCTGCACAGTTACACCAAAGCGCGCCATCATCGCCAGCGTGATTTCGATATAAGGTTTGGAGATCAACTCGCCGATCACGCCCACCGTAACCTCGCTATTCAATAGCGGCAAGGCCATCAACAATGCGGTGAGGAATTGGCTGGACACATCGCCGCACACGCTGACGCGACCCACTCCAGTCAATGTTGCCTGATGGATCTGCAACGGCGGGAAACCTTCATTGTCCAGATAGCGAATGTCCGCGCCGAGTTGTCGTAGCGCATCCACCAAGTCACCAATGGGGCGCTCATGCATACGCGCCACACCGGACAATTCATAGTGCCCGCCCGCCCAAGCCAGCGCAGCCGTCAGCGGGCGAAATGCCGTGCCTGCATTTCCCAGAAACAGCTTTGCATCCTTGTTCGGAAAGTCGCCACCGCATCCAGTTACGCGATAAGCGTTATCGCCTAGCGACTCCACCTGCACACCCAGCACACGCAAGGCATCCTGCATCCGTTCGGTATCATCGGAATGCAGCAGATCGCGCACTTCGGTCGTGCCCTGCGCCAGTGCGGCCAGCAGCAATACGCGATTGGAAATACTTTTTGAACCGGGCATGCGCACAGCGCCGTGCGCAGACATCAAAGGAGGGAGATCAATATATTCGTGCTGAAACATGCTGTGATAAGTATTGTTACTACTGCGTCCAGGCGCTACGCACTTCGCGCGCCTCGTTGAAAATTTCTTCCAATTTGGCGGCATCACCATCCTTCAGCATCAATCTCATCATAATCAATAGTGCGATGTATCTTTCCAACTCATCAGACAGCGCCTCTCGGTTGGCCATGCATATGTCGCGCCACATCTCCGGCGAACTCGCGGCGATGCGGGTGAAATCGCGGAAACCGCTGGCAGCAAACGAGAGCAACTGTTCCCGGTTGTCGCGTTTTGCCAGATCATGCACCAGCGCAAACGACAGCAGATGCGGCAGGTGACTCACGGCGGCGAACACTTCATCGTGCTGCTGCGGCGTCAGCTCGCTCACATTCGCCCCGCACAGTTCCCACGCCTTGCGCACACGCGCCACGGCATCTTGCGAATTTTCCGGTAACGGAGTCAGCACTACTTTTTTGCCTTGGTACAGATCAGTCTGTGCTGCGGCAGCACCACTCTTCTCTGCACCGGCGATGGGATGGGCAGGGACGAATTGTGAAATCTTGCCGCCCAGACTTCCGCGAGCCGCAGCCACCACATCACCTTTGGTACTGCCCCCGTCGGTGACCAGTGTGTTTGCCCCGAGGTGCGGTGCAATGCGCAAAAAGATATCTACCATCTGCGCCACAGGCGTGGCAAGCAAAACCAGATCGGCATCGAGCACTTCGCGCGCCACATTAGCACCGATGCGGTCGAGAATGCCGAGTTGTGTGGCCTGTTCCAGCGTTGCTGCACTGCGACCGAAACCGACCACTTCCTGTACAGCATTCGCCTTGCGTAACGCCAGCGCAAATGAGCCGCCGATCAAGCCGACGCCAAAGATGACGATCTTTTTGAATTGTGGTTTAGACACGAGCAGCCCCTCTTTAACAGGGTATTGAAAAACGTCGCGAGCGATGGCAGAACAAGGCGCGCAAGGACGAAAAAGCGGAGTTTACACAGAAGTAAATGAGCATTTTGAGTCCTTAAGCAACGCAGTTATGCCGAGCGCAGTAGTTTTTCAACACCCTGTTACAGCGTGCGCCCGATCGCCCCGGCAATCGCGCCCAGCGTTCCCATCAGGCTCTTCAACTCCGGCGGGGTCAGCGCTTGATCGGCGTCGCACCAGGCGTCACACGGGCTGGGGTGCATCTCGACCAGCAGGCCGTCCGCACCGGCGGCAATAGCGGCTTGCGACAGCGCCGGCACCATCCATGCCTTGCCTCCCGCGTGCGATGGATCAACGATCACCGGCAAGTGGGTCTCTTTTTTCATCACGGCGATAGCGGTCACGTCCAGCACGTTACGGTAGGCAGTCTCGAAAGTGCGGATACCGCGCTCGCAGAAGATGATGTTGTGGTTGCCGCCCGCCGCGATGTATTCCGCCGACATCAGCCATTCCGAGATAGTCGCCGACATGCCGCGCTTGAGGATGACAGGTTTGTTGACGCGCCCGACTTCTTTCAGCAGATCGAAGTTCTGCATGTTGCGCGTGCCGATCTGGATCACGTCCACATCGTATTCGAGGAAGGCGTCGATCTGGCGCGCGTCCATCAGTTCGGTGACGATGGGCAAGTTGAATTTGTCAGCCGCCTTGCGGAACATGTCCAGCCCTTCCACACCGTGGCCCTGGAAGGCATAAGGACTGGTGCGCGGCTTGAACGCACCGCCGCGCATCAGATGGCAACCCGCCTCTTTCACAAACTTCGCCGACAAGTCCATCTGCTCCTGCGTCTCCACCGAGCAGGGTCCGCCAATGATCTGGATCTGGTTGCCGCCGAGCGGAACGCCACGAATATCGATGACGGTGTTCTGCTTATGCGACTCGCGCGACACGATCTTGTACTGCTTGGCGATATGCATCGCCGATTCCACACCGGGTAGCGGCGTGAACATATCCGGATCGAGCCCGCTTTCGTCGCCAATGGCACCGATCACGGTACGCTCGATGCCGCGTGAAATATTGGCCTTCAAACCCGCCACTTCCAGTCTCTTTACCACTGTCCCGATCTGTTCGTCGGTGACTTCTTTACCCATCACGATAATCATTTGTTTTCTCCATGTGCCTGCTGACTAATGATCTTTTCCAGTGCAGCCAAAAATTTCGCATTCTCACTTTCCAGGCCGATACTCACGCGCAACCAGTCCGGCATATCGTAATTCGCGATCGGGCGCACGATCACGCCCAGTTCGAGCAAGCGCCGGTATATTGCCGTGGCGTTGCCAATGCTGAACGCCACGAAGTTGCCGAACGACGGGATGTATTCCAAGCCCAACCTGGTCAAACCCTCGGTGATCTGCAGCATGCCGCGCCGGTTCAGTTCGAAGGTCTTCTTGACGAAAGATACATCGCGCAACGCTGCCACCGCCGCCGCCTGTGCCACACTGTTCACGTTGAACGGTTGACGCACGCGATTCATCATATCCGTCACCTGCTCATGTGCCAAGGCATAACCGACACGCAGGCCAGCCAAGCCGTATGCCTTGGAGAAAGTGCGCGAGATGATGAGGTTGGGAAATTGCTTCAGCCCCTGTGAAGGAGATACCGCCGGGTGCCCAGCATCTTCGCCGTTACCCTTGCGCAGCCACGCGACGGAATCGTATCGTTTATCTTCCGGCAAGTATTCGTTATATGCCTCATCCAGCACCACCAAAATCTCGGGGGGCAGTTCACGCATGAACCCCAGCAGTTCGTCCGCACTCAGGAACGTTCCGGTCGGGTTGTTGGGATTGGCGATAAAAACGATCTTGGCATGGTTGGTTTTCGCCGCTTTCAGCATCGCGGGCAGATCATGCCCGTAACCTTTTGTTGCCGCTACGCTGATTCCGGACGCACCCACCGCTTGCGTCGCCAGAGCGTACACCGCGAAGGCATGGGCCGAGTACACCACCTTATCGCCGGGTGCGAGGAAAGCTCGCGCTGCCAACTCCAGCAGATCGTTGCTGCCATTGCCCAAAGTCACATTGGCATGTGCCACACCGTAGCGTTTCACCAGCGCGTCTTTCAGTTCGAAACCGTTGCCATCGGGATACAGCGCGATCGTCTTGATCGCTTCCTGTATCGCGGCAACCGCAGCCGGACTCGCACCCAGCGGGTTCTCGTTCGAAGCCAGCTTGATAATGCCGGTGATGCCCAGCTCGCGCTCCAGCTCGGAGATCGGCTTGCCCGGCTGATACGGCGCAATCGAACGAATGTAGGATGGTGCCAGATCACAGTAATTCATAAATCAATCCACCACAGAGGCACAGAGGAACCCAGAAGCAAACAAAACCAACAACTTTCAACTTTCGTTTTGTTTTTCTCTGTGTCTCTGTGGTTAGTTTTTCAAAATCAAACGGCTACCGGGTAGGAACCCAGCACCTTGACGAAAGCAGCGATCTGCTTGAGTTGCACCAGTGCGGCAGCGACCCTGGCATCGGATTGGTGGCCTTCGATATCGACATAGAACACGTATTCCCACAACCCGGTACGCGACGGGCGCGACTCCAATTTGGTCATGGAAACACCGTTCTGCGCCAACGGAACCAGCAGGTCATGCACCGCACCGGGACGATTCGCGGCAGACATCACCAGCGAAGTTTTGTCATTGCCGGACGCTGCCACTTCCTGTTTGCCAATGACGAGGAAACGCGTGGTGTTGCGCGCATCATCTTCGATGTTCTCGGCCAGCACTTTCAGTTTGAAATGCGTTGCTGCCTGCACCCCGGCAATAGCCGCCGTGTAGGACTCTTCCGCTGCCAGGCGTGCGGCGTCGGCATTGCTGGACGCGGTGACGCGTTCGGCATGCGGCAGATGCGCACTCAACCACCCCTGGCATTGCCCGAACGATTGCGGATGCGAATAGATCTTGCGGATGAGCGACAGATCGTTCTCGTTTGACAGCACACACTGATGCACTTGCAGCAGCACTTCACCGCAGATCTTCAGATTACTGCTCAGCAACAAATCAAGCGTGCGCCCAATCGCACCTTCGGTGGAATTTTCCACCGGCACCAATCCGTAATTCACCGCACCGCTCTCCACGGCAGCGAACACACCATCGATAGAATCGGCGGGCTGACCTTCAGTCGCCTGACCGAAACGCTGGAACACCGCTGCCTCGCTGAACGTGCCGTGCGGCCCCAGATAGGCCACACGCAGCGGCGCTTCCAATGCGCGGCACTGCGACATGATCTCGGTGAACATTGCCGACACACCCCGGTTGGACAGCGGCCCATTGTTCGCCTGCACCATGCGTTGCAGCACCTGTGCCTCGCGCTCGGGACGCAACACCGCTCTGTTACCCTTGACGTGGCCGATCTGCTGCGCCAGCGCGGCCCGCTGGTTGAACAGCTTGAGCAACTCGTCATCGATGTGGTCGATCTGCTCGCGGAATTTCTTCAATTTTTCGCTCATTCGTCCGCCTCCAACGGCAAAGCGCGCACCATCAGCACGCCGGGAATGGTGGCGATCTGTGCAATCAAAGTGTCCGGCGGCGCATTGTCGGTATCCACCAGGGTGTAAGCCATCTCGCCGCGTGATTTGTTTATCATGTTGTGGATATTAATGCCCGCACCCGCCAGCGCGGTGGATATCTGCCCCAGCATGTTCGGCACGTTGGCATTGGCGATCGCCAGGCGAAACGTCGATTCGCGCGGCATGCTGACATTGGGGAAATTCACTGTGTTGGTGATGTTGCCGTGTTCCAGATACTCGCGCAGTTGTTCGGCCACCATCACCGCGCAGTTCTCTTCCGCCTCTTCGGTGGAAGCGCCCAGATGCGGCAGTGCGATGACCTTGTTTTTCGACAGTGACTTGTTGGTGGGAAAATCGCACACATAGCACCGCAGATGTTTACTCTCCAACCCGGCAACCACAGCATCTTCGTTGACGATGGCATCGCGCGAGAAATTCAACAGCACTGCACCTGTCTTCATCGCGGCAACACGCTTTTCATCGATCAGATTACGTGTCGCGTCGAGCAACGGCACATGCAAGGTCACAAAATCGCTGTGCTTGAGTAGGTCTTCAACGCTGGATGCCTTCTTCACCTGAGAAGACAAACTCCAAGCCGCATCCACCGTGATCTCCGGGTCAAAGCCAATCACTTTCATGCCGAGGCCGATGGCGGTGTCGGCAACAAGTCGTCCGATCGCGCCCAGACCGATAATGCCCAGCGTGCGCCCGCTCAACTCGGTTCCCGCAAAATCTTTTTTTCCATCCTCGACCAACTTGTGCATCGTCGCATCGTCACCGCTCAAGCCCGCAGTGAACTTCAGTGCAGGCACAATGTTGCGTGAGGCAAGCAACATACCGGTGATGACCAGTTCCTTCACCGCATTGGCATTCGCACCCGGCGCATTAAACACCGGCACACCGCGCGCACTCATCTTCTTCACCGGCACATTGTTCGTTCCCGCGCCGGCACGCGCGATGGCCAACACACTGGACGGAATGTCCATCTCCAGCATATTGTGTGAACGCACCAGGATCGCATCCGGCTGGGCGGTCTTGTCGCCAACTTGATAACGCCCGGTGGGCAGGCGCTTCAAACCGACTGGTGATATTTTATTAAGCGCAAGAACCTTAAAAACTTTAGCCATGTGTTTGCCTATTTGTTAGCAGCTTTCTTTGAAGCCCCTCTCCCGCCCCAGGGAAAAGGAAGCCGAAATAACTCAACCATTTTTCTTCGCAAACTCGTTCATAAAATCAACCAGCGCTTGCACACCTGCCAGCGGCATGGCGTTGTAAATCGATGCGCGCATGCCGCCGACGGAACGGTGTCCCTTCAGTTGCAGCAAGCCGCGCGCGTCTGCCTGTTTCAGGAAGTCGCCGTCCAGATTGGCATCTTTCAGCGTGAACGGCACGTTCATACGTGAACGGTCGGCCTTGTTCACCGGGCAATGGTAAAAACCGTTGCTGGCGTCGATAGCTGCGTACAGCGGGTTCGACTTGGCGATGTTGGCGCGTTCCATGGCGCCGATACCACCGTTCTTCTTCAGCCATTGGAACACCAGCCCGGCCATGTAGATAGCGAAAGTAGGCGGCGTGTTGTACATCGAATCGTTTTCAGAGTGTGTCTTGTAGTCCATCATCGTCGGCAGTGCCGGATTAGCATGACCAATCAGGTCTTCGCGCACGATCACCAGTGTCAGGCCTGCCGGGCCGATGTTCTTCTGTGCACCTGCGTAAATCATGCCGAACTTCCATACATCTACCGGACGCGACAGAATGCTGGAAGACATGTCCGCTACCAGCGGCACATCTCCCGTGTTGGGAATCCAGTTGAATTCGACGCCACCGATGGTTTCGTTCGGGGTGTAGTGAACGTAAGCCGCGTCCTTATCCAACTTCCAGGTATCAAAGGCAGGAACGTAAGTGCAGTTCTTGTCGGCGTTGTTTGCCACCACATTCACGTAACTGAACTTCTTCGCTTCACCGATGGCCTTCTTCGACCATTCGCCGGTATTCACGTAATCAGCGGAGAGTTTGCCGCGCAACAGGTTCAACGGGATCATCGAGAATTGCAGATGCGCACCGCCTTGCAGGAACAGCACCTTGTAGTTGGAAGGGATGCCCATCAACTCGCGCAGATCGGCTTCGGCCTGGGCGTGGATGCCCATGTATTCCTTGCCGCGATGCGACATCTCCATCACCGACATACCGCTGCCATGCCAGTCGAGCAGTTCCGCCTGCGCCTGTTGCAACACTGCTTTCGGCAACACT
>CXWL01012985.1_pt1 | contig 11414 bp, 9 predicted proteins | sample 590931 | NCBI WGS metagenome assembly CXWL01 (sample SAMEA3498368, study PRJEB10139) | groundwater metagenome | biome: water well; material: biofilm material | place: Germany | collected 2015-04-27 | reverse complement strand
AATTCCTCCTTTCACACAAGACTGAAGTACAAGTTTATTAATAGGAAAGCTAATCAGGTTAGGTAATACAGACACAATCCAAATTTTTGAAGAAATTTTTTCTAGAAATACCCTTCGGATAACACCCAGGCTTTCCAGCCAGCGAGACACAGTAATGTAAAGAATGCCGCCACCATATCATCAAACATAACACCAAAACCGCCTTCCAGATTGCGATCGTAGTATCGGATAGGCTGCGGTTTAACAATATCAAACAGGCGAAATAGAATAAACGCGGCTAACTGCCATGCCCAACCAGCCGGCGTAAAAAACAGAACCAAAAGAAATGCTACGGTTTCATCCCACACCATGCCGCCATGATCCGGATCACCTAAAGCCTTGCCGCTAAGACCGCATGCCCAGATACCTACAATAAACATGATGTCTATCAATAATAAAAGATAAATTGGGCTGAGATAGTAATTAAGTAGCCAGAATAATGGAAATGCAACCAGTGTTCCCATCGTGCCCGGAGCGATGGGGCTTAATCCGACACCGCCTGAAAAAGCGATGAAATAGGCGGGATGACTGTATATTAAAGCAAAATCCGGTTGAAATTGGGTAGACTGGTCACTCGACAAGTCATAAGCTTTAGGCACTGAAGTGGTCATATCCTTTGGTCTCCAATGTGATTACACTCCCCTTGGCATCTTTCACAATCAAACCCTCACCTGAAAAAATCTCACCAATGCGGGTAAGAGGAATAACCAATTCAGCAGAAAGATTTTCAATTTTCTCGCGATTTATTTTCGGGGCTGTAAAGCATAATTCATAATCATCTCCGCCGGCCAATAAACAGCGTATTACCAGAGATTGCTGCAAGTATTTTTTTAATACCGGTGAACAGGGAATATCAGTCATATTAATGTAGGCTGCTTTTTCAGAAGCGGTCAGGATATGCCCCAAATCGGCGATTAACCCATCGGATATATCAATAGCGCTATGCGCCAAACTGATCAAACGTTGTCCTAACTCAACCCTTGCATCCGGTGTCAGTAATGCAGGCAAACATTCTGCAATCTCATTGGGTTCGAGAGTTATTTGCTGTAATTCATGATTAAGCGCCAAGGCAGCATCGCCTAATCGGCCGGATATCCAGATATCATCATCCAATTTGGCGCCGCTACGGCGCAATGCTTTGCCTACTTCAACTTCCCCTATGATTTGCACACCGATATTCAATGGTCCGGAAGTTGTGTCACCACCGATTAACTCCACATGATGCAAATCTGCCAGTGCAAAAAACCCCGCACTAAATTCGCTTAACCATGCTTTATTATGTTGCACCAAATTATCCGGCAACGTTAAAGACAGTAATACCCAGCGAGGCTTTGCTCCCATTGCAGCCATATCCGAGAGATTAACTGCTAAGGATTTGTATCCGAGTTTATAAGGATCAGCGTCCGCAAAGAAATGTTTACCACACACCAGAGTATCCGTTGAGATAGCTAATTCTTTATTGTCAGTAGCTTTGATCAGTGCAGCATCATCACCAATCCCCAGCACTGCTTGAGTTGCAGTCCGTTTGAAATAGCGACGAATAATATCGAACTCTGAACACACGCTGTATTAATACTAAACTTGATTTCTTGCTACCCTGGGCGCCGCAATCTCAACAGCGCGCAATTGAATGGCCAATTTATCCAACACGCCATTCACATATTTATACCCATCACTGCCACCATAAGTTCTGGCTAACTCTATCGCTTCATTGATAATTGCGCGATAAGGAATCTCCAGATGATGCATTAACTCAAAAGTACTCAATAATAAAATCGCAAATTCCACCGGACTTAATTCATTTAAAGGACGATCCAAACAGGGCTGGATACATTTTTCCAATCCCTCAACATCCTTGAGCACACCTTGCAGCAAGTTCGTGAAGTGTTTCTCATCAACATGCTTGAATTCTTCGGATTCTCGTAATTGTTGCTCAATAAAATTCGCTGTACCGCCAGCAACCCGCCACTGATAAACACCCTGCAAAACAAACTCGCGCGCAATCCGGCGGCGGCTTTTATGTTTATCCGTTTTTTTGTTGGTGGTGGAATTTATTTCGGTCAGCGTGCTACTCATAAATCAATTTCATCAATTTTTATATGCAAATTAGCCATTTCCAATGCAACCTGCGCGGATTCCATTCCTTTCTGGCTCATTCGGGCAATCGCTTGATCATCATTATCCGTAGTCAATACCCCATTGGCGACAGGAATTTCTGTTTCAATCTGTACCATGATTAGGCCGCGTGCAGATTCGTTAGAAACGACTTCAAAATGATAAGTATCTCCCCGGATTACCGCACCCAACGCAATCAACGCATCAAACTGATCGGACAAAGCCATTCTTTTTAATGCCAGCGGAATTTCTAACGCACCTGGTACGGTTACGAGCAGTATGTTCGAATCTTGCACACCATTTTTCTTAAGCTCTGCCGTACAAGCACTGAGTAAACCTTCACCCACATCAATGTTAAAACGGCTCATGACAATACCGATACGTAGATCTGTTCCATCCAGATTCGGTTCAAATTCAAGAATATCGTCATAGTACGGCATATCTGACTCCTGTAAGTCTATTGATTAATCGTGATCAATTCTTGATCACTTAAGATTTAAATTTTATAGCTTGGGCGTATCCACGTAACTGGTTACTTCCAAACCGAATCCTGTCACACTGGGCATTTTTCTTGGTGCTGACATCAATCGCATTTTTCCTACGTTTAGATCTTTCAGTATTTGCGCGCCAATACCGTGATCACGAAGGTCCGTCTTGATTGAGCCGGGATAGCTCGATTCCTTCAATTGAACGCGCTCGATCAATTTAGTTGGACTTTCTTTACGATGCAGTAGAACGATAACACCTTGCCCTGCTTCAGCAATTAACTTCATGGCATCATGAATGCTCCAGGAATGTGTATTGTCATCAATATCCAGCAGATCTATGACCGACAGCGGTTCATGCACGCGCACCAAGGTTTCCGTTGTTGGATTTATGTCACCTTTTACCAAAGCCAAGTGTGTTGTATTGGCTATTTCATCACGATAAGCTGTCAGCAGAAATGCGCCATGCAGTGTTTGAATTGCACGCTCAGCAACACGTGTTACCAAGCTTTCAGTCTGACTGCGGTATTGAATCAGATCGGCTATCGCACCAATTTTTAGCTGATGCTTACTTGCAAACTCCATAAGATCGGGTAATCTTGCCATGCTACCGTCTTCTTTCAGAATCTCACAAATTACTGAGGCTGCTGTCATACCGGCCATTCTGGCTAAATCACAACCCGCTTCAGTATGACCCGCGCGAACCAAGACGCCGCCTTTCTGTGCCATCAGTGGAAAAATATGCCCTGGTTGCACAATGTCTTGTGGCTTGGCATCCCCCTTAACGGCGACTTGAATGGTACGTGCTCGGTCACTGGCAGAAATACCTGTGGTTACACCGCTGGCTGCTTCTATGGAAAGCGTAAAATTGGTACCCAAGGGAGCACGGTTGGCTGACACCATCAAAGGCAAATCTAATTGGTGGCACCTTTCCTCAGTCAGCGTTAAACAAATCAGTCCACGGCCGTGGGTAGCCATAAAATTGATAGCCTCCGGCGTCACAAAATCGGCAGCCAGAACCAGATCCCCTTCATTCTCGCGATCCTCTTCGTCAATAAGAATGACCATTTTACCCAATCTAAGATCGTCAATAATGTCTTGGATAGCACTGATTCTCATGTCTGTTTAACCCTGGTTAACCTTAAATATTGAGTAGTCTTGCCACATATCGCGCCAGCATATCTGTTTCCAGGTTTACTGCCATTCCGGGGGAAAGTTCTTTTAAATTCGTCATTGCCAAGGTATGTGGAATAAGGTTAACAGAAAATTCATTATCCTCAATCTGATTCACTGTCAGGCTCACCCCATTGACGGTAATAGATCCTTTATGGGCAAGATATCGCAATATTGATTGCGGCGCTTGAATGATCAATTTAAAACTCTCCCCAATAGGCTCAAATCTAACCACTCTTCCAGTCGCATCCACATGACCACTGACCAAATGTCCATCCAATCGGTCAGACAAACGCATGGCCTTCTCCAAATTAACGTGCATGCCTACCTGATCCAGACCCTGTGTGCAGCTGAGCGTTTCCTGCGAAACATCTACCGTGAACAGATTGCCGGTTAACGTTCTGACCGTTAGGCAAACACCATTCACAGCAATACTGTCACCTGTCATGACATCGCTCAGATCCATTTCCTCAGCGGTAATCTCTAGAGACAACCCGTTATCGCTATATCCCTGGATAGAACGAATCTGCTTTATTTCACCCACTGCTTGTATGATTCCGGTAAACATCCCAATATGTTCTATAAGTTCAGGTATGACACGAATGATAGGATATGCATCAACGAATTGATAGCAATGTGACATGCAAACTACAAATTTCGTATTTTTGTAAGTATACCTTGTAGTGCTTCAAGTAATGAAAGTAACGTTGCGAGGATCCAGGCGATGCATTGAGAAAACGATGATGATTGGCGCGCCCAACACGATTCGAACGTGCGACCCCCGCCTTCGGAGGGCGGTACTCTATCCAGCTGAGCTATGGGCGCTTTGGTGAACAAACTGTTATGCCATTTACCGGCCGACAGGATAACTGCTTTTATAACTCTAGTCCAACTTGGATAATCCTTAATGCAATCATTTTGCAAACTTAACAGTGCCCACAGCTCGTCTCTAAAAAATCTTAAAACTATTCGAGATTCTTCGCTTCTGTTTCTGCTGAAACAGGAAAAATTTTAACAGTTTTCACAACCCGGTTTTTTGTTTGAATGATTTCCATCGGATAACCAGCAATATTAAGTCCAGTTCCTGCTTCGGGAATATCTTCAAAATACTCCAGTATCAAGCCATTCAAAGTTTTGGGACCATCCAGTGGAAACTGAAAACTAAGTTTGCGATTTAATTCACGCAACAAGGTACTTCCCTCTACTATAATACCGCCATCTTCCTGCTTCAAAAAAATACTGGTTTGAGTCGGCGCTTGCGTCGTAAATTCTCCAATAATCTCTTCGATAATATCCTCCAGCGTAACCAATCCCATCCACTCACCGTATTCATCGACCACCAAACCAACACGTTTCTGGTTCTCCTGGAATAATTGTAATTGTGAAAATAATGATGTTCCAGAAGGAATAAAATAGGGATCACGCATGACTTTCTCGAGAGTAGCGGCCGTTATTTTTCCTCCCTGCATTTGGTTCAGTACTTTGCGCACATGAACAATACCGACAATGTTATCCATGCGTTCGCGGTATATCGGTAAACGGGTATGATGACAAGTCAACAATTGCGTATGGATAACATCGTCATCCGCATTCAAATCAATCGCTTCGATTTGACTACGTGGCACGATCACATCGTCAACCGTAATGGTTTCAAGATCAAATAAGTTCAACAACATGCTTTGGTGTTTATGTTGTATGAAATGCCCGCCTTCTAACACCAGTGTTTTAAGTTCTTCCGTACTTATTTTCTGTTCAAGCTCCCCCTTTTTTGGTTTCAATCGAAACAGAATCAGCAGTCCACTAACAAACAAATTAACGAACCACACAATGGGATAGCAAATGGTCAACAATGGGGTTAACACATAACTTGCCGCAAGAGCAATACGTTCCGGATAAGCCGCTGCGATGACTTTTGGCGTGATTTCACTAAATATCAGAATGGCAAAAGTAACAGCTATTGTTCCAATGAGTAATGCAAAGTCATCATGGGCAAAGAAAGTAGCAATGATGACAGCCACCAATGTTGCAGAAGCCGTGTTAAGTAAATTATTTCCCAGTAAAATAACACCCAGTAATCGATCCGTATTCTCAAGCAATTTTACAGTCAACCGGGCACCACGATGCCCTTGCTTGGCGAGGTGCCGTAAGCGATAACGATTAATCGCCATCATGCTGGTTTCAGACAAGGAAAAAAAACCAGACAGGATCAATAAAAATACCAATGCAATCAGCATTATGTGCAGCGGAACGTCTTCCAAATAACACCTTTATTATGTAATAAAAATCGTTAAAACCGATAAATAATAGAAACCCTAAACCATGCAGTTGTCTATTTTGGATTCAAACAAATGTTTGTCAACAAGAAAAGTTGTTTGGCTAAACAATTGTTGTTTACATTTATAGCAATCATTTAATTGCTAACGATCCAACTGAGGGCAGTATGGCTAATTTTGCAGCAGCATTTGAACTCTGGTTATGAGTTCAACAACATTCCTACCCAACTCCGGTAACAAAACACAAAACGAAAATTAGGTTTATCAAAAACAAATTGAACAAGGTATTTGAAAATTGTTTGGGTTCTTGTAAACCTATTAATTTGAGCAGCGTTAATAACATCTCTTCTTTCTGATTCAAATTCTATGTCTGACTGCTCGAATCTAAATTGCAATAGTACTAAAGATATCAAATTTCTTGAAATCAAGCATTTGAATGGCCCAAATATTTGGACTTATTACCCCGCTCTCGAAGCAACGGTTGATATTGGCGAACTTGAAGATTTTCCTTCTGATACGATTCCAGGCTTTTATGAGCGGTTGTCAGAATGGCTTCCATCACTGATCGAACACCGTTGTAGCTATGAAGAACGTGGAGGTTTTTTACGCCGAGTAAAGGAAGGTACGTGGCCATGCCATATACTTGAACATGTAACTTTGGAACTGCAAAATCTGGCTGGAATGCGTGGCGGTTTTGGCAGAGCCCGTGAAACTTCGGTACGCGGTGTATATAAGGTTGCATTAAGTGCCTGGCATGCAGAAATTACAAAAACTGCTTTGCATTCTGCGCGTGAATTGGTGCTGGCAGCCATGAACTTTCAGCAATCTCACAGCCCATCGTATGATGTCGAAGGAACTATCAGACATCTTCGGGATTTGGTTGATTCACTCTGGCTTGGCCCCTCTACAGCTTGTATTGTGGATGCTGCTGTCGCACGTAATATTCCAGCCACCCGACTCCTTACTAAAGGAAATCTTGTGCAATTGGGATATGGCGCTCGTTCCCGGCACATCTGGACCGCTGAGACAGATCGTACACCGGCTATTGCAGAAAGCATTTCCCGTGACAAAGATTTGACAAAAGCATTGTTGCAATCTTGTGGTGTTCCGGTTCCAGAAGGACGCATCGTTGAAAGTGCCGAAACTGCTTGGGAAGCAGCTAATGACATCGGTATGCCGGTAGTCATAAAGCCTTGTGATGGAAACCATGGGCGCGGTGTTTTTATTGAATTAAGCCGCCGGGAAGAAATTGAATCGGCTTATTACATGGCCTTAAAAGAAGGCACAGGTGTATTAGTTGAACGCTATATTGCAGGCACTGAGCACCGCTTGTTAATCGTTGGCGGACGGCTCATAGCTGCTACGCAAGGTGATTCGGTATCAGTAATTGGAGATGGTGCTTCAACTATAGCTGAATTAATCGAATCTCAAATCAATTCCGATCCTCGCCGTGGATCAACGGAAGATCATCCGTTAAATCTAATCCGCTTGGATAATGCAGCGCAAATGGAGATCGCCCACCAGGGTTATCACAGCGATTCGATTGTACCAATCGGCACCAAGGTTTTGATTCAGCGTAACGGCAACCACGCATTTGATGTAACGGATCAAGTTCACCCCAGTACTGCATCCATCGCATCACTCGCTGCGCGTATCATTGGTCTGGATATTGCCGGTATTGATCTGGTTACCAGCGATATTTCACGCCCACTGAGCGAACAAAGCGGTGCGATTGTTGAGGTAAATGCCGGTCCAAGTTTGTTGATGCATATTAAACCAGCAGTGGGTACACCGCGTCCTGTTGGGAAAGCAATAGTAGATCATTTATTTCCAAATCAAGATAACGGTCGTATTCCTATTGTGGGAATTACGGGTAGTTATGGTAAGACAACAGTCTCTTATCTTGTTGCCAGATTGCTTATCCTTTCAGGTAAACAAACTGGCTTGGCATGTAGCAATGGTCTTTATCAGGATTACAGACAAATTGATAAACACAACAGTGCCAATTGGGTGGCAGCTAACCGTATACTGATGAATCCTACCGTTGAAGCTGCGGTGCTTGAGAATGGCTTTGAAGCCATACTAAATGAGGGGCTGGTATACGATAGCTGTCAAGTTGGCGTCATCACCAATGTTGACCCAGCCTGTCATTTTGGCCGCCATGGAATCGAAACGCTGAAACAAGTTTTTACTGTACTACGCACGCAAGTTGATGTAGTGACACCCACGGCTGCAGCTATCGATGATGTGGAAGAAGGTGTGAAACTACCAATCGGCGCTGCAGTTCTCAATGCCAAGGAAGAAATGTTGGTTGAGATATCCGAATTGTGCCATGGTGAGGTTATTTTCTTCAGTATTAACCCAGACTTGCCAGTCATTACTCGACATCGCGTCAACGGAACGGGTCATAAGCAAGGTAAACGCGCTGTGATAGTACGCAATAACACAATCATGCTTGTTACCGGTTCTGATGAATTACCACTGGTCAGATTGATGGAGATACCTGCAGTAACTGGCAAGCATAGCACGCAAGAAATAGAAAATGTATTGGCAGCTGTCGGAGCTGCTTGGGCATTAGGTATTGAACCTGATCTTATACGTATCGGGATTGAAACATTTGGTTTCAGTCAGGAAAGATATGAGCCAGAAAATCAGAATCTTCCAGTCGGATTACAAACTCAAGGAATCAAGTTATGAAAGTTTTGCGTATTCGCGCATTGCGCGGACCAAATTTATGGAGTCAGCACACCTCTATTGAAGCTACTATCGTTTGCAGTGGATCCGAAAATAAGATTGATATCATTCCTGGCTTTGAAGCACGATTACGTGAGCGTTTTCCTGAGATTTCTTCACTCCAACCTGCTGGTCATCATGAAGCTGTTACGATAGCGCATGTACTTGAATTTGCTACACTCGGTTTACAAGTTCAAGCAGGTTGCCCGATAACCTTTAGCCGTACCGTTCTAACACCAGATGCCGATACCTATCGCGTCATAGTCGGTTACACTGAAGAGAAAGTTGGAAAACTTGCTTTTGAGCTAGCGCAAGCTTTGTGTATTGCAGCCATTGAAGATACTGCTTTTGATTTAACAGATGCTATTCACCGCTTACGTGAGCTCAACGAAGATATACGCTTAGGGCCGAGCACGGGCGCTATTGTTCAAGCTGCTGTTGCACACGGCATTCCATTCCGCCGCTTAACGGAAGGCAGCTTGATCCAATTTGGTTGGGGTAGTAAGCAACGCCGTATTCAAGCTTCTGAAAGCGATATGACCAGCGCTGTTGCGGAAGCAATTGTGCAGGATAAAGAATTGACCAAAGCCTTGTTGCATGCAGCTGGTATACCTGTCCCTCTCGGTCGAGAGGTAACAAGTGTAGAAGATGCCTGGGTAGCAGCTTGCGAAATAGGTGTTCCAGTAGTAATAAAACCAAAAGATAGTAATCAAGGTAAAGGCGTAACCGTTAATCTTGTTAGCGCAGAACAAGTAAAAATGGCTTATATGATCGCAACCGAAATCAGTGATAATGTTCTGGTAGAACGTTATATTCCCGGACATGATTATCGTATGCTGGTTGTTGGTAACAAGCTGGTTGCCGCTGCACGCCGTGACCCGCCACAAGTTATTGGCGATGGCGTGCATAGCATTTATGAATTGGTAGCGCAAATTAATCGCGATCCAATGCGTGGAGAAGGACACGTTACTACATTGACTAAAATTCATCTGGATGAGATTTCTATAGCTCATCTGGCAGCACAGGGATTAACGGCTGAATCGATTCCAGTCAGAGGAATGCGAGTTGTGTTACGCAACAATGCCAATTTATCGACAGGCGGTACAGCAACTGATGTGACCGATGATGTTCATCCCGAGTTAGCGGCACGTGTGGTTGCAGCTGCAAAAGTAGTCGGTTTGGATATTTGTGGTGTCGATGTTGTCTGCGACAATGTTATGAATTCATTGGAAGAGCAAGGCGGTGGAGTTATCGAGATTAATGCAGCACCCGGTTTGCGTATGCATTTGCAACCTTCATTTGGTAAAGGACGTGCAGTGGGTGAAGCAATTATCGATTATATGTTTCCTCATGGACAGGATGCACGCATTCCGGTGATCTCAGTAACAGGAACCAATGGCAAAACAACGACAACGCGCCTGATTGCCAATATCTTAGAGAAAGGTAACAAATGTGTAGGTATTACGTCCACAGATGGCGTATACGTTGATGGGCAGTGTATCGATACCGGGGATTGTAGCGGCCCAAAAAGTGCGAGAAACATTCTTTTTCACCCTGATGTCGATGCAGCTGTCTTAGAAACTGCGCGCGGTGGGTTATTGCGTGAAGGTTTGGGGATTGATCGCTGCCACGTTGCTGTTGTAACCAATATTGGCATGGGCGATCATCTTGGTATAGCTTATGTCAACACTGCGGAAGAACTGGCAGCGGTTAAACGCATCGTTGTGCAGAATGTAACACCAGGTACCGGTTTTGCTGTGCTAAATGCCGCCGATCCACTCGTCGCCAGCATGGCTGACCAGTGTCCTGGCTCAGTTATCTTCTTTGCGCGTGACGATCACCATCCGGTGCTAGCAATGCACCATGCGCAGCATAAACGTGTTATCTACGTAAAAGATGGCTGTATTGTTGCTGTGGGCGAGAGTGATGAATACCGGATACCTCTGAATGAAATTCCACTGACAAAGAATGGCAGTATAAACTTTCAAATAGAAAATGTAATGGCTGCTGTTGGGGCTGGTTGGGCACTTGGATTGGATTGGTCGATTATTCATGCCGGCGTAGCTGGTTTTGTAAGTAATATACAGACCGCGCCGGGGCGCTTTAATTTTTTCAATTACCGCAATGCTACCTTGATTGCAGATTACGGCCATAATCCAGATGCAATGCAGGCACTTGTAAGCGCCATTGATAATATTCCATCAAAGAAGCGCTCGGTAGTTATTAGTGCCGCTGGGGATCGGCGTGATGAAGATATCCGCCAGCAAACAAAGATTCTTGGTGATGCATTTGATGAAGTGGTACTTTATCAAGATCAGTGTCAGCGCGGTCGTGCGGATGGAGAAGTACTGACATTGTTACGAGAAGGTTTGGGTAATGCCAGTCGTACTCAGAAAATAAGTGAAATTTTTGGAGAAGCACTTGCAATTGATGCGGCACTATCCAATTTGCAGGATGGTGAATTATGTCTTATTTTGGTCGATCAGGTTGAGCAATCACTTGGACAAATTAATAATCGTATCGCATTAGGCTGATAGGTCGATTGCTAAGTCATTTTTCTGAATAACTTAGCAATCGACTAGAGATTACAGAAGGT
>CXWL01000893.1_pt1 | contig 11415 bp, 9 predicted proteins | sample 590931 | NCBI WGS metagenome assembly CXWL01 (sample SAMEA3498368, study PRJEB10139) | groundwater metagenome | biome: water well; material: biofilm material | place: Germany | collected 2015-04-27 | reverse complement strand
CCACAGCGACATGTCATAGTTAGCGCTCGAACTTGCGCTCGTTGTGCCATAAGTTGTTGCCATTTTTTGTTACCTCCTATTAATTAATTTAACAAGCTAGTTAATAGAAATAAGTGTTTAGTATGGAAAAATCAAATATCCAACTAAACACTTAATTTAGACAGGTCATTTCTAAAAGAAAGTTCCCGTCAATTCAAAATTATTAAATCACGCATCAAACAAATAGATTATTCAAATTACGTCAAATGTATCGCATATTTTAAGAAATACTGATTTTAACTACAAGTAATTAATAAGTTAAAAACTAAATTTGGATTAAAAAATACGCTGTCACAAAACTGTAACATTACTGTTATATAAAGGTTGCCATCTTTTATGGCTTTCTTTTTAAACCTTGGATCAAAAACTGACTATGAAATCACTCAGATTTTTTTTAGCAACCGTAGCAGTAATAAATTTATGTACCCTATCCAACGCTTATGCGATGGATTTATATGTTGACACAAAAACTAAGCAAATTTTTGCAGAACCTGGGCCTGGCCGGGTACACATGGGTTCATTTGTTAAGGCTGAAGAAGCCGGCAAAAAGGCGGAAACACCCAAAACACCATCAGCACCAGCGCTGGCTTCAACCGATGCTTCGAGAAAATCAGAAGTAACTGAATTAGCTCCAGTCCAAGAGGATCAGAGATTGGAAGCAGGCAATAAAACTGGGGGTGACCGCCTGACAAGATTGCGAGAAAAGGCTGAGAAAGAACAGCTTAAAGGTCAAGTTTCCGTACTCGAAGAGCGTGTCAAAGAAGTTGAGAAAATACACGGGAATTTTGATGACCGTGGATTGCATTGGTCAACCAAGGATGGCAATTTTTCAGTATCGCTCAATGGACGGATACAACCAGCCTCACAATACAATTTTATCAATGAACCTGATCCTGCATTCGGAACCAACACGCCGAATGAATTGAATAGCGGCATGAATATCCGCCGTGCACGCCTTGGCGTTGAAGGTACTTTTTACAAAGTATGGGATTACAAATTCGAATACGACTTTAGCCGTGGCAATGGCTCAGTCGGATCCGGGATTACCGATGCATTTGTACGTTTAAATCATACCAATGCATTATCTTATAAAATTGGCTCGTTTAAAGAACCGTTCAGTTTGGAAGAAGCTGCCAGTAACCGTTACCTAACATTCATTGAACGTCATATGTCGGTCAACTCATTCGTCGACAATCCCAATACCTACAAAACAGGTATCGGCGCCAACTATGCTGTTCAGCGGTGGCAAACCGGCTTGGCTTTTCAAACAGAACCGATTGGTTCCTGGTCGGCTGCTTCCACCTCGGTAAACGCTAACGGTAATCAAAGCCGCAATAACGGTTCTGGCGATACCGGCTGGCAAGGCATCGGCCGTGTCAGCGGCAGACCCTGGATGGAAAGCGAAACCAAGTTCATGCATGTCGGTATCTCTGCGGGACACACCGCAGTTAATACCCAATATCGAGCTGACGGCACAATGGTTGGTGAAGGATCCAACGGCGGCGGCGGCGGGATGTCGTTCTTTGCCTTCCCTGGAACCAACGTAGATCGTACTAATATACTAAATACCGGCAACTTAAGCACAGGCGCGCTGAGTGATCCTCTTCACCGCCGGGTGAGCAGTTACGATCGCTATGGCGCAGAATCCTGGCTTGTTTACGGTCCATTCTCAGCACAAGGCGAATACTTACGCACCAATATCAATGGCACTGGGTACAACGATGAACATCTGACAGGCTATTACGGCTTTGCAAGCTACTTCCTGACCGGCGAATCTAAGGCTTATCATGTCAGAAATGGTGCGGCAAACCGGATTAAGCCTAATCGTCCATTTCAGTGGAACGGCGCAGGCTGGGGCGCATGGGAAGTCGCTGCAGGCTATGATTACATCGACATGAATTCNNTTAAACTGGTATCCCCATTCGAATGTTAAATTCCAAAGCAATGTTATTTACATGTTGGATATCAACACTGCGGGAACTCCAACCTCAAACACAAATGGGTATTCAGGCGGTGCCGGTGCACGTACTCACGGATGGAATAATGCTGATTTTGGCTCATTCCTGACGCAGGTTACAGTCGATTTTTAGATCTGCGCAAGAAATCTGCAGCTTAAATTGCGCCTATGTAAACCGGGAATTCGGAATCATTTCATGAATTCCCGGTAATATCAGCTTCGATTCTATTAACAAGCATTTAAGTACTTATCTATCAAGATACTACTATTGTCAAAAAACATACGTTACTATTCTCATTCATAGCGTACTGAAGTTGCTAGGCGTGCGGTAGCTATCTCAATCAAATGGAGGGTGAAATGTTACAATTACACAGCCTTAAGTTACTGAGTTTGTCTTTTTTATTGAGCGCATCATTTAGTATTATCAGTGTTGCAAGCGCTCAAGCGGTTATAAAAATTGATGGCTCGAGCACCGTTTATCCGATCACAAAAACAGTCGCAAACAAGTTTCAGATCGCAAAAAAAAATGCGGTTAGCGTAACCGTTAATATCTCCGGTAGCGGTGGCGGCTTCAAGAAATTCTGCCGCGGTGAAATTGATATCGTTAATGCCTCCCGCCCGATTCTAAAAAATGAAATAAAAGACTGCAAAGATTCCCGTGTGCAATTTATTGAGATTCCGGTAGCATTCGATGCATTAACCGTGGCGGTGAACCCAGAGAATACTTGGAGTACAACCATGACGATCGCGGAATTGAAGAAAATATGGGAGCCCGCAGCTCAAGGTAAAATTACCAAATGGAATCAGATAAACCCGGCATGGCCCGATGAATCTTTCAAACTCTACGGTGCGGACGCAGATTCCGGTACCTTCGATTACTTTACCGAGGCCATCGTTGGCAAGATCAAATCAAGCCGGAATGATTTCACCGAATCCGAGGATGACAATGTATTAGTAGAAGGCGTAGCGAGTAACAAGAATGGATTGGGTTTTTTTGGCTTTGCCTATTACATCGAGAATCAAACTAAAGTGACAGCAGTAGCGATAAACAATGGAAAAGGCGGCATTCTCCCGTCTGTCGAAACCGTTGAAAATGGAAGTTATCAGCCTCTATCCCGACCTATCTTTATCTATGTCAATGCGAAAGCAACTGAGAAACCTGAAATTAAAGAGTTTGTTGAATTTTATATGAAGAATGCAATTCTCCTAGTAAAAGAAGCCGAACTCTTCCCATTACCGCCCAGAGCCTACACCACCATGATGGAGCATTTTAACAAGAAAAGAGTGGGAACAGTATTCAATGGTATATCAGCTGTGGGTCTCACTATCGATGAATTAATCAGACGAGAAGGCCGGTTAGAATTCGAGCACTACTAGAATAGGTGTTACGAAATATTTATACTCCTTTGAGAAAAACCCTGCCGCAATCAGCGGGGTATTAACTACGCTCTTCAATCTGCTGGTTTTCAACCGGCTTTCGGTCCAAGGGATGGGGAATTGAACCCGCAGAGATTAATAAAAACAACAATGCTTTATGCTTGGAATTAAAAACCAAAATTTTAAAAACAACTCTATCTATTGACCCTCATCCTCTACCACATATTCCGCATGAGCATTTAATGCCCCTACACTTTGATCTGGTTTGGACAAGAGCAATATTAAAGAGTAAAATTCCGGCTTTTTACACTGGTTATTTAAGCGGAGAAATTTATGTCGATCACAATCGATCAAAAAGCACAGGTAGTGCGCGATTATCAAAGGGCAGACGGAGATACTGGCTCTCCAGAAGTCCAGGTTGCGCTCTTAACAACCCGAATCAATGACCTAATCGGACACTTCAAAACACATGTCAAAGATCACCATTCCCGTCGTGGCTTGTTACGCATGGTCGGTCGTCGCCGCAAGCTACTTGATTATCTAAAAAAACGTAATAATGATGCCTACCAGACTCTGATTGAACGTCTTGGTTTGCGCAAATAAGCGCTCCTCGCAAAACTGTGCTGGCAGCAAATCAAGTAGATTATTTTCCATTCAAATTGTTACACAACCGATACTATGGTTTGAGGGCAATTCATAATTCGGAAAAATTTATCAAAAAGGAAAAAGGGATTGTTAATTGAAACCTATTAAGAAGAGTATTACCTACGGGCGCCATCAACTTACATTGGAAACAGGTGAAATAGCACGACAAGCTCATGGCGCTGTAATGGTTACAATGGACGATACAGTAGTACTTGTTACTGTGGTTGGTGCAAAAAATATAAAACCAGGACAGGATTTCTTTCCACTCACTGTGGATTATCAAGAAAAATTTTACGCTGCGGGTAGAATACCGGGCAGTTTCTTTAAACGAGAAGGACGTCCTTCAGAAAAAGAAACACTAACTTCTCGATTAATTGATCGCCCAATTCGTCCGCTCTTTCCCGAAGGTTTCTATAACGAAGTACAAATAGTAGCCACCGTAATGTCTGCGGATACTGAAGTGGATGCAGATATTCCTTCCATTATCGGCACTTCCGCTGCGCTTATCCTTTCTGGAATACCGTTTGATGGCCCCCTTGGCGCTGCTCGCGTTGGTTATATCAACAACGAGTACGTTCTCAATCCAACAACCTCAGAACTTAAAGACACTCAATTGAATTTGGTTGTAGCAGGAACGCAACAAGCCGTTTTGATGGTGGAGTCAGAAGCAATGGAGTTATCGGAAGAAGTAATGCTGGGCGCGGTTATATTTGGCCATGAGCAAATGCAGGCAGTTATCAATGCAATCAATGAATTTGCTGATGAAGCGGGTGTAACTGCGTGGGATTGGACTCCGCCTGTAAAAGATACCTCGTTTGAAGAAAAGATTGCAAGCCTGGCAGAAGCCGACTTACGGATGGCTTATAAGATTAAACAGAAACAGGCACGTTCTGAAGCGATCGAGGCTATTAGTCAACGAATATCTACTGAAATCGGTGTTGATACAGAAGGCGGACCTAATCTGCAATCCTTCAAGGAAGCATTCTTTGCATTGGAAGCAAAAATTGTACGTAACCAAATCCTGGATGGAGAACCCCGAATCGATGGCCGTGGTACACGCACTGTAAGAGCCATAACAATTCGAAATGGTGTGCTACCCCGCACACATGGTTCCGCGCTATTTACTCGCGGTGAAACACAAGCTTTAGCAGTTGCAACACTGGGTACGGCGCGTGACGAGCAAAAAATTGATTCACTGCAAGGTGATTATAATGATCGGTTTATGCTGCATTACAACATGCCACCCTATGCAACGGGAGAGATTGGTCGTGTCGGCACTCCCAAGCGCCGTGAAATCGGGCATGGACGTCTTGCAAAGCGTGCCATTGCCGCGGTTCTGCCTTCCCCTGAAGAATTTGGTTATTCCTTACGCGTAGTATCTGAAATTACCGAATCAAACGGCTCCAGTTCAATGGCATCGGTTTGTGGGGGCTGTCTTGCCCTTATGGATGCGGGTGTTCCGCTAAAAGCGCATGTAGCTGGCATTGCAATGGGCCTAATTAAAGATGGAAATCGTTTTGCTGTATTAACCGATATTCTCGGTGATGAAGATCATCTGGGTGATATGGATTTTAAAGTAGCAGGTACGGAAAAAGGTATTACTGCATTGCAGATGGATATTAAAATCCAGGGCATCACCAAAGATATCATGCATGCAGCGCTGATACAGGCTCATGAAGGACGGTTGCACATCCTGCAAATCATGAAGCAAGCCCTGCCCTCAACCCGTGAAGATATTTCAGTCCACGCTCCCCGTATAATCAAAATCAAAATCAATCCCGAAAAAATTCGTGACGTTATCGGTAAAGGTGGCGCTGTCATTCGCGCACTCACGGAAGAAACCGGTACGACGATTGATATCACTGATGACGGTCAGGTAACCATAGCTTGTGTCAGTTCTGAAGGCGGTGAGCTAGCCAGAAAACGAATAGAAGACATTACTGCAGAAGTTGAAGTTGGTAAAATTTATGACGGTATAGTGCTAAAATTACTTGATTTCGGCGCCATTGTCAGCGTTCTTCCAGGAAAAGACGGTTTACTTCATATCTCACAAATTGCCAATGAACGCGTCAACAATGTTTCTGATCACCTCAATGAAGGCCAGCAAGTTCGCGTAAAAGTACTTGAAGCAGATGACAAAGGAAGACTGCGTTTGAGTATGAAAGCAGTATCAGCCGATGGAGATAGTACTGATTCTGGAACGGAAGAATCATAGATGATTAATTCAAAAACCCTGGGCTAGTGACAGGGTTTTTGATTTTCCAACAATCAACCTACTTGGCTATTTGCCTTTCGCGCATTTCATCCAGCGTTTTACAATCAATACACAGTGTCGCAGTAGGACGGGCTTCAAGCCGCTTCAATCCAATTTCAATCCCGCAGCTTTCACAATAACCATAATCGCCCGAATCGATTTTTCCAATTATCTCATCGATCTTTTTGATGAGCTTACGCTCACGATCACGATTCCGCAACTCAAGCGTCATATCAGATTCCTGACTTGCGCGATCATTAGGATCAGCAAAAACTGTAGCTTCATCTTGCATGGTATGTACCGCACGGTCAATATCCTGCCCCAGTTCAATTTTCATACCCTCCAGTAACTTACGAAAATGCATAAGCTGATTAGGATTCATATAATCCTCACCTGCTTTTGGTTCATAGGGAGACACTTGTTTACTTTGCAGCTCTTTTGGCATCTTTATGGCTCCTCTTTAATCCCAGATTCCGTAGCGGAAAAAAAATCGTATACTATTACCAGAAAATTCATTGTATAACAAGTTATTTATACAGCTCATTACATACCTTGCTTTAGAATAGCATAAAACTTCAAGTCTAATCTGTAACGCCACAAACATAATAACAAACATTTTTTGACTCACCATAGCGCAGAGTAGAACGTAAATACCCCATCTTACGTTACAAAGAAAGTATTTTACAGTCTAAAAATGAGTCTGAAAGAAGGGATGGATTAGCGTGTTCGAACCTGATTCAGGTTCGGTTTGGTTAAGAAATGTTTCATTTGTATTCTACCATTGCATCACAACATTTCATGCTGGAAGTATTCCCCCGTCTGGATGTTTACGACTAACAAGGCATACGCAGGCCCCTTCAGACACACTTCATAATAGAAAGAGACTAGTAGGGGAAGCCACTACTGTTCTCTACACACTACTTGACAAACAACCATTTTCACCGTAAATTTCGCTGCTTGTAAATAGACTGGCATTGATCGGTTTAATTGCAACAACTATGAGATGGGTTCTCCTTTGCAATCCAGCTTACAAATCCGGCTCATGGTTGAGTATAACACCTCAGTACAAACCTTCCAGAATCATATTATGTGGCAGTCAACGCCTATAATATTTCTGGAAGTGCCTTTTGAAAATCAACCATCCACTGCACTTGAGATATTTGCACAAAGAATTCGCGTGTAAGCAGAAATTCCAAAAATGGGCTCGTAGAAAGAAAAAATGTAAATTTTCGTGATTGATGCATTCAAGCGCGAATAATAATTAGACAGACCGTATAACCGAGAGATAGAATTTGTTACTGTTATTCTCGCAATTGGTTAAAGCAACGTAAAATCTTATTCTTGATTAACGTATACCTAAATGTTTGCCTGTTGTTGCCTCATCCGCTAATATCGCCACAAACTAACCCGCTGATCATGATTTCAGCTAACACTTTTGCAAATTTTCTCCCAATTGAAGCACTGCCGAATCGGACTGAAGCACAGCGCATCGTCAAGCAAGATGAAATATTTCAATATAAGCAACACCATTTAGCCGTATGACGCACACATGAAAGATTGGCTGCAACATCTTCATCCGTTTAAAACCGCGGAGGCTCGTCGCCTTGCAATCTTATTTGCTATCGTCTACTTCGCTCAGGGCATGTCCGCACTGCCCATCCAGGTGATTGCTATAAGTTTTAAGGATCACGGTTTGGAGGCTGATGACGTCGCGACTTTTTTTCTTCTTGCGTCCATTCCATGGTTCATTAAACCACTCTACGGATTGATCTCAGACTTCCTGCCGTTGTTCGGCCAACGGCGCAAGAGCTATTTACTGCTGACTTCGGCGCTGGCTTGCATGGCGGGACTGACTGCCGGATTCTCGACGCATTATACCTATTGGGAACTTGCCATTCTCTATACAACGATGGGACTGGGTCTGGCTTATAACGATGTGTTGACCGATGCACTCATGGTGGAGAATGGCAAATCGCATGGACTCACCGGGGCTTTCCAATCAGTGCAATGGACCGCAGTCACCGCCGCATCAATTATCGTGGGACTGTTGGGCGGATATTTTGCCGAGTACAGGAACCTGCAGGCCGCTTTTGCCGTTGCAGCGATATTTCCTTTTATCGTACTGCTGATGACTGTATTTTTCGTATGCGAAAAACATGTAGATCCCAAAAATAACGGATTCAAGGAAATCTGGGCAGCACTGCGGGAAGGATTCGGGGAGCGTTCGGTGTGGCTGGTAGCCGGATTTATCTTTTTGTTCAATTTCAGCCCGTCCTTCGGCCCGGCATTCCTCTATTACCAAACCGACGTGCTCGGCTTCAGCCAACAATACATCGGCATCCTAAGCTCAGTCGGTGCAGCAACCAGTATCGCTGGCGCATTCATCTATGCACCTCTGTCGCGAGCAATGCCGCTACGCCACTTGATCAATTTTGCCATCGGCTTATCGGTAATAACCTTGCTGACTTACCTGGCTTATCGCGGCGAAACTTCCGCACTGTTCATTCATGTCATCTGGGGCATCACCGGTATGATCACTACTCTGGCATTTCTGGATCTTGCTGCGAGAGCATGCCCCAAGCGTGCAGAAGCGACCTTCTTTGCATTACTTATGTCCATTTTCAATCTCGGCACGCTAGCTTCACAGAATGTCGGCGCACACTTGTACACAGAACTCGGCGAAGGACCGTTTGCATATACTTGGCTTGTAATCATTTCCACGCTCGCAACCGCTGCAATCTGGCTGCTCGTTCCGCTGGTGCACATCGAACGCATCGAGTCGCACGCACGCCATCGTTAGAATTTTCCCCTGAATCGCTGACCTAACCATTTAGCGCTGATGATAGGCAACTTCGCCATAAACAAAATTTATTTTGAACGCTATGTTACCAAGCGCACAGAAGCGCAATCCCTTCCTCATTAGAATGAACTGCATCACACGTAGATTTTTAATGTGACTCGTAGCATACGAACCGATCCCGATTCGTTTTTAGATGTTTCAACTTAATATGAGGAATTCATCATGAATAAAGATCAAGTGAAAGGCGAAGCAAAAGACATCGCTGGAAAAATTCAGGAAGAAGCCGGTAAACTGGTTGGCAGCAAAGAGCAGCAAGCCAAAGGACTGGAAAAACAGGTCGAAGGAAAAATACAGAAAGGTGTTGGCGATTTGAAAGAAACCGTCAAGAAAGTATAGCAAAATCAGCCGCGCATACATCAAGGCCGTTTTTTTAGTATGTGCGGCAAAACCGCGTAAAGTATCGATAGTACATCTCTGCTTCGCCTTCAGGGAAAGTTTACAAATGATTCCTCTGATATCGAGTGCAATATCTCGGCAGATGCCTGCTTCCAAGCTTTCATTACCACACACAACACTGTAAGCACCATCGCCCTAATCAATAATCGCTTTGCTCTAACATCATGCTGATCTGTCAGCCAGGAGCCATAAGCAATTTATTCAATTCTGGAGAAAAATTATGAATATCAAAAATAAATTCATTGTCCTAACTATCTCGTTTGCCGTCAGCTTGTCCAGCGCAGCCTATGGACAGGAAAAGCACCAAGAGCATCAGACTAAGCCCGACACCTCAGTGGGAACAGGAATCAACGACAGCGTCATCACCACAAAAGTAAAATCCGCCCTGCTTAAAGACACCGGTCTGGAAAGCTTGGATATCAAAGTTGAAACCCGCAAAGGTGAAGTACAGCTGAGCGGTTTTGTGCACAATCAAAGTCAAATCGACCGTGCCCTCGTGATTGCGCGGCAGGTAGAGGGCGTCAAACAGGTTCATAACAAAATGGACATAGAGACCAAAGATACCAGTGTAGGCGACAAGATTAATGACAGCGTCATTACGACTAAGGTAAAAGCCTCGCTCTTCAGCGATTCAATCGTCGACAGCTCCGATATCAGTGTAGTGACACAAGATGGGGAAGTTCAACTCAGTGGATTTGTTGAAAACCAAGCTCAGATTGACCGGGCGATCGAGCTTGCAGGAAAAATCGCTGGCGTAAAAAAAGTCCTCAACGAAATGAGTATCAAGAAGTAAAAACGCTTTCTCCCTTATTCAGAGTGTTACCGTTTCTGAATTTTGATAAGCGGCAGATAAACTACCCCGACAGCTTGCTGTCGGGGTAGTTTATTCGTACTGATGCACATATGAATGTATCCACCATCAAATGGCCTTCTACAATCGCGCTTTCCTTCTGACTTACCAGATCGTGCAACAACTTCCCCTATAGAATTCCTGAACTTGCCTAATAGCAGTTTCTTTCGCCATTTCAGAACAAATGCTTCATGATAGATACAATCCCCGCACGTAACACTCAAACATTGGTACTCCTTCCTCTTTGACTCTTCGTCTCGTGGTTGGGACGAGAACGTTACGACGATCGCAGAAACGGCAAAATCTTTGAAAATTCCCCCGCTGAGCCGGGGAATTTACCTATGATTAATTAAAATTTCATGCTTGGAATTCAAGGATAACGCAGTGGTTGAAAAAACTGATGCTGTTTGATAGTAAAATACAGCCCAGCAATAAATCACGCTGCAGCAAATTTCAGAGCTTTAAACTCCAATAGATTTGTTAAGGATTCAGATCATGTATGTAACTATTGTCTATGCCTCAGTCAAACCGGAAAAAGTGGAAGCATTCAAGGAAGCCTGCCGGTTAAACCACGAAAACTCCATTCGCGAAGCGGGTAATGTTCGTTTTGATATTCTGCAATCTGCGGATAATCCGGCAAAGTTTGTATTTTACGAAGCTTATAAAACCCAACAGGATGCCGCCGCGCATAAAGAAACTGCGCATTATCTGGCATGGCGGGATACCGTGGCGGATTGGATGGCTGAACCCCGCAAAGGCATCGTCTATGATGGTTTGTATCCGGTCGTAAACAACTGATGTTCAATTTCTCCATCGCCCGGTTGCCGCGCATCGAATTTGGCGCGGGGGTATTAAAAAAATTGCCGGATATTATTGCCAGCTATGGTTCGCGTATCCTACTGGTAACAGGATCCCGATCTTTTATTGACTCCAGCCATTGGGAGCCTTTTATCGATCAACTCCAGCAACGTTCAATCTGTTGGCAGCAGTGCATGGTCGCCGACGAACCCTCCCCCGCTCTGATCGATGATCTCGTC
>CXWL01136433.1_pt1 | contig 11416 bp, 11 predicted proteins | sample 590931 | NCBI WGS metagenome assembly CXWL01 (sample SAMEA3498368, study PRJEB10139) | groundwater metagenome | biome: water well; material: biofilm material | place: Germany | collected 2015-04-27 | reverse complement strand
AAGTTTTTGAATGTGTCTATGGGCGTTTTTGTAGTGGGTTTGCTGTTGTCATTTCTGTTGTTTTCTAGTGATGTTGTCTCCAATTTGTTTTTGCAGTTGTTTCTGGGTGAAAAGTATCTGCAGTATTCTGGCTTGGTAATCGGGTTTGCAGTGTTCTACTTTGTCCTCTATTTTCATGCTGCGTTGAATTTTCTGTTTGTGTATTTTGGGTTGGGGCGACTTTATATGGGGTCGTTGATGGTGTATGGCATTTCTATGATCGCGTATGTGTATATCAGGTTGAATGTGCTGCTTGATGACTTTAGTAGTTTGATATGGATAGTCGCTGGGTTTGGAGTGTCTTATGCGTTGATTTCTTATGTCTTTCTTATGTCGAAATTTGTAAGAGGGTGTGAGAAGTGATTTTTCTGAGTTTGTTTCTCATCTTTATACTTTCGATAGTGGATGGCCGGTACTCTTATTTAGGGGTCGCGTTATTTATTGTCGCTGCAGTTGCGAAAATTTTTCTTTCCTCGCCTGGGGTCGGATTGAAAAAAATCGGTGGGGCGCAATTTGTAGTTTTTATACTGCCTTTATTTGTTTTTTTATCATGGTGCTATGGTGTTCTTGTCGGCTTATCGAACGGTGTGAATGTCAGCTATGTGTTTTCTAATTTTGCTGGCCTTGCGTTGTATATTCTTTTTTATTTCTTCTACTATGCTGTTGGAGTCGATGTCTCCAAAAAAGCGTTGTTTTTTTCGGCGATCTGTAGTTGTGCGTTCGGTATTTACTCGGTTTTTGTCGCGTTTGCCTCTGTAGGTGGGGGGGGGGAGGCCGACCAAGTCGGGCTATCTGGTTTTCGAACACTGTATTCTGTCACCTTCCTTTACGTAGTCCCTTTTTTGTTTGTGTGTTTGCTGCGTTTGTTTCTGCAGGACAAGGGGCAGGTGGGCTTGAGCAGTGATTTGAAAACTTGCATATGCCTTTTGCTTTTTGGATTCACCTTGGTAGTTCCTGCTATGTCCAAGGGCTTTATTCTTATATTCATACTCATGTTTGTTCTGGTTTTTATGAAGGGTTATGCACTAGCCCTTCGCTCGTTGGTCATTGGGAAGAATCTGCTTGTCATGACTTTTTTGGTTGCGCTTGCAGGTATTATGCTGTTGCTGTTTACAGATTTTTTTAATGTTCTGCTCTTCAGCTTTTCATCAGGTGAGGGTAGTAACTCCATCCGCAGTGAACAGTTTGACTACTTGGTGTCTGAGTGGAGTTTCAGTGGTGCAGGATTAGGTAGTTCGTTGATGTCAGGCTATCAGCGTGACGAGACGGGGTACGGTTTTGAATTGACATATATAAACTTGGTAAACAAGCTTGGGTTTTTTAGCTTCCCTTTGTTTGCTTCATATTGCGTTACTCTATTTTTTGGCTTCAAGTTCTTCTTTTTTGAAGATAAGCGAGTGTCAGGTGCCTGGATTCTGGGGTTGATGGCGTTTTTGATTCCCGGGGCGGGAAATCCACTGCTGTTGGCTCCGGTGTTTGTTTTTATGCATTTTATCGCAATGACTTTGGTTATTCGGGAACTTTCTCCTCGTTGTGAAGTCGATCGGGGCAACGGTGAGGCGTCACGGTGATGGCTTTTTTGGAGGCTCGTCAGAAGCCTTGTGCAGTATTGAACGTTGTTGTTGGGAGGTAGCTTGAGCATGGATATGTTTTCAGTGAGTGTTTGTATAGCTACTTACAATGGGGCTGGCTTTATTAAAGAGCAGCTTGATTCAATTCTCATGCAGATTCCAGCAACTGCTGAAGTCTTGATTGGTGATGACGGGTCGGTAGATGAAACCATTTCCATTGTTGAAGGTTTCAACGATCCAAGGATCCGAGTTATCAGGAATTCCAGTAATCTTGGTTACGTACGAAACTTCGAAAACCTGATTGGAAACGCAAGGGGTGATTACATCTTTCTANNGATTACATCTTTCTAAGCGATCAAGATGACATTTGGCCCGCGGGAAGGGTTGATAAAATGATTTCCGCGATGGATTCCTCGCAAAGTTTTTTGGTCGTGGGAGGGATGGAGTCATTTGTCGATGATGTGGAGTCTCGTCATTTTTTTTGTGGTTTTGATGCCTCAAGGAACACCACGCCAATCAGGAATGTAGTGGACATGTTTGTTGGGAAGAGTGTCCCCTATTATGGGTGCGCGATGCTGTTGTCGCAAAAAATAAAGCCCTATCTGATTCCGTTCCATTCGGCAGCGATTAGTCATGATATATGGATCGCTTTTGTAGCAAATAGACGTCGTTCAATCACACACATCATTGATGCGGTGACGTTGCGGCGAATTCATGGCAGTAATCTGACCAATAGCAATCGGAGTTTTGTCGACAAGATAAAAACTCGCTTGTTGTGGGTTTTCGCTATTTTAAGGCTTTACAAATAAAGAGGATTGGCTGTGTTCGATAAAAAAACTCTACTTATAACTGGGGGCACAGGATCTTTTGGCAATGCTGTGCTCAAGCGATTTCTGGATACAGATATCGATGAAATTCGTATTTTTAGTCGAGATGAGAAAAAACAGGACGACATGCGCAAGCGCTATGCCAGTTCTAAACTTAAATTCTACATCGGCGATGTCCGGGATTATCAGAGCGTATTGAATGCGACCCGTGGCGTTGACTTTATTTTTCATGCCGCCGCGCTTAAACAAGTCCCATCTTGTGAGTTTCATCCGATGGAGGCGGTCAAGACTAATGTGCTCGGCACCGAGAATGTACTTGAGGCTGCCATTCAGAATCAGGTCAAGCGGGTAGTTTGCCTAAGTACAGACAAAGCGGTGTACCCGATCAACGCCATGGGTATTTCCAAGGCTATGATGGAAAAAGTCATGGTCGCCAAGTCCCGTAACGTCGATGAGACCAAAACAGTGATTTGCGGTACTCGTTACGGTAATGTGATGGCTTCTCGTGGATCGGTCATTCCGTTGTTCATCGATCAGATTCGCGCAGGTCAGGCGTTGTCGATCACTGACCCTAACATGACGCGCTTCATGATGACGCTGGCCGATGCCGTTGATTTGGTTCTGTACGCGTTCGAGCACGGAAACAATGGTGATCTTTTCGTCCAGAAGGCCCCGGCGGCCACCGTCGAAACACTTGCTCAAGCCCTGACGTCCATGCTCGCGAAGCCTGAACATCCGATCCAGATTATTGGGACAAGGCATGGCGAGAAACTTTATGAGGCGCTCTTGAGCCGGGAGGAGATGGCCTGCGCAGAAGATATGGGCGACTATTTCCGCGTTCCGCCAGACCTGCGTGATCTGAATTACAGCAAGTTTGTGGAGCAGGGCGAAGAAAAAATTTCAACCATGCAGGATTACAACTCTCATAACACACAGCGTTTGGACGTTGAGGGCATGAAGACGCTGCTGCGCAAGCTGGAGTTCATGCGTGCCATCGAGCGTGGTGAGCACGCTGTTCCTGAGGAATAAGTCATGAAAGTACTTATCACCGGTGCCAACGGTTTCGTTGGAAAAAATCTTGTTGCTCATTTGAACGAGCGGAAGGATATCGAGGTACTGCAGTTCTGCCGTGAGCATGATATCGCCAGCCTGCAATCGCTCGTATCAAAAGTGGATTTCATTTTTCACTTGGCCGGTGTCAATCGACCTCAGAATGTCGAGGAATTCAAGTCGGGTAACACAGATTTCACGCAAGTGTTGTGCGCGGCGGTGGTAGCAAGCGGGCGTAATATCCCTTTGCTTTATACCTCGTCCATACAGGCCGAACTGGACAATGCTTATGGCTCAAGCAAACGTGAAGCCGAAGAAGCGCTATTAAATCTTTCCGTGCAATTCGGCATTGATGTTCATCTGTTTCGTCTGCCCAATGTTTTCGGGAAATGGGCGCGACCGAACTACAACTCGGCAGTAGCGACGTTTTGCCATAACATTGTCCATGGTTTGCCAATCAGTATAAACGACGCGAACGCAAAAATATCGCTTGTTTATATAGATGATGTGATCAGCAAGTTTGTCTCCGTTATGGATGGAAAACTGTCGGGTGATCCATTCGTTGGGGTCGAGCCGGTTTACTCTATCTCCGTCGGTGAGCTTTCGTCGCAGTTGTACGCCTTCAAGGAAAGCCGACAATCAATGGTCACCGAGCGGGTCGGTACCGGGCTCGTTCGTGCATTGTACTCGACCTATCTCAGCTACCTGCCACCGGAAGACTTCACGTACGAAGTGCCGAAGTATGGGGATGCCAGAGGCGTTTTTGTCGAGATGCTGAAAACCAGAGACTCAGGCCAGTTTTCGTATTTCACCGCACATCCAGGTATTACTCGAGGCGGTCATTATCATCATACAAAAACCGAAAAGTTCCTGGTTATCAAAGGGAACGCCTGCTTCCGCTTTCGCCATATCACGTCCGGTGAATTCTATGAGTTGTTCACAGACGGCGATACGCCAACGGTCGTAGAGACGGTGCCAGGCTGGAGCCATGACATCACCAACGTAGGTGATAATGAAATGGTTGTCATGCTGTGGGCTAACGAAATTTTCGATCGTGAACTCCCAGATACCTACACTATGCCAGTGGGCACCAACGCCTGATGGCATCAGGAAAGAGCATAGCAATGAAAAAGTTGAAGATAGTCACTGTCGTAGGCACCCGTCCCGAAATTATTCGCCTGTCACGCGTCATTTCGGCGCTGGACAACCATTGTGAACACGTCCTGGTTCACACTGGCCAGAACTACGACTATGAATTGAATGAAATATTTTTCCAAGACCTCGGTATTCGCAAACCGGATCATTTTCTCAATGCCGCGGGAAGCAACGGCGCCGAAACCATTGGGAATGTGATCATTGCGGTAGATCGCGTGTTGGCTTCAATCGAACCTGAGGCCCTGCTGGTTCTGGGCGATACCAACAGCTGCATGGCGGTGATTCCTGCCAAGCGACGTAAGATCCCCACGTTCCATATGGAAGCAGGCAATCGCTGTTTCGACATGCGGGTCCCGGAGGAAATCAACCGACGGATCGTGGACCATACTGCCGACATCAATCTGACGTACAGCACAATTGCGCGGGATTATCTGCTCAGAGAAGGTTTGTCGCCGGACCGGGTGATCAAGACAGGCAGTCCGATGTTCGAAGTCTTGAATCACTACCGTGATGGTATCGATGCTTCAGATGTATTGACGCGGCTGGGCCTCGAGGCAGGCAAGTTTTTTGTCGTCAGTGCACATCGTGAAGAAAACATCGATTCTGACAAGAACCTGCTCAAGCTGGTCGATGTCCTCAATACTGTCGCCAGTACCTTTGGCTACCCGGTTATTGTGTCGACCCACCCACGCAGCCAAAAGCGCTTCGATTCGATGGGGGTGGTTTTCAACGAAAATGTGAAGCTACTTAAACCGTTGGGATTCAAGGACTACAACAAGTTGCAGTTGGCGTCCAAAGCAGTGCTTTCTGACAGTGGCACCATCAGCGAAGAATCTTCGATTCTTAATTTCCCGGCGTTGAACATTCGAGAAGCGCATGAGCGTCCGGAAGGTATGGAAGAAGCTGCGGTGATGATGGTCGGGCTTGAGGTTGAGCGGGTCTTGCAGGGCTTGATGATTCTGGAAAGCCAAGCAAGCGGTACGGAGCGTACGCTGCGTCTGGTTGAAGACTACAGCATGCCCAATGTTTCCGAAAAAGTAGCGCGGATTGTCCACAGTTATACGGATTATGTGAATCGGGTCGTCTGGAAACGCTACTAAATTCGAGTTGTGATCATGCCTGGAAAGAAACTGAGGGTGTTGGTGGTTACGCAGTATTTTTGGCCGGAAAATATGCGTATCAACGATTTGGTTCGAGATTTTACCGAGAAAGGACACTCGGTTACGGTGTTAACAGGTCTGCCTAACTACCCGGAAGGTAAGGTGTTCTCGGAGTTTCAAGCGGCGCCAGAGCGTTTCAATGATTATTTCGGTGCTGAAATTGTCCGGGTTCCAATGCTTGCGCGGGGTAAGCGCAGTATCACTCTGATGCTAAATTACCTCAGTTTTTTTACCAGCGCTTCGGCTATTGGCGCCTACAAGTTACGGGGCAAAGACTTCGATTCCATCTTCGTTTACGCAGTATCACCAATAATGGCGGCAATCCCGGCCTTGGTGTTGGGGCGATTGAAAAAAGCCCCCGTCTTCGTGTGGGTACTTGATCTATGGCCTGAGACACTCAGAGCGGTTGGGGTTCTCAAGAGTCCAAAATTGTTGTCGCTGGTCGGCAAGATGGTGTCATGGATTTACAATCGTACTGATTACTTGCTCATGCAATCCCATGGTTTTTTCGAGAACGTGCAAAAATATTGCACGAAAGACATAGCTCCTGAACGTCTGGTGTATTTTCCAAGCTGGGCTGAGGATGACTTCTCAGTGGCAGAAACGCCAGACTCGAGCTTGCTCACCGCTGACGAGAGTGTCTTCACGGTCGTATTCGCCGGTAATCTTGGCGAGGCCCAGGATCTACCGGCCGTTCTTGATGCGGCGCAACAGTTGGTAGGAAAGGTCGCTGTGCGCTGGGTCATTGTTGGCGACGGGCGCATGAGTGAATGGTTGGGTCAACAAGTTCATTCGCGCGGACTTGATAACGTGCTGTTGTTGGGGCGGCATCCGCTGGAAGAGATGCCCGGGCTTTTCGCACGGGCGGACGCGTTGCTGGTTTCTCTGAAGACCAATGACGTGTTTGAAAAAACCATACCCGGAAAGGTACAGGCGTACTTGGCTTCCGGCAGGCCGCTTCTGGGGATGATTAACGGCGAGGCGGCAAGAGTGATCGACGAGTCCGGTGCCGGTTTTACCTGTGCTTCGGGTGATGCACAGGGATTGGCAAATATCACGCTGGCCCTGGCGAGTACTGATGCTACTCAGTTGAAGGCCATGGGCGATTCTGGTCGAGAGTATTACTTGAGCCACTTTGCCAAATCCCGCCTGTTGGCCCGGCTGGAGGATCTTTTCCGAAATGCCACTTTAAGAAAGGTCAGTGACTGATGCGCAACCAGATTATTTTGACAGGCGCGACAGGCTTTGTGGGTGGTGCCATCCTCAATCGTTTGCAACGCGAGCAGAAATACCCAGTGACCGCGGTTGTTCGTGGTGGTAGCGCGCTTCAGGTGTCGGCTGTACCGGTGATCCGCATTAATACTTTTGATGGTGATACCCAGTGGCAGAATCACCTCGAAAGTGCCGATGTGATTATTCATTCAGCGGCTCGGGTGCATGTCATGAATGACGTCGAATCCGATCCGTTGGCGGCGTTTCGCAAAATCAATGTCGAGGGCACGCTGAATCTTGCCCGGCAGGCGGCCGCTTCCGGGGTGCGACGATTCATTTTCGTCAGCTCGATCAAGGTCAATGGTGAAGGTACGCAGTCCGGGGAAGCTTACACCGCTGATGATGTTCCAGCGCCGGCTGATCCTTACGGTATTTCGAAGATGGAAGCGGAGCAGGGGCTGCGTCAACTGGCAACACAAACCGGCATGGAAGTTGTGATAGTCCGGCCTGTTCTGGTCTACGGGCCTGGAGTTAAGGCTAATTTCCAGAGCATGATGCGCTGGCTGAGTAAAGGTGTCCCACTTCCTTTTGGGGCGATCCACAACCGTCGTAGCCTCGTGGCGCTGGATAATCTCGTCGATTTGCTCCTGACATGTATCACTCATCCGGCTGCGGCCAACCAGACTTTTCTGGTAAGTGACGGCGATGATTTGTCCACTACCGCATTGTTGAGCAAGATGGCTCGAGCGCTACAAAAACCGGCTCGACTGATTCCGGTGCCGAGTTGGATGCTGAAGACCGGAGCTGCTTTGTTGGGTAAAAAAGCCCTCTCCCAGCGACTTTGCGGATCGTTACAGGTCGATATTTCCAAGACACGCACGCTTCTGGGATGGACGCCACCAGTCAGTGTTGATCAGGCACTGATGGCCACGGCGTTACACTTTAAGGAACATCAATAATAATGATTTACTTGTGGTTGATTCCGGCTATTGCCGTACTGTCCCTGGTGCTAACGGCAGTGTTGCGTCGCTATGCGTTGAGTCGAAGTATTATCGATATCCCAAATGCGCGTAGTTCACACTCCATTCCGACACCTCGCGGCGGCGGCGTAGCGATTGTCATTGCCTTCCTTGTAGCACTTCCCATCCTCGGCGCCATCGGGTTGGTCCCTTGGTCGCCACTCATTGCTGTCGGTGGCGCTGGGGCTTTGGTTGCTGTAATTGGCTTCATGGATGACCATGGGCATATTGCCGCGCGCTGGCGCTTGCTGGGGCATTTCACTGCTGCCATTTGGGCGCTGGCGTGGTTGGGCGGATTACCGCCGGTCGTGTTTTTTGGCGTAAGCCTGGACTTGCACTGGTTCGGTCATATTCTCGCGGCCATTTATTTGGTCTGGATGCTGAATCTTTACAACTTCATGGATGGCATTGACGGTATTGCCAGCGTAGAAGCGCTCTGTGTGTGTCTCGGAGCCTGCTTGATTTACGGNNGTTCTGGGTTTCTTGTACTGGAACTTTCCCCCAGCACGTATTTTCATGGGGGATGCAGGTAGTGGCTTCCTGGGCATTGCCTTGGGTGTATTGTCTGTACAAGCTGCCTGGGAGTCTTCAGCGCTATTGTGGGTATGGCTGATTCTTCTAGGTGTTTTTATCGTCGATGCGACATTTACCCTGATGCGTCGATTGATCCGAGGCGATAAGGTTTACGAGGCTCACCGCAGCCATGCCTACCAATTCGCCTCGCGTCTGGCGGGTCGCCACTTGCCGGTCACGATGGCTGTTGTCTTCATCAATCTGGTTTGGCTGTTGCCGATCGCGGTGAGCGTCGGTGTGTTCGGCTTGGATGGTTTTACGGGCTTGCTTCTGGCGTATGTGCCACTCATTCTGCTGGCGATCAGATTTCACGCCGGAGCATTGGAGAAGGTGAGTTAAAATTCGCTTATCCGATTATGGGTCAAGCTGCGGTTCAGGTGTTTTAATGTCAGAACACCTGAAATTACGGGTTTGAGTGCTGGGAGCTGCTGGGGTGCGAAATAAGGTTATGGATACTGTTCGGGCGTACTTGTTGAATCTGCCGCGTCGCCAGAAACGCACGCTACAGGTCGTCACAGATTGCATGCTCGTGTGGCTGGCGTTGTGGATGGCATTTGCAGTGCGCTTGGGCATTGATGAGATGAACAACCCTTTGACTCAGCATGTCTGGTTGTTCATTGCGGCCCCGGTTGTTGCTATTCCGTTGTTTGTTCGTTTCGGCATGTACCGCGCCGTGATGCGTTACTTCGGTAATGATGCACTTATCGCAATCATCAAGGCAGTCAGCCTCTCATCATTGATTCTTGGTATCGTGGTTTATTGGTATAGCAACCACCAGAACGTTGTGCCGCGGTCAATTATTTTCAATTATTGGTGGTTGAGCCTCATTCTGGTAGGCGGTCTACGTTTAGCCATGCGCCAGTATTTTCTTGGCGACTGGTTTTCTGCGGCTCAGCATGTTCCGTTCACAAGCCGTGACGATGGTCTGCCGAGGGTCGCCATTTATGGCGCCGGGGCTGCGGGCAATCAACTCGTAGCCGCCCTGCGAATGGGCCGCGCCATGCGTCCGGTGGCGTTTATCGACGATGACAACAGCATTGCTGACCGAATCATTTCCGGCTTGCAGGTTTATAAGCCAAAGCATATCCAGCGAATGATCGATCGCACGGGTGCCCAGGAAATACTGCTCGCAATCCCCTCCTCGAATCGTGGCCGCCGCCGTGAAATCCTCGGGTTTCTGGAAAGCTTCCCATTGCATGTTCGCAGCGTCCCGGGATTCATGGATCTGGCCAGCGGTCGAGTGCAGGTCGATGACATCCAGGAGGTCGATATCGCCGACTTGCTCGGTCGTGACGCTGTACCTGCGCAAGGCGACCTGCTCGAGCATTGCATCAAGGACCAATCGGTTCTGGTAACAGGGGCGGGCGGCTCCATTGGTTCGGAGTTATGCCGGCAGATACTCACGCTACAGCCCACCACGCTTTTGTTGTTCGAACACAGCGAATTCAACCTCTATTGCATTTTGTCGGAACTGGAGCAGCGCATCGCCCGCGAGTCTCTTTCAGTCCGGCTGTTGCCAATCCTGGGGTCGGTGCGAAATCAGCACAAACTGCTGGATGTCATGAAAACCTGGCACGTCGATACGGTCTATCACGCGGCGGCTTACAAGCATGTTCCCATGGTCGAGCACAATATTGCCGAAGGTGTACTTAACAACGTTATTGGTACGCTCAATACTGCCCAGGCCGCCCTGCAGGCAGGTGTGGCGAACTTCGTACTGATTTCCACGGACAAGGCGGTGCGCCCAACCAATGTGATGGGCAGTACCAAGCGCCTGGCCGAGCTGACCCTACAGGCATTGAGTCGCGAACAGGCGCCGGTGATGTTTGGTGACAAGACCAACGTGTCTCGGGTCAACAAGACTCGGTTCACGATGGTGCGATTCGGAAACGTACTGGGATCTTCCGGCTCGGTCATTCCGCTTTTCCACAAGCAGATCAAATCAGGCGGACCGCTGACGGTTACACACCCGAAAATCACTCGCTATTTCATGACCATCCCGGAGGCCGCGCAACTGGTGATACAGGCCGGCTCGATGGGGCAGGGGGGGGACGTGTTTGTACTGGACATGGGCGAACCAGTGAAAATCGTCGAGTTGGCAGAGAAAATGATCCATCTGTCCGGCTTGAGCGTACGTTCCGACAAGAATCCCCATGGTGATATTTCGATTGAGTTTTCCGGCCTGCGCCCTGGCGAGAAACTCTACGAAGAATTACTGATCGGGGACAACGTTGCACCGACTCAACACCCGATGATCATGACCGCCAATGAAGATCACCTGTCCTGGGACGTGCTCAAGCTTAAATTGACCGAGTTACTCAGCGCTGTTGAACACGACGACTACGCTCGCGTTCGGCAACTCTTGCGTGAGACAGTCAGCGGTTATGCGCCCGATGGCGAGATCGTCGACTGGATCTATCAGCAACGTCGTCTCGAGCCCTGATTGTTACACACGCTGCAACGTACGGTTTTTTGACAGATCACTTCCATGACCTAAGTTTGAGAAGCAGCTTCGGAAAGCTGCTCTTCCCAACTAGGTCATGGAGTGTCACCTATGCGCAATAGCTACTTCTACTCTCTGGTTTTCGCCCTGCTAACCAGCCTTTCCATAACGACGAATGCCGCTCCTGCAGCGAAGAGCGAGCCAGCTCCTGCCGCAGTTGTGCAACCTTCGTCTGCGGCGATGTCGGCAAAACTGGATTTGAACAAGGCGGACGCTGCCACCTTGCAGCGTGAGCTCGCCGGAGTTGGAGCGACCAAATCGCAAGCAATTGTTGCATATCGTGAAAGCAACGGAGCTTTCACCTCGG
>CXWL01127729.1_pt1 | contig 11419 bp, 10 predicted proteins | sample 590931 | NCBI WGS metagenome assembly CXWL01 (sample SAMEA3498368, study PRJEB10139) | groundwater metagenome | biome: water well; material: biofilm material | place: Germany | collected 2015-04-27 | reverse complement strand
TCGCTGCTGGTCTTGAGTGGGCCTTCTTCGATCAGCAACACCTTGTAACCGGCGGCGCTGAGGATTTCGGCGGTGGTGCCGCCCCCGGCGCCGCTGCCGATGATGGCCACGTCGGCTTCCAGCGTCAGGTCGGAGTCGAGGGCGGCGCCATTGTGGGTTTTCCAGCCACGGGCCAGGCCTTCGCGGAACAGATCGGGTACGGGCATCAGGGTCATCTCTTGTTTTTATTGTGGAAGACGCGAATCAGATCTTCGGCGGGCCGGGATAGCCGCACTGGGCCCAGGCCGCCGGCTGGAAGTACCAGGCCATGATCACCAGCTTGAGCAGCGAGCCCTGGCCCATGCGCAGCAGGTTCAGGTAGCTGTTTTCCCAGCGCTGCAGGAAGTTGCGGATCTGCTCCGCGCTGGCGTTTTCCCAGCTGCCCCAGATGCCGGTCAACGGGCCGCGGGTGACGCCCATGCCCAATACGTCGAACAGTTGCTGGGTGAGCTTGAACATCTCCGGCGACAGGTGCTGCAGGCTGAAGTCGAGTTTTTTCAGGGTGTCTTCAATCCCGCTGACCACTTCCTGGGTGCTGGCCACGCCTTCGAGCAACACCGGAATCACCGCGCGCAGGAACGGCAGATCACTGCTGCGCAACAGGGCAAAGCCGCTGGCCGGGGTGCTGCTGGAGCAGCCGCTGAGGCTGGCGCCCAGCCCGGCGGTGGCCAGGAAGGCACTGGCGCACAGGCCGATTTTCAAGACGCCGCGTCGCGACAGCGCGGGTGAATCCGTGAGGCTAGGGTTCATTGTTATTGTTATCCCGTGGGTGGCGGTTTCAGCGAACGAACAGCTTCTGGATCAACTTCTGAATGGCTTTGCCGTAGGGCGGGTAGATCAGCTTCGCCGCGTTCAGGCGCTGTTTCACCAGCACACCCTTGGCCTTGCTGAACGTGAGAAACCCTTCGTGGCCGTGGTAGTGGCCCATGCCGGACGGGCCGATGCCGCCAAAGGGCATGTCGTCCTGGGCCACATGCAGCAGGGTGTCGTTCAGGCATACACCGCCGGAATGGGTTTCGTGGAGTACGCGATTCTGCTCGCCCTTGTTGTAGCCGAAGTAATACAGGGCCAGTGGGCGAGGGCGCTGGTTGATGTAGGCAAAGGCCTGGTCGATGCCGCGATACGGCACGATCGGCAGCACCGGGCCGAAGATTTCGTCCTGCATCACGGTCATTTCATCGCTGACATTCAGCAACAGGCTGTGGGCCATGCGCCGTGCCTGGCCTTGGTCGTACAGCGCAATCAGGGTGGCGCCCTTGTCGGTGGCGTCCTTGACGTAGGCGTTGAGCCGGGCCAGTTGTCGCTCGTTGATGATGGCGGTGTAGTCCGGGTTGTCATTCAAGGTCGGATAGAACCCGCGAATCGCCTGAGTGTAGGCCGCGACGAAACCCTCGACGCGGTCTTCCGGCACCAGTACGTAGTCCGGTGCCACGCAGGTTTGCCCGGCATTCAAGGCTTTGCCGAAGGCGATGCGTTCGGCGGCGTCCTTGAGCGGCACGTCGGCAGACACGATGGCCGGCGACTTGCCGCCCAGCTCCAGGGTCACCGGCGTAAGGTGCTCGGCGGCGGCGCGCATCACATGCTTGCCGATGCTGGTGGCGCCGGTGAACAGCAGGTGATCGAAGCGCAATCTGGAAAACGCCATGCCCACGTCGGCCTCGCCGAGCACCACACACACCAGGTCTTCGGGGAAGATCTTCGCCAGCAGCGTCTTGAGTAATGCGCCGGTGGCAGGGGTGGATTCGCTGAGCTTGAGCATCACCCGGTTACCGGCGGCCAACGCGCCGACCAACGGCCCGATAGCCAGGTACAACGGGTAGTTCCAGGGCACGATCACCCCGACCACGCCCAGGGGTTGATAGATGACTTTGGCCGATGCCGGCTGGAAGGCGATGCCTACAGCACGGCGGGAAGGTTTCATCCAGCCCTTGAGGTGTTTGCTGGCGTAGTGAATGCCATGCAGGCTGGGCATCAGTTCGGCGAACAGGGTTTCGTCGGCGCTGCGGTGGCTGAAATCCAGGCTGATGGCATTGATCAGCGCCTGGCGTTCGTCGCTGAGCAGCTCGCGCAGGGCCTTGAGCCATTGCTGGCGCTGCCCCGCCGGCGGCATGGGGTTGGCGGCGTAGGCGCGGCGTTGGGCGTCGAACAGGTCCTGGAGTTGATCCAGCGCCTGGGAATCTTGCAGATAGGCAATGTTGGCAGACATGGCGCAGTTCCCGATTGTTATAGGTCTGCGTGGATTTTTAGAGTCATTGCTCTAAATTGTCAAATGCCATTGCAGCAACATGCAGATTTAACCCGGCAAGGATAGGCCGTAAGATGCCCCATCACGTGTACAGAAGCTGATTCCCCTATGGCACCACGAGTAAAGACCAGCGAGCGCATTGTGCAAACCAGCCTGGAGCTGTTTAACCAGCAGGGCGAGCGCAGTGTGAGCACCAACCACATCGCCGCCCACATGGAAATTTCGCCCGGCAACCTGTACTACCACTTCCCGAACAAGCAGGCGATCATCGCCGTGCTGTTTCGCGAGTACGAAGCGCTGGTGGACACGTTTCTGCGCCCGCCCCAAGGCCGCGCCGTGACCGTTGAAGACAAACGCTTCTACCTGCAGGCCTTGCTGGCCGGCATGTGGCGCTACCGCTTTCTGCACCGTGACCTGGAACACCTGCTGGAAAGCGACCCGGAACTGGCCACCGGCTACCGGCGCTTTTCCCAGCGCTGCCTGACCCAGGGCAACGCCATTTACCAGGGGTTTGTCGATGCCGGCATCCTCAATATGAACCCGGTGCAAACCGAAGCCCTGACCCTCAATGCGTGGATCATCCTCACCTCCTGGGTGCGTTTCCTGTGCACCACCAACGAAAATTCCGCCCACTTGAGCGCCGAGGCGATCAAGCGCGGGGTGTACCAGGTGCTGGTGCTGGAAGCCGGGTTTGTCACGCCCCAGGCGAAAGAGGCGGTGGACGCCCTGTTCAAAGAGTTTTACGTGCCGTTGAGTCAGGCACTGGAAGAAGTGAAGTAGGCCCTTTCTCGAATCTGTTTACAGGAGTCCGTCATGCCGCTTGCCCAACTGATCAGCCCCCAGCAATTGGCCGAGCGCCAGAAGGCCGGCGGCCTGGTGATCCTGGATTGCCGTTTTGCCCTGGAAGACCCGGACTACGGGCTTTGCAGTTATGCCGAAGGGCATATCGAAGGCGCGCAATATGCTGACCTGGAGCGCCACCTCAGCGGCCCGGTGACCAAGGGCGTGACCGGCCGTCACCCGTTGCCAGCGGCCGGTGCCTTTGCCGAGCAGCTACGTGCCTGGGGCGTCCGTGCCGACACCGACGTTGTGCTGTATGACGATGGCCCCGGCGCATTTGCCGCCCGGGCCTGGTGGCTGCTGGCCTGGCTGGGCAAGCGCGATGGTGTGTTTATCCTCGACGGTGGCCTCAAGGCCTGGCACGCCGCCGGTTTCCCGTTGAGCCTGGACGCGCCGGTGATCGAGCCGGGCAGCTTTGCCGGCACGCCCGACAATCACCTGGTGCTGGATGCCGAACACCTGCAAAAACGCTTGGGCCAGCCGGGCTTGACCCTGATCGATGCCCGTGCCCAGGCGCGTTTTCGCGGCGAAGTTGAGCCCATCGACCCGGTCGCCGGGCACATCCCCGGCGCGCAGTGCGCGGCGTTCAATGAAAACCTGGGCAGTGACGGGCGGTTCCTGCCGGCTGAACAGCTCAAACAACGTTTCGCCGCCCAATTGCAGGGGCGTTCGCCGGATGAGCTGGTGGCGTATTGCGGTTCCGGCGTGACGGCGTGCCACAACTTGTTCGCCCTGAGCCTGGCGGGTTACCCGTTGGGCAAGTTGTATGCGGGGTCGTGGAGTGAGTGGATTACCGATCCGGCGCGGCAGATTGCTACTGGCGACTGAGTTCTTGGCTGAGTAAACCCCTCCCACATNNTTTAACCGTGTTGTGCCAGCAACCATTGGGGTATTCGGCGCTCCAGGTAGTAGCCGGGACGCTTTAACGAACCCTCCACAAACCCCACATGCCCACCCTTGGCCAGCAACTCGAACTCGGTACACGCCGACAGCTCGCTGGATTCGGGCAGGCTGTGGGCGAACACGAATGGGTCGTCGGCGGCCTGGATAATCAGGGTCGGCGTGCGGATAGCGCCCAGGTAGTAGCGGCTCGACGCGCGGCGGTAATAGTCCTCGGCGCTGAGGAAACCGTGCAACGGCGCGGTGACGCGGCCATCGAAGTCCCAGAACGTGCGCATTTTTTCCAGTGAGCCGAGGGCTTCCAGGGTTTTAAGCCCGTCCGCGCGGCCATCCTGTGTAAAGCGGCTCTGCTTGGTGCGGATATACGCCAGCATCTCGCGCATAAAGTGCCTTTGATAGACCCGCGAAAAGCCCAGCCCGATGCGGTCGGCGCACTGATCCAGGCGAAACGGCACCGATACCGCCGCTGCGCCCTGCAACCCCGACGCCTCGCCGGTTTCCCCCAGGTGCTTGAGCAACACGTTGCCCCCCAGCGAATAACCCACCGCATACAGCGGTGCCAATGGCCGCTTGGCGCGCAGGTGCGCAATCGCCGCCGCCAGGTCCTCGCTGGCGCCCGAGTGATAGCTGCGAGCCAACAGGTTCGGCTCGCCCGAGCAGCCGCGCCAGTTCAGTGCGGCGCTGGCCCAGCCCTGTACGGCCAGGACTTTTTGCAGGCCTGCCACGTAGGGTGAGTTGGATGAGCCCGTCAGCCCGTGCAGCACCAGCACCAACGGCGCTTGCGCGTCATGGGGGCCGTGCCAGTCGAGGTCGAGGAAGTCGCCGTCTTCCAGCCACAGGCGTTCGCGTTGGCGTTCGATATGCGTAGTTGGGCGCCACAGCGGGCCCCACAGTGTTTGCAAGTGGGGGTTGCCGAGGCCGAAGGCGGGGGTGAACAGGTCGGCGGAAGGGGTCATGAAACTCTCGGTGACGAGCTATTTGAATTGTGGCGAGTGGGCTCGCCACAAAAGCCCTGCTGGCACAGCTTTAAGCAGCGTCTTCGACCAGGCGGTGCCACAGCGCGTAATACACCCGACCGGACTTCTGTTCCCGGTGCAGCCGCCAGCTGCCTGGCAGGCCGAGGGTGGAGGGGGCAGTCTCGCTTTCAGTGTAGATCCACGCGTCCGGCGCCAGCCACTGGCGTTCTTCCAGCAAGGTGCACACGGTCGGCAACAGGTTCTGGTTGAACGGCGGGTCGAGGAACACCACGTCGTAGGCGCTGGCGGCCTGGGTTTCCAGGTAGCGCAACGCGTCGGCGGTTTGCACCTGGCCGGTGGTGCAACGCAGGGTGCCGAGGTGTTCCTTGAGGCTGGAAACCGCCACATTGCTGGCGTCCAGCGCCTGGCCCATGGCCGCGCCACGGGACAGCGCCTCCAGGAACAGCGCGCCGCTGCCGGCAAACGGGTCCAGTACCTTGGCCCCGCCGATGTACGGCGCCAGCCAGTTGAACAGGGTTTCACGTACGCGATCCGGCGTTGGACGCAGGCCGACGACGTCGGGGAAGCTCAGCTTGCGGCTGCCCCATTCGCCACCAATGATGCGCAGTTGACCCACACCATTGTGTACGTTGTGGACAGGTTTTTTCGGGCGAGATGAACTGGCCATTAATGCTCCGGAACCCCGAGCGGCTGCTCGGCAGGTTTATCTGTGGGGGGCGGTAGTGGCTTTTGTGCAGTCGTTGGGCCGGCGGTCACGATGACCATCTTGTCGGCGCTCAAGTGTTTGTTCAAGGCAGCCTTGACCTGCTCTACCGTCAGGGCCTGGGATTGTTTCATGAAATCCTCAAGATAGCTCAGCGGCAGGTTGTAGAAACCCATCGCGCCCAGCTGCCCGACAATATCCGCGTTGCTCGCGGTAGAGAGCGGGAAGCTGCCTGCCAGTTCGCGCTTGGCGTCATCCAGTTCCTTTTGCGTCGGGCCGGTCTTGAGGTAGTCGGCCAGCACGTCCTCAACCAGGCGCAGGGTGCCGCCGCTCATTTCGGCGCGGGTCTGCAGGTTGATCATGAACGGGCCGCGCACCTGCATCGGTGAGAAGCCGGAGTAGACGCCGTAGGTCAGGCCGCGTTTTTCGCGCACTTCGCTCATCAAGCGGGTGCCGAAGCCACCGCCGCCGAGGATCTGGTTGCCCAGGGACAGGGCTGCGTAGTCCGGATCGGCACGGTCGATACCCAATTGGGCGAACAGCAGGTGGGTCTGCTTGGACGGGAACTCGATATGGCTCAGGCCGGCTTTGGGTTCGGTCGGTTGGGCAATTTTGGCCAACGCCGGGCCTTTGGGCAGCGACGCCGACACCTTGGCCGTCATGGCTTCGGCTTCGGCACGGGTCAGGTCACCGACCACGGCGATCACGGCATTGCCTGCTGCGTAAGCCTTGGCGTGGAACGCCTGCAACTGCGCCAGGTTGATCTTCGGCACGCTGTCGGGCGTGCCTTCGCTTGGGTGAGCATAAGGGTGGTCGCCGTACAGGCGCTTGAACAACTCGAGGCTGGCCAGCTTGGCCGGGCTCTGCTTCTGGTACTCAAAGCCGGCGAGGATCTGGTTCTTGATTCGTGCCAGGGAGTCGGCGGGGAAGGTCGGCTTGCCGATCACCTCGTCAAACAGTGCAAGCGCGGCGTCGCGTTTATCGCTGGCGCTCAGGCTGCGCAGGGACACCAGCGCCATGTCGCGGTAGGCGCCATTGCCGAAGTCGGCACCCAGGCCTTCAAAACCGCTGGCGATCTGGCTCACATCCTTGCCCGGCACGCCTTCGTTGAGCATGGCGTTGGTCATCAACGCCAGGCCGGGCACGTCGCCGTCCTGGCTGCTGCCGGCGGCGAACAGGATGCGCATGTCGAACATCGGCAGTTCATGGGCTTCGACGAACAGCACCTTGGCGCCTTCGGCGGTGGTCCAGGTTTGCACGTCGAGCTTGCGGTTGGTCGGCGCCTTGCCGTCCAGCTCCGCCAGGGATTGCAGCTTGTTGGTGGACTTGGCCTGGTCCAGTGCCTGGCTGGCGACGGATTCACTTGGGCGCAGGAAATACACGGCACTCGCGGCGATCAAGGTGACAACAATCAGGCCGGGCACGATCAGGCGGCTGTTTTTACGATCACTCATGAGCGTTCTCCTCAGGCAGAACATGGGCGACGCTCAGACGTTCGCGGGTGAAATAGGTGCGCGCGGCCTTTTGGATATCTTCCGGGGTCACGCTTTGCAGGTCGGCCAGTTCGGTGTCCATGAGTTTCCAGGACAGGCCGACGGTTTCCAGCGAGCCAATGGCCGTGGCCTGGCTGGTGATGGAATCACGCTGGTAGACCACGCCGGCAATGACCTGGGCGCGGATACGCTCCAGTTCTTCGGCGGTTGGCGGCTTGGCCTTCAATTCTTCCAGCAGGCGCCACAGGCCGGCTTCGGCTTGGGCGACGGTCTTTTTCTTCTGCTGGTTCGGCGTGGCCGTCAGCATGAACAGCGAGTCGCCACGGGTATAAGCGTCGTAATTGGTGGAAGCGGCGGACACCAACTCTTCACCGCGCTCCAGCTGTTCGGAAATCCGCGCGCTGTAGCCGCCGTCCAGCAGGGCCGAGATCAGTCGCAGGGCCTGGACCGAGCGTTTGTCTTCGGCGGTGGCCAGGCCAGGCACGTTAAAGCCCAGGATCACGCTCGGCAGTTGGGTCTGCACATGCAGGGTCAACAGGCGCTCGCCGGGTTCGGCCAGCTCCATGGGGATCTTCGCCGGTGGCACGTCACGCTTGGGGATCGGGCCGAAGTAGCGCTGGGCCAGGGTTTTCACCTCGTCCGGAGTCACGTCGCCGACCACCACCAAGGTGGCGTTGTTGGGCACGTACCAGGATTGGTACCAGTGGCGCAGCTCTTCAACCTTCATGCGGTCCAGGTCGGCCATCCAGCCGATGGTCGGCGTGTGGTAGCCGCTGGCCGGGTAGGCCATGGCCTTGAAGCGCTCGTAGGCTTTGGACATCGGCTTGTCGTCGGTGCGCAGGCGGCGTTCTTCCTTGATGACCTCGATCTCGCGGCTGAACTCGTCCGGTGGCAGGCGCAGGCTGGCCATGCGGTCGGCTTCCAGTTCGAAAGCGACACCCAGGCGATCACGAGCCAGTACCTGGTAGTAGGCGGTGAAGTCGTCGCTGGTGAAGGCGTTCTCTTCGGCACCGAGATCGCGCAGGATCAACGACGCTTCGCCGGGACCGACCTTCTCGCTGCCCTTGAACATCATGTGTTCCAGGGCGTGGGACAAACCGGTCTGGCCCGGGGTTTCGTAGCTGGAGCCGACCTTGTACCAAACCTGCGACACCACCACTGGCGCCCGATGATCCTCGCGCACGACGACCTTGAGGCCGTTGTCGAGGGTGAATTCATGGGTCGGTTGCGGGTCGGCAGCCATGGCTGCGAGGGGTAGGCAAACTGTGCTGAGGAGCAGGCCAGCGGCGCGGCGGGCTAGAGCATTCATTGGTTTTTTAACCTGTTGAGCTGCCCGCTTGGTCTTAGCGTCGGCGGGCGAGGAGGTGCTAGGATACTGATCCGTTTTACTGGCGGCCACGCCTATCAGGCCTTTGATCGCCTGACAGGTTGTATGGGTTTCCGGAAGAAGCTTTGAGTTTATTAGCTAAACTCTGCGTTTTCGCCGACGATGCCGTTCCAGTCCTTAGTGTTAGTCGACCTTTTGAGATGCCCGCGAGCATCTCGACAAATTATTGCGCGTGAACAAGCTGTGTGAATCGCAGTCTGTTCTGCATCGAATATTCAATTGCCGGGGCGCCATTGGCGCGCCGCTACTGTGAGATAGCCGTCCTCCATGTTTGGTTCCAACGACGACAAGAAGAACCCAGCTGCGGCTGGCGAGAAAAAAAGCCTGTTCGGATGGCTGCGTAAAAAACCGCAGCAAGCCGTCGTCGAACAGCCACAACCAGAACCCGAGATAGCCCCGCAGCCTTTAGTAGAAGCCGCGCCGGTGGTCGAGACGACTGCGCCGGTGGTGCTGCCCATCGCTGAGCCGGTTCTGCAGCCTGCAGTCGAGCCAGCGCCGGTACCTGCACCCAGCCCCGAGCCGTGGTTGACCCTGCCGGTGCCTGAAGAACCGGTGGCCCTGGTCGAAGATGAGCAGGCGCCGCACATCACGCCGCCGATTCCCGCGCCGACAGTGGTCCAGCAAGCCGTGGAACTGTTGGTGGCCGAGCCAAAGCCGGTCGCCGCAGTTGAAGTCGCGGAAACCGAAGAGCCCGATCTGCCGCAGCCGGTCATTGCCGCTTTCGTCGCCCCACCGGCTGTTTCGCAGCCGACGTCGGTTGCCGCCGCTCCCGCACCAGTTGCACCTGGCCCCGTTGCTTCAGCGCCAGTTGCTCCAGCACCTGTTGTGGCCGAGCCGGTAGTCGCCGAGCCGGTGCGCAGCGAAGAAGCCAAGACCGGTTTCTTCGCCCGCCTCAAGCAAGGCCTGTCGAAGACCAGCGCCAGCATCGGCGAAGGCATGGCCAGCCTGTTTCTGGGCAAGAAAATCATTGATGACGAGTTGCTCGAAGACATCGAAACCCGCCTGCTGACCGCTGACGTCGGGGTTGAAGCGACTTCGGTGATCATCCAGCGCCTGACCCAGAAGGTCGCCCGCAAGGAGTTGGCTGACGCCGACGCCCTGTACAAATCCCTGCAGGCTGAATTGGCGGCGATGCTCAAGCCTGTCGAGCAGCCGTTGAAAATCAACGCGCAGAACAAGCCGTTCGTGATCCTGGTGGTAGGCGTCAACGGCGCTGGCAAGACCACCACCATCGGCAAGCTGGCGAAGAAGCTGCAGCTCGAAGGCAAGAAAGTCATGCTCGCGGCGGGTGATACCTTCCGTGCGGCGGCTGTCGAGCAACTGCAGGTCTGGGGCGAGCGGAACAACATTGCGGTGATCGCCCAGCACACCGGTGCCGACTCGGCGTCGGTGATCTTCGACGCCGTGCAGGCGGCCAAGGCACGGAATATCGACGTGCTGATCGCTGATACCGCCGGTCGCCTGCACACCAAAGACAACCTGATGGAAGAATTGAAGAAGGTTCGCCGGGTGATCGGCAAGCTCGATGCCGAAGCACCGCACGAAGTGTTGCTGGTGCTCGATGCCGGTACCGGGCAGAACGCGATCAACCAGGCCAAGCAATTCAATCAGACGGTAGCGCTGACCGGCCTGGCCCTGACCAAGCTCGACGGCACCGCCAAGGGTGGGGTGATTTTTGCCCTGGCCAAGCAGTTCGGCCTGCCGATTCGCTACATCGGTGTCGGTGAAGGCATCGATGACTTGCGCACCTTTGAAGCAGAACCCTTTGTCCAGGCATTGTTTGCCGAGCGGGAGCGTGCATGATTCGTTTCGAACAGGTCGGCAAGCGTTATCCGAATGGTCACGTCGGCTTGCATGAGCTGAGCTTTCGAGTCCGCCGCGGCGAGTTCCTGTTTGTCACCGGCCATTCCGGTGCTGGTAAAAGCACCCTGCTGCGTCTGTTGCTGGCGATGGAGCGTCCGACCACTGGCAAATTGCTCCTGGCCGGGCAGGACCTGGCGACCATCAGCAACGCCCAGATCCCGTTCCTGCGCCGGCAGATCGGGGTGGTGTTCCAGAATCACCAGTTGCTGTTTGACCGCACAGTGTTCAACAACGTCGCCTTGCCGCTGCAGATCCTCGGCCTGTCCAAGGTCGAGATCGCCAAGCGCGTGGATTCGGCCCTGGATCGGGTCGCGCTGTCGGACAAGAGCGACCTGTACCCCGGCGACCTATCCACCGGCCAGCAACAGCGTGTGGGCATCGCCCGCGCCATCGTCCACCGTCCGGCCCTGCTGTTGGCGGACGAGCCCACCGGTAACCTCGACCCGCGCTTGGCGGCAGAGATCATGGGGGTTTTCGAAGACATCAACCGCTTGGGTACCAGCGTGCTGATTGCCAGTCACGACCTGGCGCTGATCGCGCGCATGCGCCATCGCATGTTGACCCTGCAGCGCGGCCGATTGATTGGCGACGGGGAGGCCGGAGCATGAGTGCGACACGCAGTCCAAAGGTTTCCGAGCGCGTAGCCCCCAAGGCTGCCGATCCGCAACCGCAGAAGAAAAAACACGACGAAGATGATGGTCCGGATTTCGGCACCCTATTGCGGGCCTGGATCGAAAGCCACCGCGCCAGCCTGCTCGACAGCCTGCGCCGGCTTGGCAAGCAGCCGATCGGCAGTTTCTTTACCTGCCTGGTCATGGCCGTGGCCCTGAGCTTGCCGATGGGGCTGTCACTTCTGCTAAGTAACGTCGAACGCCTGGGCGGCTCCTGGCAGCGTGCGGCGCAGATTTCCCTGTACCTGCAACTGGATGCCAGCGCCGGTGAAGGCGAGCAACTGCGCGAACAGATCAAGGC
>CXWL01020768.1_pt1 | contig 11419 bp, 9 predicted proteins | sample 590931 | NCBI WGS metagenome assembly CXWL01 (sample SAMEA3498368, study PRJEB10139) | groundwater metagenome | biome: water well; material: biofilm material | place: Germany | collected 2015-04-27 | reverse complement strand
ACAGGGACCGGGGGCGGCACCGGGTCCATCGTGTCGTTCAGAGCCGATGTGGTCCCGGCTCTGGTCGCGACCTGCGGAACCGGCTCTAGCGGCTGCCACAATGCCGCCCAAGCAACTGGCCGCACGATGGCCCAGTTTGGGCCCTGTAAAGTCATCTGGTTCTCGTCAGTGGATGCGGCGCTGGGTGCCTACTCGAACTACCCGACCAACAGCGAGCCGACGGGCTGCCCCGACCTGAGCCTGTACGATCGCCTCCTACAGCAGCACAGCATGCTCTGCACCGGGACCACCTGGCAGAATCGCCCCGTGTACGTCGCTCCGGGAGACTTACAGACGAGTCTGCTCTATCAGGTCATCGCCGGTGACCCGACGTTCGGAGGTCGGTGTAGTGTGAACGGGAGCCCCGTCGCTGCGATGCCCAAGATCGACGCAATGATGAATCCAGGTGGTGTCCCTCTCACGAACGCCGAGATCGCCAAGATCCGCGACTGGATTCTCCAAGGGGCTAAAAACAACTAAGCCATGAGGAAGCTCATCTACATCGCGCTTTGTGCAGGCTTCGGCTGCGCAGGAGCAGACACGGCGACGTTGGGATTGCCGGATCTGTTCGAANNCGGATCTGTTCGAAGCACCGGTACTGACCGACCTGAATCCCGATCCGAACATCGTCGAGGTTCGTCTGGTGGCCGGCATTTCGACAACCGAGTATCTCGCGGGAAAGCAGACTGAAGTCTGGGCCTACCGTGACGGGGCCATCGCAGGTAGCCGAGGAACCGTGCCCGGCCCCATGCTGAAAGCGAAGGTGGGCGATCAGGTCATCGTGCATTTCAAGAACGAGTTGCCCGACATAGAAACCACCGTGCACTGGCATGGCCTACGTCTGCCGGCTGAGTTCGATGGGGCGCCATCATTCGCGCTGGTAGCCGTACGGGCTGGCGGCGAGTTCGAGTATCGATTCGTGGCGCGCGACGCCAGCTCGTTCTGGTACCACCCACACGTGCGGGCCAATGAGCAGATCGAGCGCGGCTTGTACGCACCGATGGTGGTCGAAGGTGAGGTCGTTCCCGACGTGGCGGCCGATCGGTACCTCGTTCTCGACGACGTGAAGATCAACTCCGATGGATCTTTGAATGAGGACACTACCGAGCTCGACCGGATGATGGGTCGCCAGGGCAATGTCCTTTTGGTCAACGGTCGACGCGCCCCTGTCCAGCTGCGGGCGGCTGCCAAATCGCGCGAGCGCTGGCGCATCGTCAACGCCGCCAACGGAAGATATTTCAACCTGCAGATTCCAGGGGCCGAGTTCCTGGTCATTGCGTCCGACGGCGGATTGCTGCCGCAGCCGTACACCACCAAGACGTTGCTGGTGACACCGGGTGAGCGCTACGACGTGCTCGTCACTTTCGATGAACGCGCTGGTGCCAGCCCGGCGTTACAGACAGTCCACTACGACCGTGGACACGACCTGCCAGATTCGGGACCGCAGGATCTGATGAGAATCATTCTCGGTCCCCCGGGACAGGCGCCCAAACCTTTGCCGCAGTCGTGGCCAGCGTTGCCCCGCCTCCCCGTCAGCGACACCACACCGGTTCGCCTTTTCGTTCTCGAAGAATACGAGCAGCCCGGATTTCCCGTTGTCTTCACCATCAACGGCGAGCGATGGCCGGACAACAACGACGTGCACGTAAAACAAGGAGCCACCGAGATCTGGGAGGTACGCAACGCGGCCCCGATGGATCACCCCTTCCATCTTCACGGCATGTTCTTCCAGGTGCTGCCTAACGATGGCCAGGCTCCCATCCGTGACGGTTGGAAGGACACGGTCAACATCCCTCAGAAAGCGTCAGTCCGTTTCGCTGTTCAATATGAACCCCTCGGGATGTGGATGTTCCACTGCCACATTCTCGAGCACGCGGAATACGGCATGATGGGCGCGTTGATGGTGATGCCCTGACCGTAACCGTTCAGGGGTAGCAGGCAGAGTGATTCCGATCGCTTGGCTGGCGTGGGGAAGAGAGGGATCGACAGCAGGGTGGGTGATGTGATCAACGCTGCTCAGTGGATTCACGAGACCAACGCATCGCCGAGCTCGAGGGGCAGGTCGCCGCCAGAGATGCGATTATCGAGGCGCAACGGGTCAAGATTTTGCAGCTTCGAGCCCAGGTCGAGGAGTTGACGGCGAAGGTCGCCGAGCTGACCGAAATTATGGCGAAGCTGATGGCCAAGCTGGGGCAGAACTCGGGCAATTCATCTTTGCCGCCTTCAAGCGACGGCCCCGGTACTCGCTCTGGCAACGACAAAGGCAAGAACAAGTCGAACCTGCGTCGAGGCAGTCAGCCAGGTCACCTCGGGCGCAAGCGCGAGCTGGTGCCGGTGGAACAAGTCACCACGTTCGTCGAGATGTACCCGGCGCAATGCGAGAACTGTTGGGTCGCGCTCCCCCAGACGCCCGACGAAAACGCGGAGCGGTACCAAGTGACTGAGGTACCACCCATCGTTCCGAAAACAACAGAGTACCGACGTAACGCCGTGAAGTGCAGTTGTTGCGGGTACACCACGCAGGCAAAACTCGACACTGTTCCCTTGTCGCCGTTTGGGCCGCGGCTGATGGCTTTGATTGGGTTGTTCGTCGGCACCTACAACCTGAGTCGGCGTCGTACGGTGGGCCTGCTGCAGGATGTCTTGGGTGTCAGAATTTCATTGGGCGCGGTGAGCGCCATCGAGGCCCGCGTCAGCGAGGCAGTTGCCTCCTCGTGGGCTGAGATTTGGGCGAAGGTCACCGCCGCGAAGGTGAAACACACCGATGCCACCAGCTGGCTGCACGCCGGCAAGCTTCGCTCGCTGTGGACTGTTGCCACCTCGTGCGCAACCGCTTTCAAGATTTTGCTCAACGGCACCGCGCCGCTCGTACGCACTCTCTTTGGCGACTGCATGGGCATTTTGGTGAGTGACAGAGCCACCGTGTTTTCGTTTTGGCACATGGCCAACCGGCAAATTTGTTGGAGCCATCTGCTGAGAAAATTCGTCTCCTTTTCCGATGCTCGTTGAAACAGTGGACAGCGAAGGTTTCACCATGCCTTCTGACTTGGTGGACCCAGCCAATCGTTACCGGCTGGCACAAGGCCGCGCCTTCGATGCTCCGGTGATTCTGGCCCGTTTTGACGCACTCATTGATGGTCTGGCGCCGCGACTAGCGGGAAGGCCGGTGTTTGCATTTTCGGTGGGTAACGAGCCCGACAACTACCTCGATGACTACCCACCTTCATCACCGGAAGGCCAAGCGTGGCTCAACGCATTGCGAGGCTTTCTCACTCATGCCCGGGCCAAGATTCTCTCGAAGTTGCCCGGAGTGGCCGTGGGCGTGACGTTGACCCAGGGCGGGCTCGAGAAGGGCTTTGACCTAAGCACGCTATTGAATGCGAGTGACGTGGCGATGTTCAACTACTACTGCCAGGGCCCCGACCTTTTGGTCGACGACCTGACCGAATTGCCGTCCGACCTTGATCAGATGTTGGCCGCCGCGGGCCAGCGACCGCTATTGATACAAGAGCTGGGCTGCGCAGCCGGCCCCGCGGCGGGCATGACCTCGCTGATTGGTGCATCAGAATCGAAGCAAGCAGCCTTTTTCGAAGCCGTTTTTTCGCGCATGCAGAGCGAGCCCCGGCTGCGCGCAGCGTTTGTCTTCACGGGCGTCGACTGGTCGCCCAGTCTCGCGACGCAGTTTTCGGACGTCTACCGTAACGAGGGCTACCCGGAATTCGCCGACCGCTTCGAGGAGACGCTACGAACGTGGGGTTTGTTGAGGTACGAAGATGGCTCGCCTCGACCGTCTTGGAACACATTCGTGCGAGGCATCGACGCGCTTCGGTAATCCGTTCTTTCCAAACGTGATGACCACCACGAATTGTTTGAGCACAGACGGTCACTAAAACAGGCCTAGCTCGCGCCGCGGCCAGTGAAAACCACCGGAAACGTCTTCAAGATCAGGCTGACGTCGTTCCGCAGACTCCAATGGTCGATGTATTCCATGTCCATGTACATCCACTGGTCGAAGGAAATCTGATTTCGGCCTGACACCTGCCAGATGCACGTCAACCCAGGCCGCACCGACAAGCGCCGGCGCTACCAGGCTTCATACTTCGCCACTTCTGGAGGCACGGGAGGCCTAGGCCCCACGATGCTGATGTCGCCGCGTAGCACGTTGACCAGCTGCGGCAACTCGTCGATGCCCAGCGACAATTACACTTCCCCATTCTGAGTGAGCGCCGGAGAGGTCATCGACAAGGAGTTGTCGATGACCTCAACAGCCGCAACGCCAGCAAGGTCGGCCACATCAACACCAAGAACTCAGGCAGCCGCGGCAACGTCGTGGCCCCCGGAGTGGCCAGGGCCGTCAACGCCAATGTTGAACTTGGCGGAAAAGCCCGGGGCCAGCCTCCCGAGCAGATGCGAACTCATCTTGTGGTGTCTTTAAATAAGCCAGCCAGGAATTCCGGCCAAACCGGCGGACGAGCTTACCCAAGGTTGACTTTTGCCAGTCAGGGCTTTGTCGCATCGCGTACACCTTGTCCCGCGCGTTTTGAACCATGCGGCTCTTGAGCCGCGGGGCAACTTCCACCGTCTCGCGAAAGGTGTGCTCGGTGGGGCTCCAGCACGTTTTTGACACATCGTTACCCGCCGAGAGGTTCACCGTCTTCAACCCCTTGTCGATGGCGTGCTTAATGGCCTCGGCCACGGTGGTGGTCATCACGCTGTATTGGCCCCACACCGTGTCGGTCAGCGTCGCCCGCCGCCGGCACCGGTGTGCGCGCCCAGCCCGATCGCTTATCCGTAAGCGACGGCGGCGCGGGCCCGGCGTTCTCGCGAGACCTAACGAAACGAATTCTTCAAGAGCGCGCTAGTCTTCGAAACCGACCGCGATTCCGCGCAGCGCGGCTTCGACGAAATAGCTGATACCGGTCACCGGCAACCCCACTGCGCACAGGGGAACGGTGAGGGGAGCCGTCGCCACTTGCAGCGCGGTGAGCGCAGGCCCCTCGACGCCGAGCGCGGCCGAGGGAATCCACGTGAAGGCCCGACAGGCGGGGCTTTGAACGGCCCGCTCGAAAAGGTACGGAGCAGCGGTGCTGCTGGCCGCGAGCTTGCCCAAGCCGGCGGCGCCGACGCCGTCAGCGGTGACTTGGCCTGAGATCACCTCGCGATTGAGCTGCTCGACTTCGATCGCCTCGTCGCGCGAGAAGTTCTTGCCCACCGCGCGCCGCAGCTCTGCCACCGTCTCTTGGGTGACTCCCTGGCCGCGCGCGTTAGCGATCACCACTGAAATTGAAGAACCCATGAACGAACCTCCCATAAAATTACATTGTCGCCTTGGAAGCGTGCTGGGTTGCGCTCAATGGGACAAATAAAGACAACCATCTGTATTTTTTAAGCGTTTACTCCTCGCAGGGGCCTGTCCTCTTCCCTCGACCGCAGGCAAGCGTTCGTCATCGGGGAGCTGCCAATCTGGTTTGCCGACTACAACGAGTTTCACCCACACAAAGGCCTGAAGATGAAGTCACCCGTCGAGTTTCGAATGATGATGTCCAACGCCTGAGCCCTGTCCGATTTGACGGGGGCAACTACAGGCGGTAGGCGAGGGTGAAAGTGAAGCCCTTGGCGCAGCGGTGCCCCGACAGTCGAAGTCATTTCCCAGCGTGGGCTGCGTTAGAGAGCGAGGGTCAGCTGAGGAGGCGCGGTGGCGCTCGATATCTGGCGGCCGCGGTTGATTGAGCCGTGGCAAGTCGAGCAGGCGCTGAAGATTCCGTTGCTGGCGCGCTAAACCAGCCCAGCCAACTCACCCGCGTAATCAGGGTGGCCGAACGTTTCTCCCTCGACGCCGAACGCATGCGCGATGGAGACCAAAAGCTTGTTGTGGGCCACCGCGTTGGGCGCCTTCTGGCCAAAGCCTGACCAACCCTGCAACGGGTTCTTGCCAGGCCGCAGCTGCAGATAGCGCCCCATGCGGAACTTGCCCTGGGTGCCGCCACAGATGACAGTGGGCACGCCGTGACTGGCATGCTCCGCGGGGTTCCCCAGCTCGTTGCCCCAGAGAATCATCGTGTTGTCGAGCGCGGTGCCGGTGCCCTCGGTGATGGAGGCGAGCCGGTCCATCAAATACACAATCTGGTTGCCGAACCACTGCTGCACGGTCACCAGCTGCTTGCGAACCGGGTTGCCGACGTTGCCGATTTGGTGGGCGATGTCGTCGTGAAGGCTGATGTTCAAGTTGGCCCAAGGCATGCGCGGCACCGCCAGCGGCATGGTGATGACCCGGGTGATGTCGCAGGCCACCGCCTGGGCGATGACGTCCATCTGCAGCTTGATGACGTTGGGCGCATTGGTGAGGTTGCCCAAGGCCGAGGCGCTCAAAGGCGCGGGAGCGACAGGCGCATCGCAGGTGACGAGCGAGGTGTTGACGAGGCCCTGCTCGATGTCGCGCAAGGCCTGCAGGTGCTGCTCGAGCTTCTGCTTCTCGGCCCCTGACAGCCGCTTCTGTAAACGGGTCACGTCTTTCACCAGGTAGTCGAGCAGGCTCTTCTTGCGCGCCAGATCGCGCTGCGCCGCCATCGGGTCTGAGGTGTTGACGGGCGGAAAGAGCTCGGTGAACGTGCTCGCCGGGTTGCGGCGGTTGGGCAGGCGCGCTCCGCCGGGCCCGAATGAGATGGTGTTGTAGACGCTCTGGCCGGGGAATTCGGCCCAGCCCATCAATTGCAGCGAGCGCAGCTTGGTGCCGGCGCCGATTTTGGCGGCGATCGCCTGGTCCAACGACTGGCTCTCGGGCAGCTCGGTGCCGGTGGCCTTGTTCATGCGGCTGCCGGTCAAGAACGTCACCGGGCCGCCTTCGTGGCCGCTGGTGCCGTATTCGTAGAGCACGCGGAAATCGAGGCCGTCGAGAATGAGAATCTTGTCTCTGTACTTCTCGAGCGGCGCCAGCATCGCGTCGGGGTAGGTGATGTTGAACGCGGTCTCGGTGCCTTGCGGGCGCCAGAACTCGGGCACCATACCGTGCGGCGTGAAGATGGAAATAAAGCGCAACGGCGGCGCGGCGGCAGCCTCGGCTACTTCAGCCTTGAGCAAGTTGGCGATAGGCAGGCCCACCCCCAGGGTGCCCAAGGTCTTCAAGAAGGCCCTGCGGCGGCGGTTGAAGAGTGCTTTGGTCGTCGAGGTCATGGGGCCACCCGGCGCGTGAATGAGGTGGAGCGCACCAGCCCGTCGAGCGCGTCGCGAAAGTCTTGGCCGCCACTGGCGAAGAGTTCGTTCATCTCTTTCAAGGCGCACTTGTCGCTGTCGTTCTCGATGCGCCCTGCCGAGTAGCGAAAGAGCTGCAAGGTCGCACACGATGCGACGGTGCTGTTCTCAGAGAGCATGCGGGCCAGCGCGGCGCCGCCGGTGAAGGCCCCTTCATGGGCCGAGTCGCCGCTCGCGACCAGCACGCCCGAGGCGTCGACCGGAGCGTTGTTTTCCATGGTGCGGTGCTTGCCGAGGCCATCGAAGTCTTCCATGCCCAGGCCCATCGGGTCGATGAGCCGGTGGCACTGCTGGCAGTCGCCGTTGCCGACGTGGTCGGCGAGGCGCTGGCGAGTGGTCTTCACGCCATCGGGAGGAGGCGGGGTGTTCACCACGTTGGGAGGTGGGGGAGGTACGTTGAGACACAGCATTTGGGTGCGAATCAGCTTGCCGCGCAGCACCGGAGCGGTGGCGTCGTTGTGGGCGTAGGTCGCGAGCAGCGCCGCTTGGTTGAGAATGCCCGTGCGCTCGGCGGGCAAGCCCACCCGTGCCATCGTCGTGCCGGGGCGTGCGGTGAGCCCATAGAAAGTGGCTACCTGGTCATCGGCGAAGGTGAAGTCGGCGGTGAGCAGAGTCTTTAGCCTCGCGTCGCCAGAGAACATCACCGCGTCGATGAAGGTTTCGGTCTCGGCTTTGAGCGAGCTGCGCAGTGCAGGGTTGAAGTCGGGGAACACCTGGTTGTCTTTCTGCAGGCTCCCCAGGTTGTTGAGGCCCATCCACTGCATGACGAACGAGCGGGTGTTGAGCCGGGCCCGGTCGTCTTTGAGCAGCCGAAGGACGTGCTGGGCGCGAGTTGTGGCGTCGCCCAGCTCTCCCCGGTCGGCGGCGGCTGTGAGCAGGGCGTCAGGGGTCGAGGCGGTGACCAGGTACGACAGCGCGGTGGCGATCTCGTGTTGGGTTAGCTCGACGTTGCCGCTCGGCCCGCCTTCGGGGCCGAACTCGGTCTTGTAGAGAAAGCTGCCCGACTGAAACATACCCTGCAGCATCAGGTTGATGCCGCCGTTGAAGTCGCTGCCGTTCTTGCCCGCCGTGTAGAGCGCCAAGAGGTCATCTTTCTCTTCTTGGGACAGGGGGCGGCGGTAAGCGCGGGGTGCGAACGAATCGATGAAGCTGCGTGCGCAGTCGACGTCGTTCTTGCCGGCGGCGCAGGTGGCGAGCACGGGCATGGTCTGCGCGGTGTCGGCGAGCTTCTGGCCGGCGGTCTGCAGCTGGCTGGCGACGAGGGCGCCCACGGCCAGCTGATCATGGTTGTCGTAACCCAACACCCGATCTTCAATCGCCAGATCAGTGCCGAAGGCGACGGGCCGGCCCAAGAGCGCGCTGGTGCTGTTGTCGAATTCGGCGCGCGTCATTCGGCGTACACGCGTACCCGTGCCCGAGGGGCAACCTTCAAGCTGCTGGTTGCCCGGGCCAGTGACGTTCCCGATACAACCAGTGGCAGCTATTAGGAAGGCGACGACGCAAATCTTTGGGCCTCGACAGGGCCAGTCCGCAAGATTGGTCACAGGCCGTACTTATTGAACATTTAGAGGGGGGAAAACAAGGAGGTTAAGGTAGGCATTTTGCCGCTAGGAACGCACAACGCCAAGTGATCAGAAGTCCTTTGTTGCCTGTCAACGCGCAGTGCCTATGTTGTCACTATCGTGGCGATTCGTTCTCCGGTCGGTATCGTGCTCTCTGGCGGTGGAGCCCGCGGAGCCTACGAAGCCGGAGTCATCGCTGGCATCATCGAAGTGCTGGGGCTGCAGGCGTCTGACCCCGCTCCCTTCAGCGTCGTCTCGGGCACCTCGGTAGGAGCCATCAACGGGGCGTTTCTGGTGGCCAATGCGCACCGGGGCGACATGGCGGCGCAGCATCTGGTCGACGTGTGGACCAGCCTGGAATTGAGCAAGCACCTGCGTGTCGACTTGAAGAGCCTGATGGGTTGGCAGGGGGCGTTCAGGTTCTTGCGGCGCGGCAAGAGCGGCGAAGATTTGGCCGAAACGTTTGGCCGTTCGTTGCTCGACCCCCGCGGGCTGGAAGACGTGGTGCGCCGCGCCATCGATTGGGGCCGCCTGCATCAGAACATCGGCGAGGGGTTGGTGCTGGGGTACGTCATCGCCGCGTTGCACATCGGCACCGGGGTGACGACGCTCTTCGCCGAGATGTCGCCGGGCCAGGTCTTCAAGTCGACCAACCACCCGAGGCGGCATACGCGTTCTGAGCGAATCGAGATTGAGCACGTGCTCGCTTCGGCGGCGATACCGATGCTCTTCCCCGCCCGGCGGGTGGGGCACACCTATTTTGTCGACGGAGGGTTGCGGTTCAACACCCCGATTGCGCCCGCGATTCGCGCCGGAGCGGAACGGTTGGTGGTGATTACGCTGCGCCACGAGTTGCCGGCCCGCGCCCCGAGCGCCGAAGACCAGGGCTATGCGCACGACGCGTACCCGAACCTGGTGTTTCTGTTGGGCAAGATTTTCAACGCGCTGCTGTTGGACCCCGTCACCTACGACTTGCAAATATTGGAGCGCTTTAACCGCTTGATGGAAGTGCTGGAGAAAGCGGTGACGCCCGAAGAGCTCAAGCGCATTGAAGAGGTGCTGATCGAATCGCGCGGCATGCCGTACCGGAAAATCGAGACGCTGGTGTTTGAGCCGTCAGAGAATATCGGAGTGCTCGCCGGCGACCATTTGCGCACGCATTCGGGCTTCTGGAAAATTGGGCGCTTTTACGAATGGCTGCTCGCGCGCGCGGCTGACGCGCATGCCACGTGGGAAGCAGACCTGGCTTCGTACCTGTTGTTCGATGGCACTTTCGCCGCGCGGCTGATTGCGCTGGGTAAGAAAGATGCTGTGGCGAAGTCTGATGCGATTCGAAAGTTCTTCGGCAGCGTTTAGAGAACGCAGATGCAATTATTGGCTACGGTCTCGCAATGCTGAAGGCGATCGCTGAAGCAATACCTTCCCTCGTAAGGGCCTGTGCAGGCTCCCCCACTGACGGGTTGGCAATCGCTGATTTCGCCGCTAATTATTCCTGTTTGCGTGCCCCGACAGACGCCTAAGGTTTCCTGGGTGGGACGGCCGAACAGCCCGGGATAACGCCTACAGGTCAATTGGCCCGTACACGCCGAAGCGCCCAAATCGCAGATGACGAGGCAAAATCCCGAAGAGCACGCGCCACCCTTGGCGCAGTTGTCGTAGCCGGTGACGCCCGCGTCGCCGTAGGTGCACCTATTTCCCACAGCTACCGTACCGTCGGGCACACACTCGATGTGTCCCGCTGAAGGAAGGACCACGTCTCGAACCCATGCGCATTTTTGCCCCGGCTGGCAGCCGGTCTGGCTCAACGGGTCGCAGGTCCCTGGAATACCCCCGTCGGCTTCTGTGCCGCCACCGGAGCCGTTGCCTCCTCCAGTCGAATCACCTGCGTCGGTGTCTTGTTGAGAGCCGACGTCGATGGGCTGAACGCAGGCGCCCCCCAAAATCGCCAATAGAACGCCAACCCGTGCGCTGCTTCGCGTCATGCCAACCTCAATGGCCGGTCGGGCAAAAATCCGTCACTAAATGGTGCCTGGCTGTAAAGCCAGGCACTAAGAGGGCTCGTCCCCATGAGCTCATTTCTCCAAGAATGGCCCAACTTGCTGGTGCGATGGGTGCATGTCATCGCCGCCATCATGTGGATCGGTGATTCATTCCTCTTCATGTGGCTCGACAGCCACCTGGTCAAGCCCACCAAGCCGCGCGAAGGCGACGTCGCCGGCGAATTGTGGATGGTGCATAGCGGCGGCTTCTACGAAGTCATCAAGCGCAAGTCGCTCGCGAAGAACGAGCTGCCGGCGGCGCTCCACTGGTTCAAATGGGAAAGCTACACCACGTGGTTGAGCGGCGTGCTCCTGCTCATCATCGTCTATTACCTGGGTGCTCAGGCCTACCTCATCGACAAGTCGGTAGCCGACCTGAGCCCGGCGGTGGCCATCACCATCAGCGCCGTCTCGTTGCCGCTGGCTTACCTGATTTACGACACGCTCTGGCGCACGCCCTTGGCGCGCAACCCCAAAGCCTTCGCGGTGGTCGGCCTGGTGGCGGTCTTCGGTCTTGCTTACCTCTACACG